>Ga0207868_1000558_pt1 | contig 36952 bp, 34 predicted proteins | sample Passage237B_FD_187370 | JGI IMG/M metagenome (GOLD analysis project Ga0207868, IMG submission 187370) | Cellulose adapted compost microbial communities from Newby Island Compost Facility, Milpitas, CA, USA - Passage2 37B (SPAdes) (version 3) ... | reverse complement strand
GCGTCGTGCAGGGCGTTGTGTTCCTGAATAACATCCATTTCCGCGCCGACCGTGGCGGCGAGCTTGCCGGAATTCGTTTTGGGCGTAATGCCGAAAGCCGCGCCTTCGCTTTGAAACCAGAGGCCGATATTCAGGCTGTCGAAATCATCCTCGCTGTTCGGCATGCCGTTAAAGCCGAGGTTTTCGCGCATCACCCGCGCATCCCAGCCGTAGCAGGCCGTGCGGTCGCCCTGCACGAAAGCCAGAAAGGCGTGATAGGCATCGGGAAAACTGAGGCCCTCGCGCGCCACATCGTCATTCGTAATGCCCGTCAGTTCGCAAAAGAAATCGGACAGCACAGGGTTGCGGACGGGTTTGATGAGAAGCTGGAATTCATCCGCTTCCGTCAAACTGTCCAGATCAAACCGCACCGCGCCGATCTGCACCAGCTCGCGGTATTGGCCGGGGGCCGACCAGTCGTTTTCCATCGCGCCTTCCCAGGTGGTGAATTCGGTGTCATAGAAAACGACGGTGCGCGTCATGGTTTGAACCTTTTGAAGAAATCGACGACTTTGCTTTCGGGGCGGGGGGCGTTTTTCGCCTCCAGCCGGGCTTTATAAGCCGCCTGATCGACGGGCCCGACCGCTTTTTCGATGAAGGCAAAGGTTTCCGCCCAGTCCTGAATGATTTGCCGGGTGGATTTGCCCGCGCCGTGGCCCGCGTCTTTTTCCACGCGCAGCAGCGTCCGGTTTTCGGGCGCGCTGCGGGCTTGCAGCGTTGCGGCCAGTTTGAACGAATGCCACGGCACGACGCGGTCGTCATGGTCCGCCGTTTTGATCAGATGCGGCGGATATTTCGCGCCCGGCTTGACATTATGCAGCGGCGAATAACGCGCCGCGACGTTGAAGTCCTGCTTGATGCCGGGATCGCCGTAATCGGATTTCCATGCCGCGCCATAGGTGGCGAGATGGAAGCGGAACATGTCGGTCACGGGTACTTCCGTAATGACCGCACCGAAAAGATCGGGGCGTTGCAGCATAGTGGCGGCGGTCAGGAGCCCGCCGTTGCTGCCGCCGCGGATGACAAGGCGTTCCTTGGACGTATAGCCTTCTTTTTGCAAATGTTCCGCGCAGGCGATGAAATCGTCGAAAACGTTTTGCTTGTTTTCGCGGCGGCCCTGATTGTACCAGTCCTCCCCGAATTCGCCGCCGCCGCGCAGGTTGGCCTGCACGTAAATGCCGCCGGATTTGACGAAGTGCATCATGCTGCTGCCGATGCCCGGCGTCAGAGATACGTTGAATCCGCCGTAGCCGTACAAAATCGTCGCGGCGCTGCCGTCCAGCTTGGTGTCGGGATGGCGGATGACGGTCATGGGCACTTTGGTGCCGTCTTTCGAGGTGGCATGCACGCGCTCCACGATGCAATCGCCGAGATCGTATTTCGCGGGGCCTTTTTTCACAAAGTTCAGCTCGTTCTTTTCAATGTCATAGCTGTACACGTCGCCGGCGGACTGGAAACCCGAAATCTTGAGGGTAAAGGTATCATCTTCCGGATGGATGCGGGCGTAGCTTGCCACGGTTTGCGGCGGCAACGGCATGTCGTGCAGGTGCTTGCCTTCAGGCGTGAATACCTTGACCGCATCGGCGGTGTCGCGGGTGTAGAAGGCAAACAGCTTGCCTTTGTGAAGGCAGGCGCTGTCCAGCACGTTTTCGGCATGTTCTTCGATGACGGTCGTCCAGTTTTCCGGCTGCGGGTTGTGCGGGTCGAGCTTCACCAGCTTGCCGCGCGGCGCATCCTTTTTGGTCACGGCCAGAATGGTGCCGTCGGGATTTTCAAAAACCGGCTGCAAGGTATAGGTCTTGGGCGCGACGATTTGCTTGAAGTCCTCGTCGCTGCCGAAGGGGCGGAACAGCAGGCCGCTGTTTTTATCTGTGCCGATGCTGTGCCGAACCCATTCGTATTTGGCCGTGGCAAGACGGAAGGGGGCAAGGAAGCTGTCTTCTTCCGCGACTTCAAAAACCTTCTTGTCGTTTTCGATGGCATCGCCGATGGTGTGATGCTTGATGATCGTGCGGCGCGTATTGTCATGCGTGGGATAGGTATACTGGAAGCTGTCGTTGCTCCGGCGGTCCCACAGCACGCTGGTAAAGCGGCAGTCCTTGATGACATCGGGCAGGTCCTGGCCCGTTTCCACGTCACGGATTTTCAGCGTTTGCGCATCGCTGCCCGCTTCGGAGATCATATAGGCCACGCGCTTGCCGTCGGGGCTCGGCGCCCAGCCGGAAAGAGCAACGGTGCCGCTCTTGCTCAGCGTATTGGGGTCGATAAAGGTTTTCCACGGGCCTTCCGCGCTGTCCGATACCTCGATCACGCTTTGCGCGGCGAGGGATTTGTGGAAGGTGCGGAAATATTTTTTGCCGTAGCGCGCGGGCAGGCTTTCGCTGTCGTAATCAAAGGCGTCGGTCAGGAAGGTTTCGGCGCGCTGCATGGATTCCTCCATGTCCTTGATGAAATCGGCAAAGCTCTGGTTTTGCTTGTCCACCCATACGGCGGTTTCGGGCGCGTCCAGATCCTCCAGCGGGCGGAAAGGGTCGGAAACGGCAATGCCGTGGTGAACCTCCACCACGTTGTTGTCAACCGGCGGGTTTTTGGCGCGGGCCAGTTCGTCAGGGGAGACGGTGAAGCGGAAATCGGGCGCCCCGCCGTTGTCGTTTGCCGGGGGGTTTTTGCCAAAAAGTTTATTGGCAAAGTTACGCAATGAGCGGCCGAGCGCCATGGGTGCCTCCTGTATAGACGAAATAGAATTGCTTAAATTGGGTCAGATTTTAAACATTATGTCCACAGAGGGCAAGGCTTTATAATTTCCAAGTAATCAAGGGCTTTTTGCGCGGATATGGGCGATCAGCCCGCGGGTGGAGGCATCATGCGCGCCGATGGGGTCATCCCCCGCAATTTCCGGCTCCAGACTTTTGGCCAGTACCTTGCCCAGTTCCACGCCCCATTGGTCGAAGCTGTTGACCTGCCACAGCATGCCTTGCACGAATACTTTGTGTTCGTAGAGCGCCAGCAGCATGCCAAGCGTACGGGGAGTCAGTTCGTCCAGCAGCAAGGTGGTGGAGGGGCGGTTGCCGGGAAAATGGCGGTGCGGTTCCGCCGTATTCTCCTGCCCGCCCATCAGCGCCGCGCTCTGCGCGAGGAAATTGGCGAGCAGCATGTTTTGCTGCGTCGGGTTGCCATAGGGCGTTTTGATGGCGGCAATGAAATCGACCGGCACGATATCGGTGCCCTGATGCAGCCATTGGAAGAAACTGTGCTGCGCATCCGTGCCGGGTTCGCCGAAAATCATCGGGCCGCTGGGCATGGACAGCGTGCGGCCGTCACGGTCCACGCGCTTGCCGTTGCTCTCCATATCCAGCTGTTGCAAAAAGGCGGGCAGTCGCGCCAGCTGCGCGTGATAAGGAATGACGGCAAGGGCGGGATAGCCGCAAATATTCCGGTGCCAGAAACCGATCAGCGCCAGCAGCACGGGCATGTTTTGTGCCAACGGCGCGGTTTTGAAATGCAGGTCCATTTCCCGTGCGCCGGCGAGCAGGGCGCGGAAATGCGCTTCCCCCACCATGAGCATGCAGGAGAGGCCGATGGCCGACCACAGGCTGTAACGCCCGCCGACCCAGTCGTTGAAGGGGAACATATTCTCCGCCGCGATGCCGAAGGCCGCAACGGCCGCCGCATTGGTGGAGGCGGCAACGAAATGGCGCGCCACCGCCGCCGCATCGCCCTTGTAATGTTCCAGCAGCCAGGCGCGGGCCAGATGCGCGTTTTGCATCGTTTCCGCCGTCGTGAAGGTTTTGGAGGCGACGATGAACAGCGTGGTTTCAGGATCAATCGCCGCCAGCGTGCGGGCAAGATCCGATGCCTCCACATTCGCCACGTAATGTGCGGAAAGGCGCGGGTGATGCACATGCGCCAGCGCCTGCGTCACCAGCTGCGGGCCGAGGCTGGAGCCGCCAATGCCGATATTGACGATATCGGTGATCTCCTTGCCGCTATGCCCCTTCCAGCCGCCGCTGCGCACCGCTTCGGCAAAGGCGGCCATGCGGGCGAGGGTGTCGCGCACTTCCGGCACCACGTTTTTGCCGTCCACGGTGAAAACATCGCCGTCATCGGCGCGCAGCGCCATATGCAGCACGGCGCGGTTTTCGGTGTTGTTGATTTTCTCGCCGCCGAAAAACCGTGCGCGGGCATCTGTAATGCCGGCATCCGCCGCATATTGCACCAGCAGCTTCAGCGTTTCATCGGTGATGCGGTTTTTGGAAAAATCTGCCAGCAGGCCGGGCAGTTGCAGCGACATTTTCTCAAACCGTGCGGCGTCCTGCGCAAACAGGTCGCGGATATGCAGCGGGGCCATCTCCGCATAATGCGCCTGCAAGGCTTTCAGGGGGGCGGAATCGTTTTTCTTTTGCGTCGCTTCGGTCATATCAGTCCTTATACGGCATTATTTGGTTTCGGGCTGGGCCATGCCGGGCGGTTTGTCCAGCATGATGTCGGCCTTGACGTTATCGGGCTTTCCGACCAGCACGGTCGTCAGCTGATCGGTTTTCAGCAGGCGTTTGGCCACGCGGCGCACATCGGCCAGCGTGATAGCGTTCAGCATCGCATTGCGGCGGTTGATGTATTCGGCATCCATATCGTCGCGTTGCAGGCCGTTCAGCACGCCGGCAATATCGCCGGTGGAGGTCAGTTCCAGCATCAGCGAGCCGGTCAGATAGGCCTTGGCATCTTTCAGTTCCTGCTCCGTCGGGCCGTTTTCGGCCATGCGTTTTAACTGCGCGCGGATGATGGACAGGGCCTCTGCCGCATGTTCGTTGCTGCTGGAAAGGGAGATTTGCGAAATCGCGGCATGTTTCATGCTTTGCAGGCTGCTGTAAATGCCGTAAGTCAATCCGCGCTTTTCGCGCACCTCGGTCATCAGCCATGAATCAAAACTGCCGCCGCCGAGGATATAGTTCATCACCACCGCCGCATGCCAGTCGTTATCCGCACGCGGAATGCCGGGCGCGCCGATGGCGATATAGGTCTGCGGCGTATCCAGCGGCAACAGGATCGTCTTGCCGGGATATTGCGGGGTGATGTCGCGTCCCTCTATCGTCACGCCCTTCGCGGGGAGGCCGCCGAAGGTTCTGTCGATCAGCGTGGTCGCTTCCGCCGCCGTGATATCCCCTGCAAGGGCGACTTGCAAAACATCGCGGCTGAACTGCGCGCGCGTGAAATTGATCAGGTCCTTTTTGGTGATTTTCTGCATGCTGGCAAGGTTGCCGTAGCCGGGCAGGGCATAGGGATGGCCTTCGAACATCACGCCGTTGAACGTCCGGGCGGAGAGCCATGCGGGGTCGCCCATATCGCGTTTGATCTGCGCGGCATTGGCGTTTTTCATGCGTTCGATCGCATCTTCGTCAAAACGCGGAGCGGTCAGGGCGGCGCGCAGAAGATCAAAGGCCAGCGCGCGGTTGTCGGTAATGGTGCGCAGCTCCCCGAAAAACGCATCGCGCCCTGCGGTGAAGCCCATGGAAATGGCGTTATCCGTCATTTTGGCCTGAAAGGCCTGACTGTCCATATTCTCCGCGCCTTCGTCGAGCAGGATGGAAACAAGCCGCGCCACGCCGGGCTTGCCTTCGGGGTCATGCGCAAGGCCGCCTTCGAAAGAAAAGTTGAGCGAGATGACGGGAATGCTGTGATCTTCCACCAGCCAGACCTTGATGCCGGCGGGGGTGGTGAAGGCCTTGATATCCAGCACCTTGTCGGGCGCCGTTTGCGCGTGGACGGGGGCGGCCAGCAGCATGAAAAAGGCGAAACTCAGGCAAGCAAACAGGCGGATCATTCCACGGCTCCTTTATCGGCGGCGGGGGGCGCTTTGTCCTGCGGCAGCAAAAGGCCGGTGACGGGCATATCCATGCTCTGGAACACCAGCCGCGCCGCCGCCGCGATATCGTCGATTGTCAGCTTTTCCAGACGGATCAGGCGGTTTTCGACATAGTCGATGCTGAACCCGCTGGCCAGCGCGCGCCCGAAAATAATGGCCGGCCCCTGCAGGCTGTCGAGATAATAGCTCATGCTCGCGCGGCTGCGGCTTTTGGCGCTGTTCAGCTCCTCCAGCGTCACGCCTTTGGCCAGCACATGGGCAACTTCCTGCGCCAGCGCGGCTTCCAGCGCGGCAATACTGGTGCCGGGCGTGGGGGTGGCGTAAATGCTGAAGGTGGTTTCGTTCAGGCTCATGGGGTCGTAGCTTGCGCCGACGGAAATGGCGAGCTTTTTGTTCACGACCAGATTTTTATACAACCGCGCCGTGGAGGTGCCGCCCAGAATTTCGGCCAGCACGCTGAGCGCATCGTTGCCGCGCGGCACACGCCAGATTTTCATCAGCACGGGCTGGCCGATGCGCGGGTCTTCCATGACCAGCCGCTGCGCCGCCACGATGGGCGCGGGGCGGGTGCGCGTGCGCTCCGGCAGGGTTTGCGCAGGAATGCTGCCGTAATATTTTTCCGCCAGCGGCTTCAGTTTTTCGAGCGTAATGTCGCCCGACACGATCAGAATGGCATTATTGGGCGCATACCATTCGTTGTAATAGTCAAAGGCGTCTTCGCGCGTCAGCTCGCGCATTTCGTGCAGCCAGCCGATGACGGGCAGGCCATAGGGATGGTTGACGAAAAGCGCGCTCATCATCTGTTCCTGAAACCGCGCCTGCGGCTGGTTGTCCACGCGCTGGCGGCGCTCCTCGATAATCACCTGCCGTTCGGAGGCGACTTCCTCCTCCCGCAGGGTCAGGTTTTTCATGCGGTCGGCTTCCATGCGCATGACGGTTTCAAGGCTCGCCAGCGGCACGTTTTGGTAATAGGCGGTATAATCCTGCGTGGTGAAGGCATTGTCGTTGCCGCCCAGTTTTTTGACGATGCGCGAAAACTGGCCGTCGGGCACTTTCGGCGTGCCCTTGAACATCAGATGCTCCAGAAAATGGGCGATGCCCGATTTGCCGGGCTGTTCATCCGCCGCGCCGAATTTGTACCACACCATATGCGTCACCACCGGCGCGCGGTGGTTGGGAATGACCACGACCTTCATGCCGTTTTGCAAGGTCATGCTTTCGGCATTAAACAGCTTTTCCGCCGCCGCGGCAGGCAGGGCGGCGCATGTCAAAAAGGCCAGCAGGAAAAAACACCCGAAAAGACGCATCGCAACCGTTACTCCTTAAGACATAGGGTGGTGCTGATTATGTTTGATTATGAATGTCATTATTTAACAGAGATTGAAATTTTTCGCCAATTTTTTGATATTCCGTAATGCGGCGGACAGGGCGGTTTGGGCGCATAAAGATGTGCGTTTTACGGCGGTTTTGTGTATTTTGCCTATAAAGCACATTTTCCAATTCAGGGTGAGAGCCGATGACAGCCAGAAAACCGCGTAAAGCCGCCAAAGCCGTAAAACCGCAGGACAAACACCTGCTAGCGGCGGAGGTTTTGAAAAAACACCGCCGGAAAATCGACAAAATCGACGTGCAGCTGATGAAACTGCTTGGCCAGCGTTTCGGCGTGGTGCGCGATGTCGCCAAGGTCAAGATCGCCCATGACATTCCCGCCTTTCTCGGCGGTCGCGTGAACGAGGTGCGCAACAACGCCGTTGCCCACGGCAAAAAATACGGCGTCGATCCCGATTTCGTGCGCACGCTTTATACGATGCTGATTTACCAGTCCTGCGCCGAGGAAGAAGTCCTGAAACACGAAGCGCAGCTGAAAGCGCAAAAGAAAGCCGCAAAGAAAAAATAATCCATGCCGGACAAAAGCGCAGAACAATCCATACCCCAGACGGGCGGCGACGGTCTTGCCGCGCGGCAGGCGGCTTTTGCGATTTTGAACGACATTTTTTTTCAGCGCAAATCGCTGGACGAAGCCTATGCCCGCGCCGCCGATGCCTTCGAGGCGCTGGAAAGCCGCGACCGCGGTTTTGTGCGCCTGCTGGTGGCGACGGTTTTAAAACGTGCGCCGGAAATGGACGCGGCGCTGGCAGGCCTGCTGCATGAACCGCTTTCGCGGTTAAAGCCGCAACAGTTGTTGAATGTGTTCCGTCTGGGGATTGCGCAGATCGTTTTTTTGCAAACGCCGCCGCATGCTGCCGTGAATACGTCGGTGGCGCTGGCGGCGGCGGCGGATATGGCGCATCAAAAACCGCTGGTCAATGCCGTCATGCGCCGCATTGCGCAGGAAGGGATTGCAAAACGCGACGCGCGCGATGCGGGCCGCGCCAATACGCCCGCATGGCTCTGGACGCAATGGATGCAGGATTACGGCGTGGAAACGGCGCTGGATATCGCCGCCGCGCATTTGTCGGAGGCGCCGGTTGATTTCACCGCGCGCGGCAACCCGCAGCAATGGGCGGAGCGTCTGGGCGCGGCCTTGCTGCCGTCCGGTTCCCTGCGGCTGAAAAGCGCGGGCTTCGTGCCGGGGCTGGCGGGGTTTGAAGAAGGCGCATGGTGGGTGCAAAACGCGGCGGCCGCCATGCCCGTAAAGTTTCTGGGCGACGTGCGCGATAAAACCGCGGTCGATTTATGCGCCGCCCCCGGCGGCAAAACCGCGCAGCTGGCGGCCGCCGGGGCGCGGGTTGTCGCGCTGGATCGCTCCGCCCAGCGCATGGCGCGCTTGCAGGAAAATGTGGAGCGCCTCGCGCTTGAAAACGTCACCACCGTCATTGCCGACGGCGCGGTCTGGCAACCGCCCGCGCCGGTGGAGGCCGTTTTGCTGGATGCGCCTTGCAGCGCGACGGGTACCATCCGCCACCAGCCCGATGTGTTGTATCTGAAAGATATGCGCGATCAGGAAAAGCTCGCCGCCTTGCAAAAACGATTGTTGAAAAATGCGGCGGCGATGCTGAAGCCCGGCGGCATTTTGCTCTATTGCACCTGCTCCATCCAGAAAGCGGAAGGGGAAGCGCAAACCGACTGGGTGCTGGCCGAGGGTCTGCCGTTGCGGCTCGACCCCATTCGTCCCGGCGAGGTTGCGGGCATCAACGCCATGCTCACCGCCCGCGGCGAATTCCGCGCCCTGCCGCACCACTGGGTGGAACACGGCGGCATTGACGGGTTTTATGCGGCAAGATTTGTGAAGGTTTAAGAACGAAATTTTGTTCTGTTTTTTGTGCTGTGGAAAATGACGGCGCATCGTCACGTCGGAAGGAAAAACGGGCCAAACTGAATCCCCGCAGCGGTTTTTTGTACGGTTGATTCCATATTTCCCGACTTTTTTACCAGAGTCTTTATTTCCGCGTTGCCCGATTCGCGGCGAATTGGTATAAAAGATTTATGAGTCAACGGGTTCGCATAGCTCCTTCCATTCTCTCCGCAGATTTCTCGAAGCTTGGCGCTGAAGTGCAGGCCATCGACGAGGCGGGGGCAGATTACATACATCTTGATGTGATGGATGGACATTACGTGCCAAATATCACGTTTGGCCCTGCGATCGTTGAATCCATTCGCCCTGTCACCCGTAAAACCTTTGACGTGCATCTCATGATCGCACCGGTGGATCCGTATATCGAAGGTTTTGCCAAGGCGGGGGCCGATATTATTACCTTCCACCCCGAAGCGGGTGCGCATCCGCACCGCACGGTCCAGTTGATTAAATCTTATGGCAAGAAAGCAGGGCTGGCACTCAATCCCGCCACGCCCGTTCATGTACTGGACCATTTGATGGATGACCTTGACCTCATTCTGGTCATGACGGTCAATCCGGGGTTCGGGGGACAGAAATTCATACCGCTGCTCGACAAGATTGCCGAGGTCCGCCGCCGCATTGATGCGACGGGGCGCGACATTGACCTTCAAATCGACGGCGGCGTCAATGCCGAAACCGCAAAGCAAGTGATTGCCGCGGGTGCCGACGTGCTCGTGGCGGGGACGGCCGTTTTCAAGGAAAAGGACTACAAGGAGGCCATCGCCCGCCTGCGCGGGTAAACGCTTCCGGTGTGTCGGTGGTGATAACTGGGTTTGTGCGCCGAAGGGGTTCGGCGTCCAACGATTGAGCCCGATTCATGCCGGGTTTTGGGGATTTGGGGAATGTTGCTGACGGAGCAGAGTCTCATCTATCGCGGAATCCGCCCGCTGCAAAGGCTGGGCGATCTGACGCGCATCACGGCGCTTAATCCCTTTGCGGGGATGACCATGGCGCAGCGCGTGCCCGACAGGCTGCGCGTTGTGCCGCCCGATCCCTGGGCGGGGGATGCGCAGCGCGGCCGCGATATGATCGCAGGCTCTTTCCGCTTCGCAGGGCAAAGCATCGAACGCGAACATCTGTCATGGGCGCCTGCGCAAGCCAAGCCCGAATGGCTGGCCGAATTGCATGGTTTTGAATGGCTGCGCGATTTGCGCTCCGTCGGCGGCGACCGTGCGCGGCGCATGGCGCGCGAAATGGTGACCTATTGGATGGAGCATCACGACAAGCGCCCCGGCGGCCTGCCGTTCCGCGCCGATGTGACGGGCGTGCGCATTGCGGCATGGATTTCCTTCCACGATTTCTTCTGCGCCTCCGCCGATGACGGTTTCCGTCATGCGTGGTTTGCCAGCCTTGTCAAACAGGCACGGCAACTGGCGCGCAGCCTGCCTGGCAGCTTGTCGGGTATTCCGCTGATGCGCGCGCTGAAGGGGCTGGCCTATTCCGGCCTTGCGCTGGATGACGGCGAGGAACGGCTGGAGCAAGCCTTCCGCCTGATCCTGCGCGAGATCAAGGTGCAGGTGCTGCCCGACGGCGGCCATGTTTCCCGCAGCCCGCAGGCGACGTTCGAATTCTTGCAATGCCTTGTCGATCTGCGCACAGCGCTTTCCGCCGCGCGTCTGGATATGCCGGAGGAATTGCAGCATGCCATCGACAGGCTTGCGCCTGCCGTCAAATTCTTCCGCCACGGCGACGGCGCGTTCTGCCAGTTCAACGGCGGGCAGGAAGGCAATCCCTATATCTGCGATGCGACGCTGATGCATTCGGGCGCGCGCGGCCGCGCCATGAAATCCCTGCCGCATGCGGGTTTTGAAAAAATCCAGCAGGGCCGCGCGTCCTTGATCATGGATGTCGGCCTGCCGGGCCTGCCCAAATACAGCGCGCGTGCGCATGCGGGGTTGCTCAGCTTCGAATACGGTTTCGGCAAGGACCGCGTGATCGTCAATTGCGGTTCCTCCGCCATTGCGGGGCGCTGGCGCGATTTGCTGCGCGCCACGGCGGCGCATTCCACGCTGGTTCTGGACAACCGCAACGTCCTGCAATTCGACGACAACGGACAATTGACCACGCGACCGGAGATCACCGCCAGCCGCCATGAAGACCACGCTGTCGCACGTATTGATGCCGCGCATACGGGCTATATGCCGCGCTACGGCATGACGCACCGGCGCAGCGTGCAACTGATGGATAACGGCGAAACGCTTTGCGGTACCGATGTGCTGAACGGCAAGGCAGGCGTGGCCTTCGCGCTGCGCTTCCATTTGCATCCGTTCATTCAGGCCTCGCTTATCCAGGACGGCGCGGAGGTTCTGCTGCGCGCGCGCAGCGGCATCGGCTGGCGTTTCAGCGCCACGGGCGCAAGCCTTGCCATCGAGGACAGCGTTTATGCGGGCGAGGGGGAAACGCCGCGCCGCGCGTTGCAGGTCGTGCTGGCCGGTATGACCACGGGGCCGGAAACCGCCGTGCGCTGGCAAATGCGCCGCGAAAAAATCTGATATTTATTGTTTATATCAAAGGCTTGCCATTTAATCGCCTGTTAAGGCGAAATTTGTTATAATGCGGCATGATCGCCTTAGTCAAAAACGCATTCCAGAAACTTTTCAACGGTCGCGGCGCGCGCGAGGCGGTTTTCGCGCCCACACCGCAGGCGCGCAAGGTGATCTCCTGCGACGAGGCGGTGGAGGTTTTTGACAAGCTCGCCCGCATGCGGAACATTCCCTATGCCTATACGCAGGACGGGTGCTATGCGCGCGCGCATCTGATGTGCCGCAAGCTGCTGGCCATGGATGTCGTGCCGGAAAAGGCCTGGGTTTTTGAAACGAAGGAACGCGAGCTGACGGTGGATTACCCGAACGGCGAGCAGCGCAAATGGTGGTTCCACGTCGCGCCCGTTGTGCATGTCGATATACCGGAGAGCGGCCCGACACCCGTGGTGCTGGACCCTTCCATGTTCGACGGGCCTGTCGGCCTGCGCCAATGGTCGGAGAAAATGAATGCGGACATCTCGCAGGTCAGCGTTCTTCCCTGCGGTCAGGCGCCGGAAAACTGCAAGGGCGATTACACGCCTTATGACCGCACGACGCTTTTTACCGACCAAAGGGCCGAAAAGGAATTGCGCGACTATGCCAAGTTGCTGGAGGGGAAAACGCATGTCGTGTTCATGAGCGCCTTTCGCCGCAAATGGGGCAGGGCCGAAAACCAACAGGAAGGAGCGGCGCCATGCCCCGATCTCAAGGTGTAGTGCGCAGGATTGTGGAGCGCGACGGGCGCTTCATGGTGTCTTTTCCCAACCATGCGGGCTATTTTACGGTCGCGGCGGGCGTGGCGCATGATGCGCTGGTCGCCCGCATCCGCGCCGCGGCCGACAGCGGCGCGACATTGGACTTTACCTTCGACAAGGATTTGAATATCACGGATATTGCCTGATCGGGCAGCCACAGAGGGCGCCTCTTCCGCGTCCAAAACCAGACGGATAAACGATAACCATGACCGGTAAAAAACCACCCAAGCCGCCCGGCAAAGGCGGCACCAACCCGAGGGGATTGCAAAAGAAAGTGCGCGTCAAAACGCGTGCCAAACGCAGCGTATCCTCCGCCCGCTGGCTGGAGCGGCAGCTGAACGACCCCTACGTCGCCGCCGCGAAGGCGGAGGGCTATCACAGCCGCGCCGCCTACAAGCTGCTGGAGATGAATGCGGAGCTGGAGATTTTCAAGCCCGGCATGAAGGTCGTGGATCTCGGCGCCGCGCCCGGCGGCTGGACGCAGGTGGTCTGCGACATCGTGAAGCCGGGTGAAAACGGCGGCAAGGTCGTGGCGATCGATTATCTGGAGATGAAACCCGTGGCGGAGGCCGAATTCTTCCAGATGGATTTCACTGACGATGAAGCGCCGGAGGTTTTGAAAAACGCCATCGGCGGCAAGGCGCATGTGGTGATGAGCGATATGGCGCCGCCGACCATCGGGCACAAGCAAACGGACCACTTGCGTATTATGGCATTGGCGGAGCTGGCCTATGACTTCGCCAAGGATATCCTGCTGCCCGGCGGGGTGTTTCTGGCCAAGGTTTTTCAAGGCGGGGCGGAGCGCGATTTCCTTAACCAGCTGAAAAAGGACTTCGAAAAGGTCAAACACGTCAAGCCGCCCGCCAGCCGCGCGGATTCGTCGGAAATGTATGTTGTCGCGCTGGGTTTCCGCGGATAAAATTACGTCTGGGTCGGTTTTTCAACAGGGGATGCGATATGAAAAGAAACGGTGTAATGCGCGAGACGTTCAATTTTGACGACGTCCTGCTGGTGCCCGCCGAAAGCCATGTAAAGCCGGAGGAGGTTGTCACCAGAACACGCCTGACCCGCAACATCGAACTGGCCGTTCCGCTGCTCTCCGCCGGTCTGGATTGCGTGACGGAAAGCGCGATGGCGATTGCCATGGCGCAGCAGGGCGGCCTTGGCGTCATTCACGACAAGATGCCGATGGGCAAACAGGTGGAGGAAGTCCGCCGCGTCAAACGTGCCGAAGGCCGCATGGTGACGAACCCTATCACGATCTCTCCGGATTCCAGCGTCGCCGAAGCCATCGACCTTATGAAGAATTACCGCATTTCCGGCCTGCCGGTGGTGGACGGCGCGTCGCAAAAAGTGGTCGGCATCATCACCCACCGCGATGTGCGCTTTTATGAAGATGAGGCAAAACCCGTCAGCGAGCTGATGACGACCCGCGTCGTCACCGTGCAGCGCGGCATCGGCGATGCGGAAGCGCGCCGCCTGATGCACGAAAACCGCATTGAAAAGCTCGTCGTGCTGGATGAACAGGAACGCTGCGCGGGCCTGATTACCGTGAAGGATTTTGAAAAGCTGTCCCGCTATCCCGATGCCACGCGCGATGCGCTGGGCCGCCTGCGCGTCGGCGCGGCGGTCAGCCTTGGCAAGGAGGCGGTGGACCGCGCCAGCGCCATGGCCGATGCGGGGCTGGATGTTGTTTTTGTGGATGCCGCGCACGGCCATATGCGCGACGTGATTTCCACCGTCAGCATGATCCGCCAGCAGCGCACCAGCGAGGTGCAGGTCGTGGCCGGCAACGTCGTGACGGCCGATGCCGCGCGCAGCCTTGCCGATGCGGGGGCGGATGCGATCAAGGTCGGCATCGGCGCCTGCCGTGCTTCGGCCAGCCGCAGCCTTGCGGGCGTGGGCATGCCGCAGCTGAGCGCCGTGCTGGATGTGGTGGAGCAATGCGATCTCATGGGGATTCCCGTGATTGTGGACGGCGGCGTGTGCTGTCCCGGCGATTTTGCCAAGGCCATCGCCGCCGGTGCGGAAAGCGTGATGCTGGGCCATGTGTTTGCAGGCGCGGACGAAGCGCCCGGCAAAATCGTTTACCGCGATACGCTGGCCTACAAGGTCGCGGGCAGCGATGCGGCGCGCAACCGCCCGCAGGGTTCTGCCTCCGTGACCGATGCGCTGCATCTGGATACGATTGCAACGGATACCTCCGTGCCGTATCGCGGCGGAGTGGCGCAGATTGTGGCGCATATGATGACGGGCCTGCGCACCGCCATGGCCTATACGGGGTGCAAGGATATTACGGCCTTCCGCGAAATGGCTGAATTGGTGCGCGCGAAGTAAACCGGAAAAAGATAGGGTGTGGATGACATGACTCCGGCTGCACGCATACAGGCGGTGATAGAACTTTTGACGGAGGTCGAGGCAACGCCGCGCCCCGCCGATACGCTGGCCAGTCTTTATTTCCGCGCCCGCCGTTTCATCGGCTCGAAAGACCGCGCCGCGATCAATACCCGTTTTTACCGCATCATGCGCGAATATTTCCGTCTCGGCTGGTGGGTCAAGCAATCCGGCCTGCCGCCGATGCCGCGTTATCTGGTCATCGCTGCGCTGATTTTGGACAAGGAACACAGCGCCGCCTCGCTGCCCAAGGTTTTTTCCGGCGAGAAATTCGCGCCATCTGCACTGACGGCGGCGGAAAAAAGGCTCGCCGCCGCGCTGGAAGGACAAAAACTCGACCATCCCGACATGCCCCTGCAACAGCGCATGGAATGCCCCGACTGGGCTTACGGCCCCTTGCAAAAGGCGCTGGGCGACAGGTTCGAAGAGGAAATGACGGTTATGCTCGGCACCGCGCCGATGGATCTGCGCGTCAATCCCCTCAAAACAACGCGCGATGCCGTTTTGCAGCAGTTGAAGGACGAAGGCTATCGCGTGGAGGCGGGGAAAATCTCTCCCTACAGTATCCGCGTGCATGACCGCCCGCCGCTGACGCAGCACCCGTTGTATCAGGACGGGCATATCGAGATTCAGGATGAAGGCTCGCAAATGGTGGCGCTGGTGGCGGATGCAAAGCCCGGCGAGCAGGTGGTGGATTTTTGCGCGGGCGCGGGCGGCAAGACGCTGGCCATCGGCGCGGCCATGCAGAACAAGGGACGCATCATCGCCATGGATGTGCTGGGCGGCCGCCTGAACCGCGCGAAGGAACGATTCCGCCGCGCAGGGCTGCATAACATCGAAACCCGCGCGCTGACGAGCGAGCGCGACAAATACGTGAAACGCCACCCCGGCAAATTCGATCTTGTGCTGGTCGATGCGCCCTGCACGGGGGTCGGCACATGGCGGCGCGATCCTGACAAGCGCTGGCGGCAGCTGGGGCCGGGGCTTTCCGCGCTGGTGCCTTTGCAGCGCAGTATTCTTGAAAGCGCCTGCCGTATGGTCAAGCCGGGCGGGCGGCTGGTGTATGCGACATGTTCCCTGCTGCCCGATGAAAACGAGGATCAGGTCGAAGCCTTCATGCGCGACTATCCGGAATTTTCCGTGCGGCCCGTTTCGTCGTTCATGCATGTGCCGGGCGCGGAAACCTATTTGAAAATGACGCCCGCGCAGCATGATACCGACGGGTTTTTCGCTGCCGTGATGATCCGCAGCAAGGATGCCGTCATCGGCAAGCCCGCGAAGGAAGAAGCGCCATGACGCGGCACGAAACGGATAACCTCAGCCACGCGGCGCGGCTGGCCGGCAATGTGCCGGCGCTGCTCTTGCAGGCGGAGAAAATCGCCCATACCGTCATGCGCGGCGTGCATGGACGCCGCCGCGTGGGGCAGGGCGAAACCTTCTGGCAGTTCCGCGATTACCAGCCCGGCGATTCCAGCCGCGATATCGACTGGCGCCAGACGGCCAAGCGCGAGGATGCCTTTGTGCGCCAGCTGGAATGGGAGGCTTCGCAAACCGTCTGGCTGTATCGCGACGGCACGGAATCCATGCATTACCGCTCCGCGCAAAAACTGCCGTATAAGAAAGATTATGCGGAGGTTCTGCTGCTCGCCCTGGCCATGCTGGTGCTGGACGGCGGGGAGCAGGTGGGCCTGCTCGGTACGGACATCGCCCCGCAGGCGCATGCAGGCGCGGTAGAGCGGCTCTACCGCCATCTGCCGATGCAACAGGAAATGGCCGAATACGGACGCCCCGTTGCCAGCAAGTCGCAAATGATCCTGATCAGCGATTTCATGATGCCGGTTGAAAAGGTGACGGGCTTTATTGCCCCTATGGCCAGCAAACATGTGCACGGCATTTTGCTGCAGGTATGCGATCCGGCGGAGGAAGAACTGCCCTTCACGGGCCGCATGCGTTTTCACGATATGGAAGATGACGCCGCCGCGCCGCTGAATATTCCGCAGGTGGAGGCAGTGCGCGAGGCCTATCGCGAAAAATTCCGCGCCCATCGCGCCGCGCTGGCAAAAGCCGCCGCCGCCGTCGGCTGGCAATTTTTTGCCGTGCGCACGGACGAAAAACCCGAAGCCGCATTGACGCGGCTGTATCATCTCATGTCGGTAAAGGGGTAGGCGCATGTTTTCCCTCGGCGGCATCAGTTTCCTGTTTCCTGCGCTGCTGGCGGTGGCGGCAATCATTCCCGCGCTGTGGTGGCTGTTGCGCGTCATGCCGCCGCGTCCGCGCGCCGTGCGTTTTCCGGCTTTTTTCCTGCTGAAAGATTTAAAGACAGATATCCGCACCGCGGCGCGCACGCCGTGGTGGCTGCTTTTGCTGCGCTCCCTTATCCTGCTGTGCCTGATTTTGGCACTGGCCGAACCCGTGCTGAAGGCGGGGCAAGAACTGGCGGGCAGATACGGTTCCGTACTGATGGTGGTGGATAACGGCTATGCCGCCGCCGCGCATTGGGATGACCGCATGGCGCGGCTGGAGGAATTTTTGCCGCAAATCAGCCGCTCCAAGCGCTCGGTCATCTTCCTGCCCACGGCGGCGGACCCGTTGGACGGCAAAGTGCGCAGCTTCGGCCCGATGGATCCGGCAGAGGCGCATAAATTCCTCTCCGGGTTGCGCCCGCATCCGTGGCCCGTGAATTACAAGGATTTGCGCAGCGACCTTGGCGCCTTGCGCGCGCAGCATCGCATCAGCCACAGCGTATTCCTCAGCGACGGCACGACCACGCCCGACGGGCAGGCGGAGGCGCTGATCGCCGATCTCGCCGCGCTGGGCGGGGTGACGCTGGTGCGTGATGATAAAGTCAATACGCCCTATATCCTGCGCCGTCAGGGCACGGCGAATACGCTGCTGGATTTCACGCTGGAGCGGCTCGCGCCTACGGTGATGGACCAGAACATGACGCTGGTCGCCCATGCTTTCGAAGGCAATGTGATCGATGAATATACTTTCGTCTTTCCGGGCGGCGCGACCAAAGTGGATGTGAAATGGGATGTACTGCCCGAAATGCGCAACCGCATCGCGCGCGTCAGCCTGCGGCAGGCGCCGATGGCTTCCGCCGTTTACATGACGGATTCGCAATGGCAGCAGCATCCCGTCGGCATCGTTTCCGACGGCAAAAGCGGGCGCGAGGGTTTTCTGGATGAAACCTATTACCTGAAACGCGCGCTGGAGGCGAATAACGTCCCCACCGTGGATACGGTGGAGAGCCTGACGACGCAGCCGATGTCGGCGATTGTCTGGCCCGACAGCACGGCGCTGACGGCGGTGGAGCGCCACAACCTGATGGAATGGGTGCAAAAGGGCGGCTTTTTGATCCGCTTTGCGGGGCCAAATCTGGCGGGAAGTCCCGATGATATTCTGCTGCCCGTGAATTTGCGCTATGGCCAGCGCGCGTTGCAAGGGGCGCTGACGTGGGAAAAACCGCTGACGCTCGGCCCCATTGCCGATCACAGCCCCTTGCTGGGGCTGTCCGTACCGGAGGATGTGACCGTTTCGCGGCAGGTGCTGGCCGATGCGACGCCGGAGGTTTTTGAAAAAACATGGCTCCAGCTTTCCGACGGCACGCCGCTGCTCACCGGCGCGCGCACGGGGCAGGGCATGATGGTGCTGGTGCATACGACGGCGGGGCCGGACTGGTCGAATTTCTGCTATTCCGGTCTTTATGTCGAAATGCTGCAGCGGCTGATCTCTCTCAGCACCGGCGCGGCGGATTTCAAGGGCGACCGCATCCTTGCCCCCATGATGGTGCTGGACGGTTTCGGCAAGCCTTATCCGCCCGATGTCAACAGCGCCGTGCAGCCGATTGATCCGCGCCTGACCTTTACGCCCTCGCCGCAAACGCCGCCGGGGCTTTACGGCGTGAAAAGCCAGTTCAAGGTTTTCAACCTCGGCAATGCCCTGCCGCAAATGCACAAGCTGGGCAAGCCTCCGCTGGAGGTGACGGAGCAAACATATGATCTCGCGGGTGAACACAGCATGAAACCCGATTTCTTCCGCATCGCGCTCTGGCTTTTGCTGCTGGATACGGTGGTGACGCTGTTCCTGCGCGGCATCCTGTCTTTTTCCCGCGCGCGCGCGGCGGGTATCGCGCTGGCGGCGGGGCTGGTGCTGCATGTGCCTGCGGCGGCGGCGCAGACGGTGGATCCGTCCGATCTGATGACGGGGATCTATCTGGCCTATGTCGAAACGGGGGATATGACGACCGACCGCATCAGCTATAACGGGCTGATGGGGCTGAAGGACGCCATCAACATGCGCACGAATATCAAGGTCAAGGGCGTGCGCGGCGTCAATCCCGCATCGGACGAACTTTATTATTATCCCTTCCTCTACTGGCCGATGACGGAGGCGCAAACGGCCCTGCCGTCCGGCGCGGCGCGCCATATCCAGAACTATATGGCCGACGGCGGGCTGATCGTTTTCGATACCCGCGACCAGCAATTCGCGGGCGAAAGCGGCGGCGCGCATAATGTTTCCTCTCTCGGCGCGCGGCGGTTGCAGGCGCTGACGCAGAATTTGCAAATCTCCGAACTCATGCCGGTGGAGCAGGGGCACATCCTGACCAAGAGTTTTTATCTGCTCGACAGTTTTCCCGGCCAGTATGCGGGCGGCAAGATCTGGGTGGAAAAAGAACCCAGTACCAGCCATGACGGCGTGACCAGCGTGCTGATCGGCGGCAACGACTGGGCCGCGGCATGGTCCAATGCGCCCGAAGACCGCGCAAGACAGCAACAGGCAGGCGTCAGCCCGCGCCAGCGTGAAATGGCACTGCGTTTCGGCATCAACCTTGCCATGACGGCGCTTTCGGGCAATTACAAGGCCGACCAGATCCACGTGCCCTATATTTTGCAAAGGATGAAAAAATGACGACATCCTTTCAGTGGTTCCCGTTTCTCTCCATGTTCTATTACGCGCTGCTGGTCGTGCTGGCGGCGGCGGTTATCGGCCTTGCCGCATGGAAACGCGCGCCGGATGTTGCCTGGCGCGGGGCCTTCTGCCTTTTGCTGGTTTTCCTGCTGCTCAACCCCGTGGTGATGAAGGAGGAGCGAAAATCCCTGCCGGACAAGCTGGTGATCGTCGTCGATGAATCCTCCAGCCAGCGCATCGGCGGGCGCGACAGGGTGGCGGAACAGGCTTTGCAGCGTCTCACCGCGGAAGCGGCCAAAATGCAGGGGATGGAACCGATTGTCCTGCGCACCGGTCATCGCAGCACGCCGGACGGCAAGGGCGAAACGACCGAGCTTTTTACCCAGCTGCGCGAAAATATGATCAGCATCCCGCTCTCGCAGGTGGCAGGGACGGTCTTTATTACCGATGGTCAGGTACATGACGTGCCCGATACGCTCGGCCCCCTGTCGCGCTTCGGGCCGTTCCATGTGGTGCTGACGGGCCGCAAGGATGAATTCGACCGCAAGGTCACGGTGCTGGCCGCGCCCAAATACGGCGTTCTGGAAGAAGAAATCCGCATGACCGTGCGCGTGGATGAATTCGGGCACAGCGGGCGCGAAATGCTGCCGATGACGGTTTATCAAGACGGCGAGCTGGTGGCCGAAACGTCGTTGCTGCCCGATGAAACACGCAGCTTTACCTTCAAGGTGCGGCATCCGGGGCAGAATATTTTTGAATTCAAAATCCCCGTGGCGGAAGGCGAAATGTCGCCGCATAACAACACGGCGCCCGTGATCGTCAACGGCATCCGCGACCGTTTGCGCGTCTTGCTGGTTTCCGACGCGCCGCATATGGGCAAGCGCGCGTGGCGCAACCTGCTGAAATCGGATCCGGCCATTGATCTTGTGCATTTCTCGATTTTGCGGCCGCCCGGCGCGGTGGATAATACGCCCAGCCATGAAATGTCGCTGATCGCCTTTCCGGTGGATGAATTGTTCAACCGCCGCATCCGCGATTTTGATCTCATCATTTTCGACCGTTACCAGCAATACGGCTTGCTGCTGCCGCATTACTTCCAGAACATTGCCGATTTCATCCGTGGCGGCGGCGCCTTCCTCATGGCGCTGGGGACGGATAATCAGGATATGATTTTATACCGCAGCGCTCTTGGCAAAATCCTGCCCGCGCGGCCCGATGACGAGTTGAAGGCCACCATTCTGAACGATACCTTTATCCCGCGCCTGACGGCGGAGGGGAAAACGCATCCTGTTACTGCCGATCTGGCGACGGCGGATGCGGCAGGGCGCTGGGGTGAATGGTTTACATCCGTGAAGATCAACAAAACCAAAGGCACGACGCTGATGAACGGCGCGGATGAAACGCCGTTGCTGGTCATCGACCGCGTGGAAAAGGGCCGCGTCGCCGTGCTGGGCAGCGATAACATCTGGCTCTGGGCCAAAGGCAAGAAAACGGCCGGTCCCTATACGGAGCTGCTGCGCAATCTTGCCCACTGGTTGATGAAAGAGCCGGAGCTGGAGGAAGATTACATCAAGGCCGAGGCCAACGGCTTCAGCGTCAAGGTCAGCCAGCGTGACATCGGCGATGCGCCGAAGGAAGTGGAAATGACCACCCCTGCGGGCGAGACATCCACCTTTACTCTCGACAAGAAAGAAGAGGGCTGGGTCACCGCCGTCAAGCAGGTGGAGCAAAACGGCATTTATCGTTTCAGCAACGGCAAGCGTCAGGCCTATGTGATTGTCGGCACGGCCATGAACGAGGAATTCGCCAATGTGCGCACCACGCCCGAAAAGCTGAAGCCGGTGGCGGAGGCGACGGGCGGGGGCGTGATCTGGTTCTTCGAAAATCCGGACATCACCCTGAAAACCATCGGCAAGGGCAGCCGCCATGCGGGCGGCAGCGACTGGATCGGCGTGACGCGCAACGATGCCTATACGGTTGAAAGCGTCAGTAGCCACGCGCTTTTGCCCAACGGCTTGTTTCTGGCGATTCTGATGCTCGGCATGATCGGCGTCTGGTGGCGTGAGAGCGGCATTAAGTAATTGAAATATAATGCGGTTTTTGTGGGTACAATAAGGTGTTTGACTTTCGCTCCCCGCATTCCCTAGAATGACTGCACGTCATTATCAAAAGTACATGATCGCGGGGTATAAGAAAAATGAGCATGAAAGCGAAACTGGGTCAGTCTCCTTCGAAGAGTCAGCCTTTCGTTCCGGGCTCTCCTGCGAAACAACCGGCACGTCCGGCCGAACAAGGCCCTGCCGCACCGACGAAGTAATCGTCCGCATCTCTTCCGTTATGGCCGTTTTCTATACCGCCTGTTTCTCAAAACCGGCGCAAGCTTCCTCTATGCTCTGGCAATAGCTGACCAGCCCGCCGTTGAATCCCACCATTTGCAATACGGATGACGGCTGCCCCTTGGCGGCGGCAAAAACGATGCGCCCGTTGTTCTTATGCGCCATTTTCAACAGGCTGACGAAAAAGCCGACGCCGTGGCTGTCCAGAAACCCGACCTCCCGCAGATCCACCACGATATGGCGGCTGTCTTCGGGAATGTGTTTTTGCAAAACGGGCCGCATTTGCGAGACGGTGGAGGCGTCGATAAACCCGTAAAAACGGATCAGCGTATATTGCGGCATTTGCCGGACTTCAAACATCTGGTTCACGTTCATGGCTTTCCTCCAAATTCGGCAATGACAAGGGTGGCATCATCCGCCGCATGCGGATGCCGTCGGCGCAGGGTTTCAAAAACCTGCCACAGCTCGGCGGCGGTTTTGTCGCCGCTGAGCGCGTGGCATGCGGCGAGCGGCGCATAGAGATCATCACGCCTGTATCCTTCGGGATCGAAAACGCTGAAAAATCCGTCGGTGCCGAAGATCACCTTGTCGCCCGGCTGGACAGACAGAACGGTTTGCCGGTAACGGCTGCCGGGCGCAATGCCGGGCAGGGGGCCGGTGCTGTCAATATCCTGCGCGGCCCCGGCGGAGGAGGCCGCCAGCAAAACAGGCGCGGGATGGCCGGCGGAGGCAATCTCGATCCGCCCGTCCGCGAAAAGGCAAAAGCTCTGGCAGGTCAGTAACGTTGTTTCAAGAAAATCGTCATCGGCAACGGCAGCGGAAAGGGCGGTTAAAAAATCCGCCGCGCCGGTTTCCTGCCGTGCGGTCATGCGGAACAGACTGCGCAGATAACCCGCATAGGCATAGGCGAAAAACTTGGCATCCTTGCCGTGGCCCATCACATCGGCAATGACTCCCAGAAAATGCGCGGGGGTATCCTGCCAGAGCGTGAAATCGCCGCCGCCTGCCGCCGCCATGCTGTTCAGTGTCGTCAGCCGCCAGCCCTGCGGCGCGGCGGGGAAGGCGGGTTTTAAAAGACTGTCCAGATTTTGGTGGAATTTGCCGTGAATGGCGCGGCGCACCTGTCCGTGGCGGGTGAGCAGGCGCTCCACTGTCGCATTCAGCTTTTCCGCCGTGACGGGTTTGGAGAGATAATCGTCAATGCCGATGCGGCTGATATAAGGGCTGGTCGCGCCGCTTTCGATGCCGCTCAGGAAAATAAACGGCACGGTATCGCCGTCATCCAGCGTGGACAGCGCCTGCCGCAGCCCCACGCCGTTCATGCCCGGCATATGCAGGTCGGAAATGACCAGATCGGGCCGCTGCGTGCGGTAAAGCTCCAGTGCCTCCATGGCAGAGGAAAAGGCGATGACATCGTATTTTTCGCCGAGCATGCGCTGCTGCGTTTTCAGCGTCACGGCATCGTCGTCGATGAGAAAAATAACGGGTTTGCGGCGCGGGGCAGGGGGGTGTATCCATGTCGCGGCCAGGCGGTCGGGCGTATCCTCGATCACAAAATGGTTGCGGCGGCGATCATCGGCCTGCGGGTAATAGAATACCCGCGCATGCTGCGACAGAATGCAGCCAAGGCCGTAGCCGGATTCCGCCAGTGTTTCCGTGCAGCGCAGGCGGGAGAGCGCTTCCTTGCATTTTGCATCGAACGTTGCAAAAGGCGAGGCGTCATCTGCAACATCCAACACGATACCGTCCGGCGAAATTTCCAACGTCATATCCACCTGCAAGGGCTTTTGCGCGGGGTGTTTGACAAGGTTGGTCAGGATTTCCGTCAGGCTCAGCGCCAGCTTGCCCGTGTATGCGGGCGTATAGCCGTGCGTTTGCAGGAAATCCGCCATTTCCTGCCGGATGGCGGGAATATGGTCGTATGTCAGAACCGTCGCGCAGCGCGACCAGACGGCATGCGGTGCGGCGGCAATGGCGGAGGCGTGTTTTTCTGCGGCTGGCAGCATATTCCCCTCTCCCTTCGTCGGTGCGATGGAAGAAAAGAGGCAATTTTTGTGCCAGCTGCGGGATTAATCGGAATCCAGCACCGTGCGCGCAGGCTCCCCGAAGCGCAGGCGATACATATAGTATGACTCCATGACACGCTGCACGTAGTTGCGGGTTTCATAGATGGGGATTTGTTCGATCCAGTCGATGAGATCGACCTTGCCGCTGCGCGGATCGCCGAAGGCTTCGATCCAGCTGCTCACGCGCGCGGGGCCTGCGTTATAGGCGGCGATGGCCATGGGATAAAAACCGTCATAGCGGCGGACGAGTTCCTGCAAATAGGTGGAGCCGAGCAACAGGTTGAACCGCGCATCGCGCGTCAGTTTTTCCACGCTGTAGCCTTCGCCGGTTTTACGCGCCATGTCGCGCGCCGTGCCGGGCATCAACTGCATCAGGCCGCGCGCGCCGGCGGAGCTGACGGCATTCGTATTGAACATGCTCTCGCGGTAGATGATCGCATGCACCAGCGCTTTTTCAGGGGCTTGCAGGGGCAGCGGCGGCAGAACGGGATAGCCTTCCACGGGCATGAAGCCGCCTTCGTTGAGCTGAATATCCTTGTTGGCCTGCACGGCGTAATAATACCGCCCCGTTTCGCGGGCAAGACGTGCGACAAGGACGTAATCCGCCGGTTCTTTCGCATCCAGCAGCAGGCGGGCAAGGAAGGGGGCGAGGAATTGCGGCAAATTCGCCGCATGCAGCATGCGCACCACGCGCACGGTTTCTTTGGCGGCAAAGGCCTTTTGTTTTTCTTCCGTTATCACGGGGTCGCGGAATATGCCGGGCTTGGCCGTGCCGTGGATTTTGGCATAGCTGAGCTGGCCGTAGAAGGTGGAGGGATAGGCGGCGGCTTTCTGGTGCCATGTTTTGGCCAGCACACTGTCGGGCAGGGCTTCGGCCGCCCGCGCCGCCCAATAGGCCGCGCGGCTTTTGCTGATGGCGGAGCCGACCTTGTCATAGAGCTTGCTGAAGCGGGAGAAAGCCTCGCTCGGCTGTTTCAGGAACCGCAGGGCGATCCAGCCCGCCAGCCATTCGGCCTGCGCATAGCCGCTGCCTTCGCTCATTTTATGGCGTTTGATGATGTCATAGGCGCCGCGGTAATCCTTTTCCTCCAGCTTGCGGCGGGCGAGGATGTTCATTTCTCCCCACCATGCGGCGGGTTCCGCGGGGGCGGCGGGTTTTTGCGCGAGCATTTCCAGCGCGCCGCTGTCCATGCCGCGGCGGCGGCGCCAGCGCATGCGTTCGAAAATAACGCCTTCGTCCTGCAATTGCGCGGGCGTCAGTTGCTGGATGCGCGCATTCGCATCGCGCAAATTTTGCGCCAGCGCCAGACGGGCATGACCGATGGCGCGGTCATGCGCGGAGACAAAGGGCAGCAAAGCCTCCGCCTCCGTATAACGCCCGTCCCAGAGCATGCGGTTGAGGCGCTTGGTGTGATCCTCCGCTGTCAGGAAGCGCGCATAAATGCCGATCAGCCCGACGGTGTCTTTTTTGTTCAGCGCCGCGCGCTGCCAGAAGGATTTCAGGGCATGCTTGGCGCGGTCGTGCTGGTTGGTCGCCAGCAGTGCGCGCATATAGGCCTTGATCCCGTCGGCGGTTTCGGGCGGGTTTTCGTTGAACCATGTAATGGTTTCGGTGGGCGAAATGCTGTCGCCGATGTTTTCCTCGATCTTGAGACGGATGGCGTGCAGGCGCGGCCAGTCCTTGTTGTTGCGGGTGAAGGCGATCAGGTCGGGGGCGTGGATGGGCAGCTTGCTTTCCGTTGCATAGAGCCAGACGAGCAGTTTGCGGGCCAGCGGATCCTGCCGCTGGGACAGCAGGCTGACGCTTTTTTGCAGCTCCTGCGGCGTCGCATCGGCCCGCACAGGCACGGAACCGGCGGCGGTCAGGGACAAAACCCCGCAAAACAGGGCAAAAAAGCCCCTGAAGAGCCTGTTTCGGGCGGACATCATCTTGCCCGCCGCGCTTTGTGCGGCTAAAGTGGGGGGCATTTGCCAAGGAGAAAAAAAATGGCCCGGAAAAAATTTCATGGTTCCTGCGTTGCGCTGGTCACCCCTTTTAAAAAGGGGAAGGTGGATCTGGATGCGTTTCAAAAGCTTGTGGAATGGCATATCGCCAGCGGGACTCATGGTCTGGTTCCTTGCGGCACGACGGGTGAAACACCCACATTGTCCGACAGCGAGCACAAATCCCTGATCGAAGCCTGTATCGAGGCGGCGGCCGGACGTGTGCCGGTGATCGCGGGCGCCGGGTCGAATGCGACCGACAAGGCTTTGGAACTTGCGCGCTTTGCCGAAAAAAGCGGTGCAGACGGTATTCTAGTCGTAACCCCCTATTATAACAAGCCCAGCCAGGAGGGAATGTTCCAGCATTACAAAACCCTGAACGATAAACAGGGCCTGCCGGTGATTTTGTATAACGTGCCGGGCCGCACGGGGGTGGAACTTTCGGTCGAGACGGTCATTCGTCTCGGAGCCTTAAAGCGCATTGCGGGGATCAAGGATGCCTCGGTCGATCTTTCTCGTCCGCTGCAAATCCGCCGCGCGCTGGGGGATGATTTCATCCAGCTCTCGGGAGAGGACGGCACGGTGGCGGCCTATCTCGCACAAGGCGGCCACGGCTGCATTTCCGTGACGGCCAACGTGGCGCCGAAGCTGTGCGCGCAATTGCATGACAGCTGGGCGAAAAAAGACTGGAAAACCTTTGCCAGAGTGCGCGATGCGCTGATGCCGCTGCACAAAACGCTGTTTGCGGAAACCAATCCCGCGCCGGCGAAATACTGCCTGTCGAAACTGGGTAAAATCGAAAACTCCCTGCGCCTGCCGTTGCTGCCCGTTTCGGCACCGACGCGCAAGCTGCTGGATGCCGCGATGAAGGAAGCGGGTGTTAAAAAGTAAATCGTCACAAGATGGCCGGAAAAAATAAAAATGCAGGCAAAACCGATGCCCATCACAAGACTGTCGCCCTGAACCGCAGGGCGCGGTTCGATTACTTTATCGAAGATACGCTGGAGGCCGGCATCGTCTTGACGGGGACGGAGGTAAAATCCCTGCGCGAGGGACAGGCCAGCGTGAACGAAAGCTATGCCAGTGTGGAGGGGAGCGAGATTTTTCTCGTCAACGCCTATATCCCCGAATACAACAAGGCGCATGTGAAAATGCAGCACGAGGTGCGCCGCCCGCGCAAGCTGTTGCTGCATAAAACGCAGATGAACAAGCTGATCGGTGCGGTGCAGCGCAAGGGCACGACGCTGATCCCGCTGTCGATCTATTTCAACAAGCGCGGCATTGCGAAGGTGGAGCTGGGGATCGCGACGGGCAAGAAACAGCACGATAAGCGCGAAACGATCAAGACCCGCGACTGGCAGCGCGAAAAATCACGCATCATGCGCGATAAAGGCTAATCCAAAAATCACCAGTGAGGCGTATGGCGGGGGGGCCGCTGCGCGGACTTTTGCTCCGCTTTTTCCTTGCGGGTGATATGCGCCGCCATATCCTGAAAACGGCGCTTGGCATCGCGCGGCCCTGCGATCCAGAAACCGTCTTTGGCGGCTTGCGGGCGTGTTTCCTCCGGCGCGAAGGTATTCAGGTAAAGGGCCGGAATGTCTTTTTCGTGACGGCGCAGAAGGGTCAGTTCGTAGAGATGCTTTTCATGCGTGCGGGTTTTCCAGTGAATATATTCCGCATGTTCCTGCGCAAGCTGTTTCAGCAATTGCTCCTTGAACTGTCGGTAGGGAAAAGAGGGATCCATAAAAACCGCCTTCCTGTGTTATTCAAAAATGATGGCGCCGGATTTGCCGTTCGGCATCAGGCTGTAGCGGGCCTTTTCAAAGCCGCCCTGAGACATGAGTTCCTTGCTCTGTTTTTCCATTTCCGCTTGCAGGGCCAAACATGCGCGCAGGCTTGTTTGCGCGACGGCTTTTTCGCTGCCCGTGATCCAGAACCCGTCGGGTTTTGCCTTGGGCGCGGGCGGCGTGTTATCCGGATAGGCGGCGCGGCTGAAAATGATGACAAAAGACATGGGACGTATTAGCCGCAGGGGTTACGCGTCATATCGCCGCAAATACCGCATTTGCGCACGGGCGGTTTTTCCGGTTCCGGCGGCGGGGGCGGCGGCAGTTTGGCCTTTTCTTCCCGATCTTTGGCGGCAATGGCCTGACGCGTGAATGTATAGGACATGTGTCGGGTACTGCCGGATGTCCAGAAGGCATCTTTCATGTCTTAAAATCCGTTCGATGCGTTGGAAAAACAAAGGTGATATTAGACATAATAGGAGGGCCTGTCAAGAGAGGATGGCGGGTTTCAGCTTATTGAAAAAGCAGGAAAAATCCATTTGCACCGGTGTGCGACTTTCTGCCCGCTGTTCCGTCCGCCGCAAACAGAAAAAGAGCCGGTCAGGGAAGGAACCGGCTCTTTCTCAGGGTACGAAGAGAAGGGAGTAGGGGTTACTCGACGGAGGGATCGTCCTTCTCTTTGCGTGACTTGGCTTTGGGTTTTGCCTCTTCGATATCGTCGTCAGCCAGTTCGTCGTCATGGCTGTCGTCCGTACCGGCCAGCATGTGGTTGGAGACAATACCCGCGTTTTCGAAAATCTTTTTCTCTATTTCCGCGGCGATATGCGGGTTTTCCTTCAGGAAGGTGCGGGCGTTTTCACGGCCCTGGCCGATGCGTTCGCCATTGAAAGAGAACCATGCGCCGGATTTATCGACGATGCCCGCATTCACGCCGTGGTCGAGCAACTCGCCCGTGCGGGAAATGCCTTCGCCGTACATGATGTCGAATTCAACCTGACGGAACGGCGGGGCCAGTTTGTTTTTCACCACCTTCACGCGGGTCTGGTTGCCGATGACGGTATCCTTGTCTTTCAGCGAGCCGATGCGGCGGATGTCGAGACGCACGGAGGCATAGAATTTCAGCGCGTTACCGCCCGTGGTCGTTTCGGGGCTGCCGAACATGACGCCGATTTTCATGCGGATCTGGTTGATGAAGATCACAACCGTGCGGGATTTGGAAATGGAACCGGTCAGTTTACGCAAGGCCTGGCTCATCAGGCGGGCATGCAGACCCATGTGGCTGTCACCCATTTCGCCTTCCAGTTCGGCCTTCGGTACCAGCGCGGCAACGGAGTCCACAACCAGCACGTCCAGCGCGCCGGAGCGCACCAGCGTATCGGCAATTTCCAGCGCCTGTTCGCCGGCATCGGGCTGGGAGATGAGCAGGTTTTCAACATCGCAGCCCAGTTTGCCCGCATAGCTGGGGTCGAGCGCGTGTTCCGCGTCGATAATGGCGCATTGACCGCCCATGCGCTGCGCGGCCGCGATCACCTGCAGGGCGAGGGTGGTTTTACCGGAGCTTTCCGGCCCGTAAATCTCGATAATACGCCCGCGCGGCAGGCCGCCGATGCCGAGGGCAAGGTCAAGACCGAGAGAGCCGGTGGAAATGGCCTCGATCTCCTGACGGGCATCGCTGCCGAGCTTCATAATGGAGCCCTTGCCGAAGGCGCGTTCGATCTGCCCCAGCGCGGCATCCAGCGCTTTTTGTTTTTCTGCTGCGTTCATTTCAGTACCCTGACGAAGTGGTGTAACGGACATGTTTTGATTTCCCCTTGTTTGTCTCACGCTGTGTCCGGAAGATCAATTCCGAATCTCTGTTCTCAATTGTACGTTATTTGTTCTCCTTCGCAAGGAAAAAGAGACAAAAAGAGAACAAATTTTTATCTTATTGATATTTAATAAAAATATTTGTTCCTTTGGCCGTTTTTGTTCTCCTGCGGCGGATGGGCATTGCCTTGGCGCGGAAACCCCGTTAGCGTGGGTGGCACAAGAACAAAAAACATATCGGCGGCGGCAATCAGAGGACATTTAACCGAACGGACCGGAGAAACGCCCATGGCCATTCAATATAAAGGCAAGTCGCCGAACAAGCTTTGGTACGGCTATCAAAACACCAAGGCATTCTTCAAAGCTTTCGGCGATTACACGACGAAGCGCAATGCGCAGGCGGGGGCGAAGAACAGCGCCATTTCCCTCGGCACGTTGGCCGTGGCGCAGATGGTGGTTATTCCCGCCATTTCCTTTGTGCCCTTGCTGCCGCTGGTGGTCTCGCTGGCCTCTTCCGTTGCGGCGATCCATTTCGCTTTCAAGGCGTTCCACAATTTCAAGGCTGTGGCGCAAAGCCGCTTTGTGTCCAATGAAGTCAGCGCGGCGGAAGAGCGCTGGGCCGACCGCAAGGCGCGCCCCGGTTTGCTGAAACGCCTCGGCGCGCTGCTCCGCCCCAAGAAGGAAGCCAAGGCGGAAAAACCCGATACGCGCCCGCGCACGCAAGGCCCCATCAGCAAGGGCGTTGTTTTCGGCGCCGAAGGCAAGACGTTTGATTTCAACGATGCTGCCGGCCCTGCCCAGCCCGCCAATAACAACAAACCGCCCGTGCCATCGCAGCGCAAAAACGGCAAAGGCCCGCAGCCGAAGTAATCACGGCATAAAAAGAATGGATAAAAATCGGGGAGGCGTTACGTCTCCTCGATGACTTCCTTCACCTTGGTGGCCAGTTGCTTGAGCGTGAAAGGCTTGGGCAGGAACCAGACATCGGCGCCCAGATGCTCCTTGAAACGGTCTTCGGCATAGCCGGAGATGAAGATGATCTTCACGTTCGGGTATTTTTCTTTCACCTGTTTGGCAAGGGTGGTGCCGTCCATTTCTGGCATCATGACGTCGGTCACCAGAATTTCCGGCACGATCTTGCCTTCTTCCAGCAGCTGCAACGCCGCCGCGCCGCCGGGGGCATCCATGACCTGATATCCCTTGTTCGACAGCGCACGGGCGGAGAAGGTGCGCACGGCATCCTCATCCTCCACCAGCAGGATGCGGGCGGAACCTGTCAGGTCGCTCGTCGCCTGCTTTTCCTCGGTCGTATCGGTTTTTTGCTCCGCTGCCGTTTCGGTATAGCGCGGCAGATAGATGGTAAAGATGGTGCCCTTGTTCGCCACGCTGGAAACGGAAATAAAGCCGCCCGTCTGGTGGATGATGCCGTGCACGGTCGCAAGGCCGAGCCCCGTGCCCGCGCCGACATCCTTGGTGGAGAAGAAGGGCTCGAAGATATGCGGCAGGATATCGGCGGGGATGCCCGTGCCCGTATCCTCCACCACAATCGTGACCCAGTCGCCCGGCGGCAGGATTTCGTCGTTCGAAAGCTTGATGCCGTGGGTATTTTTCAGGTTCTGCGTGCGCACCGTAACCTTGCCGCCCATCGGCATGGCATCGCGCGCGTTGACGACAAGGTTGATAAGCACCTGATCCATCTGCCCCTGATCGGCCTTGATAAGGCCGAGGTCGGAGCCGTGATTCATTTCCAGTTCGATATTCGCCCCGATCAGGCGGCGGAGCAGATGGGACAGCTCGCTCAGCACATCCGTCATGTCCAGCACGCGCGGTTGCAGCGTTTGCTGGCGGGAGAAAGCCAGCAGCTGGCGCACAAGGTTCGCGGCACGGTTGGCGTTTTGCTTGATTTGCATGATATCCGCAAAGGACGGATCGCCCGGCTTGTGGCGCAGGAGCAAAAGATCGCAAAAGCCGATCATGGCCGTCAGCAGGTTGTTGAAGTCGTGCGCGATACCGCCGGCCAGCTGGCCGACGGCCTGCATTTTTTGCGACTGGGTGAATTGCTTTTCAAGGTTCTTTTGCTCCGTGAGGTCGATGAAGTGCAACACAAAGCTGTCGCCCGCCTTGAACTTGCGGGCATAGAGTTGCGCGACGATATCGACGGAGCCTTTGAGCTTGACCTCGATAAAGGCTTCCGGCCGCATGCCGCGCGACATTTGCTTCAGCCACTCCTCCACGCGGTTTTGCATGTCGGGGGAAATGAAATGCAGCAGCGGTTTGCCGTTGATGGCATTGACGGGCAGTTTCAGCATGCCGGCCAGCGTCTGGTTGGTATCGCTGATCAATCCTTCGGCGTTCAGCATGCAGATGCCGACGGGCGCTTCTTCGAACAAACGCTCGAAACGGTCTTCGGACTCGCGCAGGGCCTGCTGCATTTTCTGCTCGTTCGTCAGGTCATAGACGATGGAGCGGGAGATGATGTTGTCGTCATCCGTTTTGGTGATGGAATGGGTGATCGCCGCCTTGAACACGCGGCCGCCCGCGCCCTTCATCAGCAATTCGCCGTGCTGGTGATAGCCGCCTTCCTCGAAACAGTCATAGGGGCGGCCCTTGGCGGGCGGGTTGATCAGGAAATCATGCAGCCGCATTTTGCCGATCAGCGTATTGAGATCGGTGCCGAACAGGCGCAGCAGCGTATCGTTGGCGAAGCGGAACTTGCCGTCCTCGTCCACCGTAAAAAAGCCCACGGGCGCGTTATCGGTGAAATCGCGCAGTTTTTCGCGCTCCTCGCGGATGGCGACTTCCATCATATGGCGGTGGGTGATGTCGTCAAAACGCCAGTGCACATAGCCCGGCCAGCCGATGATGTACTGGCAGCTGACCTGAAACCAGGTCGCGCGGCCGCGGATGCGGGTGTGGATTTCCGTGCTGGCGGAACCGGCGGGCGCGGCCTTGGCTTGCAGCTCTTGCAGGATTTTTTCGATCTTGCCCGTATGTTCGAACAGGCGGGTGAAGGCATGCAGCGTGGGCGCCCCCAGATCCTCCACCAGTTTGTTGAAACGGTCGTTGGAATAAACGGTATCGCCCGCGGCATCGGTGATCAGCCGCGCCTCCGCGCTTTTTTCCAATACTTCGGTCAGGACCTGACGGCTGCGGTCGGCATTGGTGTAGATCTTGTTGAGCAGCAAAATGGACAGGCCGCCGATCAAGCCATAGGCATAGATGGCGAACATCGACAGACCGATGCTGCCGTAGAGCTGGAGGTAGAGGATCAGCAGCAGCACGAAACCATAGGCCGCGCTGCACAGGAAAATCATCAGGTTTTTGAGCGCGCTGTTGCGCGGGCCTTTGGCGGCGGGTTTTTCGGGCTTTTTCTCCAGAAAAAATCCGTTCTGTTCGGTCTGGGGTGTGGTCACGTTATGTTTCTCCCTGATGCCGCCATTCTAGCGATTTCGGGGCAAAAAATCCATGCCGATAGCCGGAAAATGTCGCAGGGCAAGGACGATGCCCCTGTGTTAGGGAAAGGTCAGCGGCGCAGCTTGAAGACGTAGGAAATGACCTCCGCCACGGCCTTGTAATGCTCGGTCGGGATCATCTGGTCGATCTCCATGGAATCAAACAGGGCGCGGGCCAGCGGCGGGTTTTCCACGATGGGCACCTTGTTTTCCTTTGCGACCGCGCGGATGCGGGCGGCAACGTCATCCGCGCCCTTGGCGACCATGACGGGCGCATCCATTTCCTCCGGCTTGTATTTCAGCGCGACGGCAAAGTGGGTGGGGTTCGTGATGACGACATCGGCTTCGGGCACGGCCTGCATCATGCGCTGGCGGGCCTTTTGTTCGCGCAGGGCGCGCAGCTTGCCCTTGACGAAGGGATCCCCTTCGGTTTGTTTGAATTCGTCCTTGATCTCCTGCTTGCTCATGCGCATTTTTTGCATGAAGTCATAGCGCTGATAAATGTAATCGGCGACGGCCATGATGAAAAGCACGATCAGCGCCGCCGTCATCATCTTGAGGAACAGGGCGCGCAGGTCGAACATCGCGGGGCCGAAATCCTGTCCCACAAAATGCTCCACGCCGCCGAAATAGGGATAGAGCGCAATGAAACAGGCGCCGAACACGACCACCAGCTTGAAAATCCCTTTCAGGAATTCGACGATGGAGCGCATGGAAAAAAGACGTTGGAAACCTTTGACCGGCGAGATTTTGGAGAGATCCGGCTTCATCGGCTCCGTCGTGAACAGCGGGCCTGTTTGCACAAAACCGGACATGAAGGCGACGAACATCAATAGCAGCAACGGCAGGAACAAAATGCCGCCGATGTCCAAAAACAGCTGCGCCAGCACATTGCGCAGCCCGATGGGATCGGTTGGAAACTGGTGGGCGAGGGCGAGGTATTTTTGCAATGTCTCGCGCAGCTCCCGCATGATGCCGGGACCGGCAATGCCGATCAGCATCGTGCCCGCAAACAGCATCAGGAAATTCGACACCTCGCGGCTGTTGACGACCTGTCCGCGTTTTCGCGCTTCCTCCAGCTTTCGGGCTGTAGGTTCTTCTGTCTTCTGACTCTTGTCTGTACTGTCTTCACCTTCCGCCATTGCGCCTCCTTAAAAGCCCAGCAGGGCGGAAACGGTGCCGGCATAGGTGTTCAGCCAGTAGATCATCCCCGCCGAGAGCACCATGGTCAGCAGGGTCAGGCTCATCAAAATCTGCACCGGCAGGGCGAGGAAGAAAATCTGCACCTGCGGCATCAGGCGGCCCAGCAGGCCGAAACAGATATGCACCAACAGCCCGACGATGATAAAGGGCAGCGCCATCTGCACGCCCGTTTTAAAGGCCGTGGAAACCGCGCGTGTCACGACAAGGGCGAGGGAATCCATTTCCAGCAGTTTGCCGTCGGCGGGGAAGATCGTATAGCTTTCCACCACGGCGGCGAGCAGGAAATGGTGCAGGTTGACTACAAAAAGCAGGGCAATCCCCATCATGGTGTAAAGCGCGCCGACAAGCGAGCCCTGGGTTGCCGTTGCGGGGTTGAAGACCTGCGCGTTGGCAAAGCCGGCCTGAATGGATACCGTCGCGCCCGCCGTATCCAGCGCCGAAATCATGATCCGCATGACCGTGCCGATGAACAGGCCGATCAGGGTTTCCGCCAGCAGCAGCAGGATGAAGGCGGGGGTGGAGGCCGGCATCGGCGGCAGGGAGGAGGCCAGAAAAGGCGCCAGCAAAAAGCAAAAGGCCAGCGCGAAGGCAAGACGGATTTGCGGGCTGACGAAATTGTCGCCGATCCCCGGCATCAGCATCAGGGCCGTGCCGAAACGCATGAAAATCAGCAGAAAGGCAAAGACATGCGAGACGATAATGTCCTGTAACAGCGTTTCCATCGGCCGACGCCTATGTCATGCCGATGATTTTGTCGGCAATTTTCTCGGTAAAGGAAATCAGCGCCTCGGCCATCAGCGGCAGCAGCAGGAAAATCGCCAGAAAGATAGTGATGATCTTCGGCACGAAGGAGAGGGTCATTTCCTGAATTTGCGTCAGCGCCTGAATGAGCGCAATGATCAGGCCCGTGACCAGCCCCACAATCATAACGGGCGCGGCGATCTTGATGGTGATCAGGATCGCTTCGCGGGTGAAATCCATAATTTCAGCTTCTGTCATGTCAGCGCCCCAGTATCCCGAATGCGTGGTGCGGCGGCGCGTGGCGGGAAAATCTCCGTCAGATCGGCGTCCGCATGATTTCCTGATAAGCTTGCACCACTCTGTCGCGTACCGCAAGCACTGTGTTCAGCGCGATTTCGGCATCGTTGACGGCCTGCAGCACGTCGGTCATGTCGGCCTGTCCGAGCAGGGCTTTCGCGGCGGTTTCCTCGCTGCGGTGTTGGGCGTCGATGGCGGCCTGACCGGACTGCTTCAATATTTCGCTGAAGGAGGGAATGCCCTCTGCCTTTTTCGTCGCGCCGGCGGCGGCGGGCTCCTGCGCGTTTTGCAGTTGCTTCAGGGCATTGGTATAAGCATTGGTGGCGTCGTTAATATTTGCCATATCCTGTTTCTCCGTCCTTTAACCGTTAGCTGCGGATCAGATCGACCATGCGCATCAGCATGGAGCGGGCCATTTCGATAACGCCGAGGTTCGCTTCATAAGAGCGCTGGGACTCCCGCATGTCCATCATCTCGATCAGCGTATTCACGTTGGGCGTGCGGATGTAGCCTTGCGCATCCGCGGCGGGATGGTGCGGGTCGTATTTGACCTTGAAGTCGCTCTGGTCGGCGGCGACCTTGTCGACTTCCACATAGCGCAGCTTGTCGGAGCGGTTCAACTCGTTCTTGAAGGTGACGACCTGACGGCGGTAGGGGGCTTCGCCCGGCGCGCTCGGCGTGGTTTCCGCATTGGCCATGTTCTCGGAAATGACACGCATGCGCACGCCTTGCGCCTTCATGCCTTTTGCCGCCAATTCCATTGCCTTAACGAGATCCATTTAATCCTCCACTTTAACCCTGTGCTGCCCGGCTATTTCTTGCTTGCTTCTTATTGTGATTTGATAGCCGTTTTCAGCATGTCTATGTTTTTTTGATACAAATTGGTAATGAAGCGATGCTCGGTATAGTTTTCGTTCATTTTCAGCACTTGCTCTTCCAGCACCACGGCATTTCCTGCCGGGGCGACTTCATAGGGCTGTTTCTGCGTGTGTTTTTGCGCGCCGCCCGCCGAAGCCGAAACGCCGCCGAGGCTCAGATGCTGGCTGTCCGTTGTCGCTAGACCTGCGAGGACGGGGCCGGAAACGGTGCTGTGCAGCGATGTTTTTCTGCCCACATCGGCCAGCATCGTCTTGAAATTCAAGGGGGTTAAATCCTGCGGGGCATAGCCCGGCGTATCGGCATTGGCGATATTCTGCGCCAGAATTTTCTGGCGTTCCTCGACCCAGTCCATTTTCTGGACCATGGCGTTCAGCAATGTCAAATTCTGGGTGGTCATTTTTTCCTCCCCTCGCGCGGGTTTGACAGAAGCCTTGCAAACACTGTGCCAGACACTGCCCTTACCGGCGTTCCCGAAACTTTCCCCAAGGATCACTATAGCATAGATGCGAAATTTCACGTCCTGAATTTATAAGGCCGCATTATTGCCGTTAATAATTTGTTCATTTTTGCTACAATGCGAGCGG
>Ga0207868_1000557_pt1 | contig 37000 bp, 31 predicted proteins | sample Passage237B_FD_187370 | JGI IMG/M metagenome (GOLD analysis project Ga0207868, IMG submission 187370) | Cellulose adapted compost microbial communities from Newby Island Compost Facility, Milpitas, CA, USA - Passage2 37B (SPAdes) (version 3) ... | reverse complement strand
GGCCATGGGCCTGCGCAACCTGCCCTTCATCGCCGGTACCGCCACCGCGTACGGGCTCGCACCCGAGGATGCGCTGCGTGCCATCACCCTCGACGCCGCCGCCATTCTGGGGGTCGACCACCGGCTCGGCAGTCTGAGCGTGGGTAAGGACGCCACCTTGATCGTGTCGCGCGGCGATGCCTTGGACATGCGCGGCAACGACATCCTCCATGCCTTTATTCAAGGGCGGTCCATCGTGTTGGACGACGCGCACAAGCAACTGTACCGCCAATACCGCGAGCGCCCCGGACCATAGCTGAGTGGTCAGGTCACCGCGCAGGATGGCCGCGCGGATCGACCCACTGTGCGGGACCGTTCGTTTTTCATCATTTTGGCCGTCGAAAGAGAGTCCTCCGGCCTCGGCCATGCAATTCCATTTCCGCTTCCATGCGCTGCGCACGCGACGGATCCTGTTCCTCATCCTGGGCGGGCTGATCGCCATGCATGTGCTCGTGGCGCTGGGGCACTTGGTGGGTCACGTCCGGCTGGGCGCCCTCACCAAGTTGTTCGATGTGGACTGTGAGGGCAACGTGCCCACCTTGTTCAATGTCCTGCTCTTCCTTTGCGCCGCACTGCTCTTCATCCTGATCGGCAGCACTGAGACCGGCCGGGGGCGCTGGGCGTGGCGCCTGATGGGCGGTGTGATGCTCTTCCTCGGCGTGGATGAGGGGGCGCAGGTCCATGAACGCTTCATGAACCACACCCTGCTCCTCCTGGGCCATGGCCAGGTGCGGGTCGGCGAGATGGGTTGGCTGTTCTACGCCTGGATCGTCCCCTACCTCATGGCCACCGCATTGCTCGTGGCGGTGCTGCTGCCCTGGCTGCGGAAGCTCGAGCGGACCACCCGCAACGGCCTGCTGCTGGCCGGTGCGATCCATCTGCTGGGTGCGGTGGGGATGGAGGCTTATGGGGGCAAGGTGGCCGAGCACCTGCTGCTCACCACCGCGGGCCAGGAATTCGCCTGGTTGCCCTGTGATGTCTATCCCAGCAAAGGCTGTTTCCTCTATGCCGACCCTTGGTACGTCACGCTCTACACCATTGAAGAGGCCTTGGAGATGACCGGCCTGATCATCTGCATCGGGGTGCTGCTCAAGGTGATGGAGTGGCGCGAGGTCCAATGGGACGTGCGCTTCGGTGGGAAACCCACCGGCCCTGATGGGGCGGATCAGTAGCCCAGCTTCGCCCGCACCCTGGCGATCACGCCTTGGGCCACGGCCGTGGCTTTCCCGGCCCCCTTGCGCAGCTCGGCCTCGATGGTCACCTTGTCGGCCATCAGGCGGGCGAAGGTGTCGCGCTCAGTGGCAAAGCCATCGAGCAGCGCCGCCAGCAACTCCTTCTTGGCGTGGCCGTAGCCGTAGCCGCCGGCGCGGTAATTCCTCGCCATGGTCTCCACCGCATCGGCGGGCGCCACTAGGCGGAAGAGCTTGTACACGTTGCACTGCTCGGGGTCCTTCGGCTCCTCCAGCGGCGTGCTGTCGGTCACAATGGTCATCACCTCCTTCTTCAACTCCTTCTCGGGGGCGAAGATCCGCAGGAGGTTGCCCCGGCTCTTGCTCATCTTCTCGCCGTCGGTACCGGGCACGATCATCACCTGCTCATCGATCCGTGCGTCGGGCACCACGAACGTTTCGCCCATCTGGCGGTTGAAGCGCTCGGCCACGTCGCGCGTGAACTCCAGGTGCTGCTTCTGGTCCTTGCCCACGGGCACGATCTCCGCGTCGTACAGCAGGATGTCGGCGGCCATCAGCATGGGGTAGGTGAACAGGCCTCCGTTCACGTCCTCCAGCCGGTCGGCCTTGTCCTTGAACCCATGAGCGAGGGCCAGGCGCGAGTACGGGAAGAAACAACTCAGGTACCAGCACAGCTCGGTGCACATGGGCACATCGCTCTGGCGGTAGAACACCGTGCGCGAGGTGTCGAGCCCGCAGGCGAGCCACGCCGCTGCCACGCCGTAGGTGTTCTCGCGCAGCACGGACGCATCCTTGATCTGGGTGAGCGAGTGCAGGTCGGCGATGAAGAAGAACGACTCGTTGCCGGGTGTCCTGGACGCTGCGATCGCCGGGCGGATGGCGCCCAGCACATTGCCCAGGTGGGGGATGCCGGTGCTTTGGATGCCGGTAAGGATGCGGGACATGGGCCGCGAAGATACCGGAGCCCGATCAGGCATGCATGGCCCCGGACCTACTTTCGCAACCCGCATGACGCAGCCCGCACCCGATACCGCACGGCCCCAGGTCAGGGATGGCGCGAGCAGGCGCAACCCCCTGGCCAAATGGCTCTTCCTGCCGTTGCGGTGGGTGTACAAGCTCTGGTTCGTCCTGGTGTTCGTCCTGTCCCTGCTCGTGCTCTACATCCCGTTCCGCGTGCTGCTGAACGATCCCAAGCGCTACGCCAAGGCCTTCCGCCTGAAGCGGGCCTGGGCCAGCTTCCTGCAATGGGCCAGCCTGGTGCCCTTGCGCGTGGAACGGAAGGCGCCGCTTCCTCCGCCGCCGTACGTGATCTGCTGCAACCACGGCAGCTACCTCGACATCATCCAGATGTACAACGTGGTGCCGGAGTACTTCCTCTTCATGGGGAAGTACGAACTGCTGCGCTGGCCGCTGTTCAACATTTTCTTCAAGGACATGAACATCGCGGTGAACCGGGGCAGCCGGATCGAGGCCGCGAAGGCGTTCCGGCGTGCCGCACAGGCCATCGATCGCGGCACAAGCATCGCGATCTTCCCCGAGGGCACCATCCCGGGTTTCGCCCCCCGCCTCAAACCCTTCAAGGACGGGGCCTTCAAGCTGGCGATCGAGAAGCAGGTGCCCATCGTGCCGATCACCTTCCTGGACCATTGGCGTTTGCTGGGCGAGCCGGGCGACCTGACCAGCCGCGCCCGGCCCGGTATCGCCCGTGCCGTGGTGCATGCGCCCATCCCCACCACCGGCCTCACCGAGGCCGATCTGGTAGATTTGCGCCGCCGCGTGTTCGAGACGATCGAAGGACCGCTGCTCCACGTTTGACCCCGCTGACAATGAATATCGACGGATCCACCCTGGACCGCATCGCCGAACTGGCACGCCTGGACATGAGCGATCCCGCTGCTCGCGAGGCGATGCTGGCCGACATGGAACGCGTGCTCGGTTTCGTGGAGCGCCTGAACCAGGTGGACACCACCGGCGTGGAGCCCCTGATCTTCATGACCGAGGGCCACGATGTGCTCCGCGACGACGTGGTGGACCCCGCGGCCATCATCCCCAAGACGAAGGCCCTGGCGAACAGTCCGGTGAAGGACAGCGACTACTTCAAGGTGCCCCGCGTAGTGGACAAGGGGTAGTCCATTGCACCCACACGTGGATCAGGCGCCGACCGGACGGGGAGCGTCCAACGGCTTTTGCTCCCCGGCGTCGCTGGGCTCGTGCTGCATGCCCTCGCTCCAGGTGGCGCGACGGCCCGTGCCCAGTTCACGCCAACCGAACACCAGCACGAGCAGGAGCGCACTGGCCGCGTTGGCGCCCACGAAGGCGTTCACATAGGCGGCGTCCAGATCGTGAAGGCCCGGCAGCACCGGCAGCAGGAAGAAGGCGCAGTTGCTCACGATCTGCATGATCAGCAGCACCGTGCCGCTGCGGGTCATGTTATAGGCCCACGCCAGCAGGATGGTCAACGCGACCATGCTCGTCATGAACACGGGCCAGGGATAGCCGTCGGGCACCCCTTCGCCCACCAGCAGCATGGGCAGGTACCACAGGCCCCACGACACGCCCACCAGCAGGCAGGCCGGCAGCGCATGGAAACGCTCCTGCAAACGCGTTACACAGAATTTCATCCAGGCGGTCTCCTCCACCAGGGCGATCCCCACGATGAAGGGCATGGTATGGAGCAAACCCTTCAAAGGGCCGTTGGCCGGGTCGACGACGCCATCGACGAAAAAGCCTGGCCAGGCGCGGAACCCCAGCAGCACCAAGATGCCGATGCCCACCCAGGTGAACAGGAACTTCCACGAGAAGGCGAGCAGGTACCAGCGTGCGGGTACACGCCAATGCAGGAAGCTGCCGAAGAGGTTGCGCAGGCCCGCGCGCCCTTCCAGGTAGGCGGTGAGCAGCATGGCGAAGACCAGCGGGCCGAACACCCGGAAGCGGAACACCATGTGGGCGGTGGCGTCATCGTGCATGTGGCCGCCTGCGGGTGATCGCCACCAGACGATGCCGACAACCACGAATTGGTAGGCAAGGGTGAGCACCACGAAGGTGAGCACCGGGAAACGGGCGACGAATGAGCGCATGGGGACGTTGTACGGGGGGAAAGTACGGACGGGTTGCGCCGATCGTCGGGGGATACCCTCCGGCTTCCCACCTTTGCCTGTGAACATCCTTATCATGTACGGCAAGCTCCAACACCACCTTCAGCAGGAACTGCAGGCCATCGAAAGCGCCGGCCTCTTCAAGCGCGAACGCGTCATCACCAGCGAGCAGGGCGCCGAGATCATCGTCAATGGCCGCCGGGTACTGAATTTCTGCGCGAACAACTACCTGGGCCTCTCATCGCACCCCGAGGTGGTGAAGGCGGCCCATGCTGCCCTTGACAGCCATGGCTACGGCATGAGCAGCGTGCGCTTCATCTGCGGCACGCAGGACATCCACAAGGAACTGGAGCGCAAGCTGGCCGAGTTCCACGGCACCGAGGACACCATCCTCTATGCCGCCTGCTTCGACGCGAACGGCGGCGTGTTCGAGCCGTTGCTCACCGAGGAGGACGCGATCGTGAGCGATGCGCTGAACCATGCCAGCATCATCGACGGGGTGCGCCTGTGCAAGGCCATGCGCTACCGGTACGCCAACAACGACATGGCCGACCTGGAAGTGCAGCTCCGCACCGCCCGTGCCGATGGTGCCCGCCACATCATCATCGTGACCGATGGCGTGTTCAGCATGGACGGTATCGTGGCCGACCTGAAGGGCATCTGCGACCTGGCCGACAAGTACGAGGCGTTGGTGATGGTGGACGAATGTCATGCCGCGGGTTTCATCGGGAGGACCGGCCGTGGCAGCGTGGAGCATTGCGGCGTGATGGGACGCGTGGACATCATCACCGGCACACTGGGCAAGGCGCTGGGCGGCGCCATGGGCGGCTACACCACCGGCCGCAAGGAGATCATCGAGATGCTGCGCCAGCGCTCGCGACCCTACCTCTTCAGCAACAGCTTGGCACCGAGCATCGTGGGCGCCAGCATCGCCGTGATCGACCTGCTGAGCCGCACCACAGAGCTGCGCGACAAGCTGGAGCGGAACGTGCGGCGCTTCCGCACGGGCATCGAAGCGCTCGGCTTCAAAACGCGCGGGGCCGGTGCCGCCATCGTGCCTGTGATGCTGGGCGAGGCCAAGTTGAGCCAGGTGATGGCCGACAAGTTGCTCGACGAGGGCATCTACGTGATCGGCTTCTTCTACCCCGTGGTGCCCAAGGACACGGCCCGGATCCGCGTGCAGCTGAGCGCGGCCCACAGCGATGAGCACATCGACCGGGCCTTGGCGGCCTTTGCCAAAGTGGGGAAGGAGCTGGGCGTGATCCAGTAGTAGGCCGATCCCGAACAGGCCCTTGAAACCAGCGCAGCCCGGTGACCACTGGTCACCGGGCTGCGCTGCTATGCGGGTGCGAGGTTGTCAGCGCTGCACGGCCAATACCGGCTGCGCTACCTCGACAGGAGGTTCGTAGGCGATCACCACCACGGCGAGCAGGATGGCAATGGCGGCGGCTTGAATGAGGGTAATGTACTTGGGCTCCATGATCGTGAGGTGTTCGGCTCCTGCTTACGCGACCCCTCGGGCAGGGTTCGGTACTTTCGACGGAAAGCCAGGGAACACCTCCGAGCAGTTGACGACCATCGACGGAGAAGCCGACCTTTCGGTGCTTGGAAAGCGTGCAGGCGGTCGTGGACGGCGGGATCAGAAGGTCACCTCCTTGCCCTTGCCCTTGCCTTTGCGCGCCACGAGCTCGGCCTCGTCCAGGCGGGCCATCAAGGGGTCGCGGAACTTGATGAAGGCGGGCATCTCCGACTCGGCCAGCGGTTCGGTGTTGGGGAACTCCTCTTTGCGGTGGTCCACTTGCACGCCGTTCTTCCAGAAGCGGAAGCACACATGCGGGCCCGTGGCCAGACCGGTGCTACCCACCTCGCCGATCACATCGCCCTGCTGCACGGCCTGGCCCTCGCGCACCAGGATCTTGCGCATGTGCAGGTATTGCGTGCTGTAGGTGCCGTTGTGGCGGATCTTCACGAAGTTGCCATTGCCCGCCGTGCGGCCGGCCTTCTCCACCACGCCATCGCCCACGGCCAGGATGGGTGTGCCATAGGGCGCGGCGTAATCGGTGCCCAGATGGGCCTTCATCACCTTCTGCACGGGGTGCAGGCGCCGTGCGCTGAAGCCCGAGCTGATCCTGCTGTACTTCAATGGGGCCTTCAGGAAGGCCTTGCGCAGGCTGTTGCCCTCGTGGTCGAAATATTGCTTGTCGCCTTCCTTGCGCTCGAAGTGGTAGGCCTCCTTCACCACACCGCCGCTGGTGTAGCGTGCCGCCACGATCTCCGGTCGGCCGTAGGGTTCGCCATCCACGCTGTGCTCGTTGTACACCACCGAGAACACATCGTCCTTCTGGATGCGGTACATGTCCACCGTCCAGGCGAATACATCGGCGAGCTTCAGGGCTAGTTGCGGATCGGCCCCGGCGCGTATCAGATCGTTGTAGAGCGCACCGGTCACCTTGCAGGCGATGCTGCGCTGCGTGGTGGTGACCGGGCGGTGGCCCACATGCACCGAGGGGTTGTCGCCCAGGGTGAACACCACGTACTCCACCGGGTCGGTCTCGTACACGAAATGGCTTGGCGTGCGCACGCCGTCCTCGGGGAAGATGAAGGCATATGGTCGGCCCACGCGCATGCGGCGCACATCGAAGAAGGGCTCGGCCATCTCGGCGAGGAAATGTACCGTGCTGGCTGGGATGCCGTGAGCGGTGAGCAGGCCGCCGAAGGTGGCACCCGCCTGCACCACGCCCTGTTCCAGCACGAAGCCGGCCATCGGGATCCCGTATGCGCTGGGCGGGGCGGGAATGCTGTCATCCTCCTGGACCAGCGGCTCCGGCACGTACTCTTCGCGGGGCCGCACATCCACCATCAGGAAAAATCCTCCGGTCACCAGGACGACCGCGGAACCGATCGTCCACTTCTGCCAACGCTTCATGGTCCGGCAAGAAAGGCAACTTCGGCCCGCTGCGGCCAGGCACAACCGCCGCACTTTCCACGCCGACGTGTTGAACCCCGCTCAGCGGGGCTGCCGGGAACGGTCGGTCACAGCTTGGCGATCGGATGCGCCAGCCCTTCGTAGCCGCTCAGCTCCATCTTGATGGAACCCACGAGCACCTTGGCTTGGGCCAGCACCGGGATGCGGTTGCCGTCGTCGGTCACCCACACGTTCAGGTCGTCGTTGCCCTTGAAGATGCGGCCCTCCTGCACCACCGGCTGGAACTTCATGCAGCGGTACTTGCCGTTGCGCAGTTTGATCGTCTCCTTGCCCAGGTACTTCATGCGCAGGGGCCACACTTCGTCGTCCAGGAAGGTCTCGATGGTGTAGATGTCGCCCGGCTTGGCGTGGCTGAAGTCGATGGTGCGGGCGTAGTAGAAGGCGCTGATCATGTCCTGCACACTGCCGGGCACCTTGTGGGTCTCCTGCTTCTGGGTCACCACTTCGCGGCGGTGCTGGTTGTACAGATAGTCTTGGCTGAACTCGTAGCCGCCCTCGCTTACGCGCCGGCTGAACACCCAAGGGAAGATGCCCTCGGCGTCGATGTAGCTGGCGTAGTAGTCGTCCACCTTGTAGAAGGCGTTGAAGGCGCCGAGGCTGCGGCCCGTCCCCACGGCGTGCCATACGCGTCGGCCCTGGATCGTGCGGTCGGTCTCCTTCAGCTCCAGCACGGCCTCGCCGGCGTCGAGCCAGCCGTAATGCACCACGTAGCGCAGTTTCTCACCCGGCTTGAACGCGCTCTGCTGGATGGTGCGCAGTGGGTACACCTCGCGGTAGGTACCCTCCGTCGTCGTGGAGCTGTCCTGGCTGAATGCCATGGTGAGCAGGCTGCTGCCCACCAACAGAAGGATGCCTTTGTGTGCCATACCCCACCACTGGCAAGCCCTGTGCCGATCCATTCGTGTGCTGAGCATCAGGCTGTTGTACGGGTGTTGGGCGAGCCGGGATGCCCCGATCGGCCTTACACCACGATGTTCACGATGCGCTTTGGCACCACGATCACCTTCTTCGGCGCCTTGCCCTCCAAACGGGCCTGCACCTCGGGGTTGGCCAGCACCTGCGCCTCCACCTCCTCCTTGCTCAGGGCCAGGGGGAACTCCAGCTGCAGGCGGGTCTTGCCGTTGAAGCTGATCGGGTAGCTGAAGCTGTCCTCCACCAGGTGCTGCGCGTCCCATTGGGGCCATGGGGCGGTGGTGATACTGGTGGGGTGGCCCAGCTTCTCCCACAATTCCTCGGCGATGTGGGGCGCGAAGGGCGCCAATGCGATGGTGAGCGGCTCCAGCACCGCGCGCTTGTTGCAGCGCAGGGCCCCCAGTTCGTTCACCGCGATCATGAACTGCGCCACGCTGGTGTTGAAGCTCATCTTCTCGATGTCCTCCGTCACCTTCTTCAGGGTGGCGTGCAGGGCCTTCCATTCGGCCTGGGTGGGCGCGTCGTCGCTCACGCTGAACGCATCGTTGGCGTGGAACAGGTTCCAGAATTTCCGCAGGAAGCGGTAGGTGCCTTCGATCCCGTGCGTGTCCCAGGGCTTGCTCTGCTCCAGCGGGCCCAGGAACATCTCGTAGAGGCGAAGGGTGTCGGCTCCGTACTTCGAAATGATGTCGTCGGGGTTCACCACATTGAACTTCGACTTGGACATCTTTTCGACTTCACCTTCTGTAGTAGGAAGTTCAGAAGAATCTTTGTCAAGCTGGAAGACAAAATCCTCCTGCACCCCCGGATATCTGAATGCACCGTGTTTGAATGAGATTAAACCCGCATGGAACACGAACACCACATCTTCTTCGGGTTCAATTGTCAGGCCTTGTACAAATCCTGAGAAGTCCAACTTCCCTGCATTCACATGCCTTACATCAACGTGCAATTTCTGGAATAACCCAAAATTCCACTGCATGTTTGTTGTTGAGTCCGTGCCGCTAAAGAGTGGCTTGGCATCGACACTCACGTACACATGTCGCGTTCTCTCAGGAAGCTGAATCATCCCATGTCGCCCGTTGATTTCCATACCGAGCTTTTCGAAGGGATCATTTACCCCTTGTAATACAGGCAGTAGGCGATAGATGAATTGGGAAACACCCTGTATCATCCCCTGGTTCACCAGCTTCTTCGCCGGCTCATCGAAGGGAATGAAGCCACGATCGAAGAGGAACTTGGTCCAGAAGCGGAAGTAGAGCAGGTGGCCGGTGGCGTGCTCGCTGCCGCCCACGTAGAGGTCCACTTGCTGCCAGTAGTCGACCGCTTCTTTTGATGCGAAGCGATCGGGGTTGTGCGGGTCCATGTACCGGAGGAAGTACCAGCTGCTGCCGGCCCATCCGGGCATGGTGGTGGTCTCGATGGGGTATCCCTTTCCGCGTTCCACCACTTGTTGGGTAGTCTCGTCCCAAGCCCAATTGGTGGCGCGGGCCAGTGGCGGTTCGCCGTCCGCAGTCGGCAGGAACTTGTCCACCTCGGGCAATTCCAGCGGCAGCGCACTTTCCGGCAGGGGGTGGGGGATATCGTCCTTGTAGTAGATCGGGATCGGCTCGCCCCAGTAGCGCTGGCGACCAAAGGCGGCGTCGCGCAGGCGGAAGTTCACCCGTCTCTCGCCGGCACCGATCTTCTCCAGTTCCTGGATGGCCCGCGTGATGGCCTGCGGCACTTTCAGGCCTTTGAGGAAACCCTCGCTGCAGATCGTGGCGTCCTTGCGCTCATCGGCGCCTTTGTCCACGTCGGCACCCTCGGTCACAGCGATGATGGGCAGGCCGAAGTGCTTGGCGAAGCGCCAGTCGCGCTGGTCGCCGCCGGGCACGGCCATCACGGCGCCGGTGCCGTAGCCGGCCAGCACGTAGTCGCCCACCCAAACGGGGATGTCGGCACCGGTGAAGGGGTGTTTGGCGTAGCAGCCGGTGAACACGCCGCTCACCTTGTCCACCTCGGCCTGGCGCTCGCGCTCGCTGCGGTTCTTGGCGCGCTCCACGTAGGCCTCCACCTCGGCGCGGCGGTCGGGCGTGGTGAACTTGGCCACCAGCGGGTGCTCGGGCGCCAGGGTGAGGAAGCTCACGCCGAAGAGTGTGTCGGGCCGGGTGGTAAACACCTCGATGAAGTCATCGCCCACGGCAAAGCGCACCGTGGCGCCCTCGCTGCGGCCGATCCAGTTGCGCTGGGTCTCCTTGAGGCTCTCGCTCCAGTCGAGCTTGTCCAGTCCATCGAGCAGGCGCTGGGCGTAGGCGGTGATGCGCAGGCTCCACTGCTTCATGCGCCGGCGCTCCACGGGGTGACCGCCCCGCTCGCTCACGCCGTCCTTCACCTCGTCGTTGGCCAGCACCGTGCCCAGGGCGGGGCACCAGTTCACCCAGGCATCGCTCAGGTACGCCAGGCGGAAGCGTTGCAGCACCATCTGGCGCGTGCGCTCATCGAAGCGCTTCCACTCCTCGGCGGTGAAGGCGCCCACGGGCGATTCCTCATCGCCGGTGAGCACGCTGGCGTCCTGGCCGGTGCAGCCCTGCGCCTCGAAGCGGGCGATGAGCTCACTGATGGGACGGGCCTTGTCGGCCTGCGGGTCGTACCAGCTGTCGAACAATTGCAGGAAGATCCACTGCGTCCACTTGTAGAAGGCGGGGTCGCTGGTGCGCACCTCGCGATCCCAGTCGAAGCTGAAGCCGATGGCATCGAGCTGCTGGCGGTAGCGGGCGGTGTTTTCGGCGGTGGTCTTCGCGGGGTGCTGACCGGTCTGGATGGCGTACTGCTCGGCGGGCAGGCCGAAGCTGTCGTAGCCCATGGGATGCAGCACGTTGTAGCCCTGGTGGCGCTTGAAGCGGGCCACGATGTCGCTGGCGATGTAGCCCAGGGGGTGCCCCACATGCAGGCCTGCGCCGCTGGGGTAGGGGAACATGTCGAGCACGTAGTACTTGGGCTTCGAGGGGTCGTTCGCCACGCGGTAGGTCTTGCTGGCGCGCCACTTTTCCTGCCACTTCCGCTCGATGTCCTTGTGATCGTACTGCATGGTACCGTATTGGTCGCGCAAATGTAGCCGGGGTGGTGGGGCCTGGCGGCTACATTTGCTGCCATGGCCACCGGTAGTTCCTCGCGCATGCGGCTCCGCACCTCCAATGTAGGCACGGTGATCGGCATCGCGCTGGTGCTCTTCATGCTGGGCGTGCTGGGCTTCCTGGTGCTCAACGCCCGCGCGCTGGAGCGCTACTTCAGGGAGAACGTGCGCGTGGAGCTGTTCCTCAAGCGCGATCTGAAGGAGGTGGACGTGATGCAGTTCCGCAAGGAACTGGACACCGAGCCGTACGCATTGGAGACCCGCTTTGTGACCGCCGATGAGGCGGCCGAGCGCCTGAAGGCCGACCTGGGCGAGGATTTCCTGGCGCTGCTGGGAAGCAACCCGCTGCTGCCCTCGGTGGAGTTGCGCCTCGATGCGGCCTATGCCAGCCCCGACAGCCTGCGCTGGATCGCCGAGCACCTGGGCCGCGACGCCCGCGTGCAGGAGGTGGCCTACAACGCGGCCGTGGTGGAGAACATCGACAACAACATGGGCGATATCGGCCTGCTGGTGCTGCTCTTCGCGGCGTTGCTGCTGGTGATCGCCATCGCGCTGATCAACAACACCATCCGCCTGTCGATCTACAGCAAGCGCTTCCTGATCCGCACCATGCACCTGGTGGGGGCCACCCAATGGTTCATCAAGAAGCCGTTCATGGGCCAGAGCCTGTGGCAGGGCATCGTGGGCTCGGTGCTGGCCGTGGGGCTGTTGGTGGGCCTGCTGCAACTGACCGCGCGCTACATGCCCGATCTGCTGGCCTTCACCGATATCCCCACACTGGCCCTGCTCTTCGTGGCGATCGTGCTGCTGGGTCTGCTCATATCGCTCGTATCCACCTGGTTCGCTGTGCGGCGCTACCTTCGCATGAATTCCGAGGACCTGCACTGGAGCTGAGGCCACAGTGCACCGCACCGGACACGACGCCCATCCACGACCGCAATGGCACAGAACGAGAGGAACAACGACATGCCGTTCACGGCGACGAACTACAAGCTCCTGCTGATCGGGCTGGCGATCGTGGTGGTGGGCTTCGTGCTGATGACCGGCGGCGGCAGCGGCGACCCCAACGTGTTCAATGAGGACGAGATCTTCAGCGCGCGGCGGATCACCGTGGCGCCGATCGTTACGTTGGCGGGCTACATCTTCGTGGTGTACGCGATCCTGAAACGCGACGGGGGGAAGGCGACGGAGCAATGACCCTGTTCCAGACGATCGTCCTCGCGATCATCGAGGGCCTTACCGAGTTCCTGCCCGTGAGCAGCACGGGGCACATGATCATCGGCTCCACGATCATGGGCATCCAACAGGACGATTTCGTGAAGCTTTTCACCGTGGCCGTGCAGTTCGGCACGATCCTCAGCGTGGTGGCGCTCTATTGGCGCCGCTTTTTCCAAAGCCTCGACTTCTACTTCAAGCTGCTGGCGGCCTTCATACCGGCGGTGATCGCGGGCCTGCTGTTCAAGGACTGGATCGACATGCTGCTGGAGAACGTGATGGTGGTGGGCGTGATGCTCTTCATCGGCGGCATCGTGTTCCTCTTCATCGACAAGCTCGCGCCCAAGGACGGCCCGGAGGCGCCCCAGCCCATGTCGTACCGACAGGCGACCATCATCGGCGTATGGCAATGCCTGGCCATGGTACCCGGGGTGTCACGGTCGGCGGCCACCATCATCGGTGGCATGACGCAGGGCTTCACGCGGAAGAACGCGGCCGAGTTCAGCTTCTTCCTGGCGGTGCCCACCATGTTCGGCGCCACGGTGAAAAGCCTCTACGACTACATGAAGGACGGCGGCGCCATCACAGGCGAGCACATGCAGGTGTTCGCGGTGGGCAATGTGGTGGCCTTCGTGGTGGCCATCATCGCGATCAAGGGCTTCATCGCCTTCCTGAGCAACAACGGCTTCAAGGCCTTCGGCTGGTACCGGATCGCGGTGGGCGGTGTCATCATCGCGCTGCACCTGGCGGGCGTGTCCATGCAGATGTATTGATGGCTGCGGAGCGGAATGCGAACGATGCGGCGAGCGGGAACAGCCCGCAGCTGGACGCACCGATGTCCGATCCCTACCGCTTCACGCCTGAAAGCGGTGGCCTGCTCCTGGTGGACAAGCCGCTGCGTTGGACCAGCTTCGATGTGGTGAAGAAGCTGCGTGGCGCCATCCGCAGTGCCGCTGGCAGCAAGATCAAGGTGGGGCATGCGGGCACGCTCGACCCCCTGGCCAGTGGCCTGTTGATCCTGGCCTACGGGCCCTTCACCAAGCGCCTGCCCCACATCACCGGCCAGGAGAAAGGCTATACGGGCACCATCACACTGGGCAGTGTCACCCCCAGCTACGACCTGGAGACCGAACCGGTGCCGTACGGACCTTGGGAGCACCTGGACGAGACCACCATCAGCGAGGCCTTCGCGGGCTTCCATGGCGAGGTGATGCAGCGGCCGCCCAGCTACTCGGCCAAGCGGTTCGAGGGTGAGCGTGCCTACTTCCTGGCACGGGACGAAGAGCGCGCCCATTTGGTCCGAATGGAGCCGGTGAAGGTGCTGATCTCACGTCTGGAAGTGACCGCGATCCGTGGGCCCGAGGTGGATTTCGCCGTGGATGTGAGCAAGGGCACCTACATCCGCTCGTTGGCGCACGACATCGGGCAGGTGCTGGGCTGCGGGGCCCACCTGAGCGCCCTGCGGCGCACCCGGATCGGCTCCTTCACCGTGGACCAGGCCCTGTCGCCAGAGACATGGGCCCAACGCATCGCCCCGCTGCCCGGTCGGAAGGGTTGATGGTGGCTAATTCCCTGACCGACAGTTGGTTGCGCCGAGGCTTTGATATGACACTATCTTCGGCGCCCCAAATCAAGACAGGGGCCTGTAAGCCCCGTACCTCCGAATGAAACTCACAGCGTTCAAATTCGACCTGCCGAAGGAGCAGATCGCCCTGTATCCCACCAAGGACCGTGACGGCAGCAAACTGATGGTGCTGCACCGCAAGGACGGCAAGATCGAGCACAAGAAGTTCAAGAACATCCTGGACTACTTCGACGAGGGCGATGTGTTCATCCTGAACAACACCCGCGTGTTCCCCGCCCGCATGTGGGGCAACAAAGAGAAGACCGGCGCCAAGATCGAGGTCTTCATGCTGCGCGAACTGAACCGCGACAGCCTGTTGTGGGATGTGATCGTGGACCCGGCCCGCAAGATCCGGATCGGCAACAAGCTCTACTTCGGCAAGGACGATGAGCTCGTGGCCGAGGTGATCGACAACACCACCAGCCGCGGCCGCACCCTGCGCTTCCTCTTCGACGGCACCTACGAGGAGTTCAAGCAGACCATCACCGAGATGGGCGAGACCCCGCTGCCGCATTACATCAAGCGGGAGACCGAACCCAGCGACGCCGAGCGGTACCAGACGATCTACGCCAAGGTGGAGGGCGCCGTGGCCGCTCCCACCGCCGGACTGCACTTCAGCCGCGAGTTGATGAAGCGCATGGAGCTGAAGGGCATGCAGTTCGCCGAGGTCACCCTGCACGTGGGCCTGGGCACCTTCCGTCCGGTGGAGGTGGAGGATCTGACCAAGCACAAGATGGACAGCGAGCAGGTGATCATCACCCGCGAGGCCTGCGACATCGTGAACCGTGCGAAGGATGCGAAGAAGCGTATCTGCTGCGTGGGAACCACCACCATGCGCGCGATCGAGAGCAGCGTGAGCACGGAGAACCACCTGAAGCCCTTCGACGGCTGGACCAACAAGTTCATCTTCCCGCCGTACGACTTCAGCATCGCCGACAGCATGATCACCAACTTCCACATGTCGGAGAGCACCCTGTTGATGCAGGTGGCGGCCTTCGGTGGCTACGAGCACGTGTGGAACGCCTACAAGGTGGCCATCAAGGAAAAGTACCGCTTCTTCAGCTACGGCGACGCGATGCTGATCATCTGAGGAAGAACAGCCGCAAGGGAACGCGGAGGCGCAGGGAAGAAAGCTCTGCGCCTCTTTCTTTGTCCGGCCTTTCTGCCAACCGCCTGCTCGGCGTCTTGGCGTCCCTGCGGCCGATACGCCCCATGCAACGCACAACCATCATCGTCGCCGGAGGTTCGGGCAAACGCCTGGGCGGTCCGGTACCCAAGCAGTTCCAAACCGTGAAGGGTCGGCCACTGCTCATGTGGACCATCGAGGCCTTCCACCGCTACGATCCCACCATGCCGCTGATCGTGGTGCTTCCCAAGGAGCACTTCGACATCTGGCGTGCGCTGTGCATGGGGCACCGCTTCATGATCGATCACGAGGTGGTGGCCGGCGGCGAGCAACGCTGGCACAGTGTGAAGGCCGGGCTCGACAAGGCGCAGGGCGATGGTCTCGTGGCCGTGCACGATGGGGTACGCCCCTTGGTGAGCGCCGGGCTGATCGGTCGCTGTTTCGATGCTGCCCACGAACAGGCCGCCGCGATCCCCGTGGTGCCCGTGGTGCCCAGCATCCGCGAGACCACGGCCGACGGCAGCCGCGCGTTGGACCGCTCCAGATTGCTGGCCGTGCAAACACCGCAGTGCTTCCACGTGGACCTGCTGCGGAAGGCTTTCGAGCAACCCTACGACAGCACCTTCACCGACGAGGCCACCTTGGTGGAGCGCTTGGGCGTGAAGGTGGCATTGGTGGAGGGTGAGGAGAGCAACATCAAGGTGACCACGGCCCTGGACCTGCACCTTGCCGAGCACCTGCTCGCCGCCACGGCGTAGGGTATTCTCTGCGCGCAGATGGTCGGGAGCCTCTGAAGCACCGACCTTTGTGCCGTTCCATCACCCCATGGCCGAGACACGTCCGGATATCCGTTCCCTCTCCCTTGACGAGATCAAGGCCCTCGTCGCGGAATTCGGCGAAAAGCCCTACCGTGCCAAGCAACTCTGGGAGTGGCTGTGGAAGAAGAAGGCCCGCTCGTTCGACGACATGAGCGACCTGCCGAAGGCCTTCCGCGCGCAGTTGGCGGAGCGCACGGTGTTCCGGCCGCTCCTGCTGGTGGAGGAGCAGCGCAGCCAGGACGGCACGGTGAAGTGCGCCTTCAAGACCTGGGACGGTCACGTGGTGGAAGGGGTACTGATCCCCACGCCTACGCGGTTGACGGCCTGCATCAGCAGCCAGATCGGGTGCAGTCTTACGTGCAGCTTCTGCGCCACCGGCAAGCTCAAGCGCATCCGCAACCTCGATGCGCAGGAGATCTTCGATCAAGTGGTGCTGATCGATCAACTGGCGCGGAAGTACTACAAGGCGGGCCTGACGAACATCGTGTACATGGGCATGGGCGAGCCGCTGCTCAACTATGCCAACACCATGCGCAGCGCGGAGCGCATCACGGCCGAGGACGGATTGGGCCTGAGCGCGCGACGCATCACCGTGAGCACGGCGGGCATCGCCAAGATGATCCGCAAGTTGGCCGATGATGGCGCCCGCTTCAACCTGGCACTCTCGCTGCATGCCGCCAACGACAAGAAGCGCGACCGTATCATGCCCATCAACGAGCAGAACTCGTTGTCGGAGCTGAAGGAGGCCCTGCGCTACTACACCCGCACGCTGCGGAAGGAGGTCACCTTCGAGTACATCCTGCTGCGCGGCTTCAACGATTCACTGGCCGATGCGCAGGAACTGGTGAGATACGCCAGCGATGTGCACGCCAAGGTGAACCTGATCGAGTACAATCCGATCGACGCCGGCGGCTTCGGGCGCACCGACCCCAAGGATGCCGAGGCTTTCCAGCAGTACCTGGACAAGAAGGGCATCGTCGCGCGGATCCGCCGCAGCCGTGGTCGCGACATCGATGCGGCCTGCGGACAGCTGGCCAACAAGAACGAGCCGGCGTTGAAGGAAGGGGAGCGGGTGATGAAGTGAGCGGTGGCTCAGAAGCCGAGGCCCACCTTCACGCCCAGGAACAGCGCCAGCACGGGATCGTCCTTCTCCACCACCTCGTAGGTGTAGTTGTCGGTGGTGAGGTCGCGCGTCTCGTGCACGATCATCACGTGCCGTGCCCGGTAGCCGATGCCGCCGTACAGGTCGAACATCCAGTTGTTCGAAGCGCCCAGCATCTGGTAGCCGCCCAGCAGTCGGAAGTCGTTGTAGATGCGTTCGTCACGCAGCTCCTTGTCGGTGAATACGCCGTTCGGGCCCTTCATCCGCACGTCCTTGGCGTAGGTCAGGTGGGCGAACTCCAACTGGGTGTACCAGCCCTGCGGCTCAAGGTCCACCGTATGGTACCAGCGTGCCCCGATCCGGAAGCTCGGGCGTGCCAGGATGTCGATGCCCGCACCGAAGTCGTCCACGTCATCGCCGACCACGGTCATGCCCATGTAGTTGCGAAGCGTTACGCCAATGCCGGCCTCCAGGCTGAGGCGGGAGGTGAGCGCCCGCTCATAGTACAGGGGGATCTCGCCGCGGAAGAAGAGCAGCGGATTCAGTTTGAGCACGTTCTTCACGCAGTCCACCGTGTCGAAGGCCGCGGCCACACGGTCCTTGTGCAGCAACACCTTGGTGCTGCCGGGTTGGGCACATAGCCGGGCCGCCAGTGGGAGCAGAAGGGAAAGAAGGATCGCCCTGAGGAACATGCGGGAAGATGGAACGAAGTTAGATGCCGCCGCTCCGAATGGCAGACGTTCGTCGCCTTTCCCGGTTGTGCGCAGGGAACAAGGCCGGTGCTTCGCCATCTTTGCCTCCCCGACAGCGCAGTGCTCTCCATCACCGCCATACAACGGCCCATCGCCGAGGAGCTGAAGGCCTTCGAGCCGCACTTCCGTGAGGCCATGCGCAGCAACGTGGCCCTGCTCGACCGGGTTATGCACTACATCGTGAAGCGCAAGGGCAAGCAGATGCGGCCCATGTTCACGCTGCTGTCGGCGCGCCTGTTCGGGCCCGTGGGGGAGAGCGCCTTCACCGCCGCCTCGTTGATCGAGCTGCTGCACACCGCCACGCTGGTGCACGACGATGTGGTCGACGGCAGCGCCATGCGCAGGGGCTTCTTCAGCGTGAACGCCTTGTGGAAGAACAAGATCGCCGTGCTCGTGGGCGACTACCTGCTGAGCCGTGGCCTGCTGCTGGCGGTGGACAAGGGCGAGTTCGAGCTGCTGCGCATCGTGAGCACCGCCGTACGCGAGATGAGCGAGGGTGAGATGCTGCAGTTGCAGAAGAGCCGCGACCTCAACTTCAGCGAGGAGGTGTACTTCGACATCATCCGGCAGAAGACCGCCAGCCTGATCGCCGCCTGCTGCGCCAGTGGGGCCAGTGCCGCCGGACAAAGCCCCGAGGTGGTGGAACGGATGCGTCGCTTCGGCGAGCTCGCCGGGATCGCGTTCCAGATCAAGGACGATCTCTTCGATTATGGCGGTGGCGTGGACATCGGCAAGCCAACCGGGCTCGACATCAAGGAGCGCAAGTTGACCCTGCCCTTGATCCATGCGCTGCAAATGGTCGACGGTGCCGAACGCCGCTGGATGGTGAACGTGGTGAAGAACCACAACGAGGACGACAAGGCCGTGGCCGAGCTGGTGCGGAGGGTTGTGAAGGCCAACGGGGTGGCCCATGCGCAGGAACGCATGTACGCCTTCCGCGACCAGGCGCTCGAGGTGCTGCATACTTTCCCGCACAACGAGGCCCGTCAGGCCTTGGAAGACCTGCTGCAGCTTACCGTGGAACGAACGAAATAGGAGAGGACCATGATGCTCCGCATCGCGTGCATATTGGGCATCGCCGGGCTGCTGATCGCATGCAACGGGGCGGTGCATGACCCCGGGCCCGCCAAGGTGGTGGCCGTGACGGCCGATAGCACCAAGGCCCGGGCAGCGATAGATGGGCAGCAGGAGATCCACACCGCCGATGGCGGACGCATGACGGGCATGGTGGTGAACGGCCAGCGCGAAGGTCAATGGACCGCCTTCTTCGCCAACGGGATGATCCGCAGCAGGGCCACCTACAAGGCTGGCAAGCGCACCGGGAACGTGGAGGTGTTCCACGACAACGGCATGCCCTACTACACTGGTCAATACCAGGACGAGGTGAAGGTGGGCACATGGGTCTTCTTCGATCTGGACGGCAAGGAGCTGAAGCGCGTCACCTACGACAGCATGGGTGTACCGGTGGAAGTGAAGTGAGTGCCACCGGTCGCCAGGAGCACCTCCCGTTCATATCGTGTTGGATCCCTGTTGGCCCGCTGTGGATGAGGGCCCGTGCCGTGAGTGCGGCCCTGTTCGTGGACCTGTTCACAGGCGCCGGCCAGCCGACCCAGTAATTTCACGCCCCCTTTCGCACGGAAGGGCATTGACCGATGATCGCGCCGCACGCCATACAACAGGTGAAGGACGCCGTTCGCGTGGAGGACGTGGTGGGCGAGTTCGTCGCGTTGAAGCGTAAGGGGCCGCGCTTCCTCGGGCTCTGTCCCTTCCACAACGAGAAGACCCCAAGCTTCAACGTAAGTCCGCAGCTCGGCATCTTCAAGTGCTTCGGCTGCGGCGAGTCTGGTGATGCCATCACCTTCCTGCAGAAGCACGAGCACCTGAGCTACGTGGAGGCGATCAGGTGGCTGGCCAAGCGCTACCACATCGACCTGCCGGAGGAGGAGCGCACGCCGGAACAGGAGATCGAGCACAGCGAGCGCGAGAGCCTGATGGTGATCCAGCAATGGGCCCTGGGCTGGAGCATGGACCAGCTGTGGAACACCGATGAGGGCAGGCGCATCGGCCTGTCGTACTTCCGCGTGCGCGGCTTCTCCGATGCCACCATCAAGGAGTTCCAGCTCGGCTATGTGCCCGAGTTCGGCAATGCCTTCGCGCAGGCCGCCATCGCCAAGGGCTTCAACCCCGATCTGCTCGAGAAGGCCGGCTGGATCAAGCGTCGCGACGACGGCTCCCCATGGGATTTCTTCGCCGGTCGCGTCACCTTCCCCATCGTCGGCCTCAGCGGCCAGCCCATCGCTTTCGGGGCGCGCACGCTGAAGAGCGACAAGAAGCTCCCCAAGTACTTCAACAGCCCGGAGAGCGCGCTCTACATCAAGAGCCGTTCGCTTTATGGTATCCACCAGGCGAAGAAGGCCATCGTGGAGCAGCAGCTCTGCTATCTGGTGGAGGGCTACACCGATGTGATCAGCCTGCACCAGGCGGGGGTGACCAACGTGGTGGCCAGCAGCGGCACCAGCCTCACCGAGGACCAGGTGCGCCTGATCAAGCGCTATGCCCCCACGGTGTGCATCCTGTACGATGGCGATGCGGCCGGCATGAGGGCCAGCTTGCGCGGGATCGACCTGATCCTGAAGGAGGGCCTGAACGTGAAGGTGGTCACCTTCGCCGAGGGCGAGGACCCCGACAGCTTCGCGCGCACCCGCGCCAGCAGCGAGGTGATCGCGCATCTCACCGGCACCGCGCAGGACTTCCTGGTGTTCAAGGCCGGCCTGCTGATGGCCGACGTGGGCGATGATCCCGTGAAGAAGGCCGCCGCCATCCACGAGATGGTGGAGAGCGTGGCCCTGGTGCCCGACGTGGTGCTGCGCTCCCTGTACATCCAGCAGTGCAGCCGCATGCTCCAAGTGAGCGAGCAGGCGCTGATCAGCGAGATGAACAAGGTGCTGCGCAGGCAGTACCGCAAGAAGCTGGGAGGGGAGGAGGCAGTGCCTGCCGAGATGCTCGCGCCCGAGATCGCGCCGCCACAGCCTGTGGTGGAGGAACTGGGCACCGCACCGCAGGAAAGGGACCTGATCCGGGTCCTTATGCGCTATGGCGACAGGACCATATCCGTACCAACACTGCAGGATGATGGCTCCACGGTGGACGAGGATATCACTGTCGCCGAGATGATGTTCGAGCTTCTGGCCGTGGATGATATACTGTTCAACGACCCCATTTTCTCCGCCATCTACCTGGACTATCGCCATAAGAGCAACCTGGGAACAGGTGTGGGGGCGTCCAATTACATCTCTCATGAGGATGAGAATTGGCGTCGTGTGGTCATCGATCTGCTCACGGACAAATACTTGTTGAGCCCTGGTTGGAAGCGCCATGGCATTCACGTGGTCCATGAAAGCGATGTACTTCGGGATGCTCTGGAAGAAGCCGTCGACCTGTTGAAGGAACGTCGCGTCGACGGTATGCTGAGGGACCTTAGTCATAGGATCAAGGAGAATCCCGAGGACTATCAGACGCTGATGATGGAGCAGATCCGTCTCACCGAGGTGAAGAAGAAGCTGGCCAAACGCACGGGCCGCGTGGTGGTGGGATAGCCGCTTCGCCTGCGGTGATGTTGCGCGTTACCTGTTCCGCTTCACCTCGTTCGCGGTGGCGGCCCGCGGCGATGGATCGGGCTTGAAGCCTGGAACTAGAGGCTTCGAGCTTCACACGTCACACCACTTCCCCTACTTCCGCTTCGTCAGGAAAAGCGCTTCCTTCTCGGTGAGGTGGCGCCATTTGCCCCGTGGGAGGTCCTTCTTGGTCAGCCCGGCGAAGACCACACGGTCCAGTTTCACCACTTCGTAGCCGAGCGCCTCGAACATGCGGCGCACCACCCGGTTGCGACCCGAGTGCAGCCGCACGCCCACCTCCCTCTTGTTCGTTCCGTCCACATAGCTGGCCTCGTCGGCGTAGGCCGGACCATCGTCCAGCGGCACCCCGGAGACCAGCTGTTCCAAGTGGGCCTTCGTCACCGCCTTGTCCAGCGTCACGTGGTAGATCTTCTCGGCACCGTGGCTGGGGTGCGTGAGCTTTTTGGCCAGGTCGCCGTCGTTGGTGAGCAGCAATACACCGGTGGTGTTGCGGTCCAATCGGCCCACCGGGTAGATCCGCTCGGGGCAGGCATCGTCCACAAGCGCCATCACCGTGCGGCGGTTGCGCGGGTCATCGGTGGTGGTGATGAAACCCTTGGGTTTGTTCAGCAGCACGTAGCGTTTCTTCTCCATGCTCAGGCGCTGGCCGCCGTAATGCACCGTGTCTCCTGGGCGCACCTTGGTGCCCAGTTCGGTGACCACCTTGCCGTTCACGGTGACCACACCCGCCTTGATCAATTCGTCGGCCTCGCGTCGGCTGGCCACGCCGCTCTGTGCCAGGTAGCGGTTCAAGCGGATCAGGCCATCGTCGCTGGCGGTGGCACGCGGCCTGGCGGGCCGTGCGCCGGAACGGAAGGGCTTGCCCACGCCGCCGGGCCGGCCTTTGCGGCGGTCACCGGGCCGCTCCGGACGGTCGTCGTGCGGGCCACGGTTCACGCGGCCGACACCGCGCTTGGCGGGGCCTTCGCCATCGCCTCGTAGGGGTCGGTCGCCACTTTTCGTCGCTGGGCGGTCCGGGGATCCAGGGCGTGCGCCTTTTCCACGTCGGGGGCCTTTACTGCGGTCGGTCATGCAGGGTGGGATAGAATGCGTCGGGGATGTGGTGGACGTAGGGCTTGCCACCGGGGTGCAAGATCACGCTAATGATGTCGAAACGCATCGGCAGGTCGCAGGCGGTCTCCTGCACGTAGGCATTGGCCGCCTTGATCAGCCTGCCGCGCTTGCCCTTCTTCACCGCCTCCTCGGGCTGGCCGTGCAGGGCGCTGCTGCGGGTCTTCACCTCCACGAACACCAACTCGCGGGCCGTGCGGGCCACGATGTCCAGTTCGTGCCGACCATGGCGCCAGTTGCGTTCAAGCAGCTCGTAGCCAAGGTCTTCCAGGAAGCGGCCGGCTATTTGTTCGCCCTCGGTCCCGGTTGCATTGTGCTCGGCCATCGGTCGTAACTATACCGTAACCCGTTGAAGGAACGGCCCGTTCAAGCGCTAAAATTGAGGAACTTTTCACGTCGGTCCCCGACCTCGACACTTCCCAACATGCTTGCCATCACTCGCTCCATCGTCATTCTCGTCGCTTCCGGTCTCATGAGCGTCGCCGTGGTCAAGGGCCAGGCTTTCGAGGGCGTCATCGAGTTCACCAAGACCACCGGTCCGGTGGTCACCAACTACAAGTACTACGTGAAGGGCGAACACATCCGGATCGAGGAGATCAGCTCGCGCGGCGAGGTACAGGGCATCATGCTGGTGGACACCCGCGACAAGACCGTCACGGCCATCAGTCCTGAGCGCAAACTGTACATGGACGTGCCCAACATGCGCCTGCCGAAGGATGTGGAGACCACCGTGCAGAAGACCAGCGAGCAGAAGGAGATCGCCGGTTACACCTGCGAGAAGTGGGTGGTGAAGGGTCCGAAGGAGGACCGCGTGCTCACCTACTGGGTGGCGGCCGATGAGTTCAACTTCTTCATCCCGCTGCTGGAAACGCTGAACCGCAAGGACGAGCAGGCCGTGTTCTTCCTCCAGATCAAGGATGCCAAGGGCGTATTCCCCATGCTGGGCATCGAGCAGAAGATCGATGGTGCCGAGGTGAGCCGTTTGGAAGTGACCAAGGTGACCAAGGGCACGCAGAAGGACGCCCTCTTCGAGATCCCTGCCAGCTTCAACAAGTTCGAACGGAATTGATGGCTTCGCTGCGCCCGTGATCGCAGCTCAGCGTCGCACCCTCCGGGGTCACGCTGAGTTGCGCTTTTGCACCCAGCACCAACGGGCGGTTGTCGGCGATGTGGCCTGCGGGGAAGCCATAGCACACCGGGTAGCCGTACGGCGCCACCGCCTCGGCGATCATCTCCTCCACCTCCATCCCGAACGGATCATCGGGGTTCTTGTCGCGCATGTCGGTCATGCCGCCCACGATCAATCCGGCCAGCTCGCTGAACCAGCCGCCGTACCGCAGGTTCTGCACCATGCGGTCGGCGTGGTAACGCAATTCGTCCAGGTCCTCCAGGAAGAGGATCCGCCCACGCGGGTCGATGTCGTAGGGCGTACCGCGCAGGGAGTAGAGGATCGACAGGTTGCCGCCGGTGAGGATGCCTTCGCAGGTGCCGGGCCGATCGGTAGTTGCCGGTCGTCGGTTGTCGGTTGTCAGGGGGGGGCGGACAACCGTCAATTGACAACCCGGAATTCCCCCGAAAAACACCGCCTTCAACCCCTCCTTCGCCTCCGCGGTCTTCCCCTCTATGGCGAAGGGCATGGGCCCATGCAGGGAGGCAACGCCGAGGTTGGTCAGTGCGCTATGCAGCACGGTCACGTCGCTGAAGCCGACGATCCACTTGGGTCGTTCGCGCAGCGGGCGCAGGTCCACATGCGGCATGATGCGGATGGTGCCGTAGCCGCCACGCGCGCACCAGATGGCCTTCACCTCGGGGTCGTCGATCGCGGCCTGCAGGTCGGCGGCGCGTTCCGCATCGGTGCCTGCTTGCTGGAAGCGCTTGCGCCCTATGCCAGCGCCCAGTTTTACGCGCAGGCCCCAACTCTCGGCCAGTGCGATGCCGTCACGCAACTCATCCACGCTGATGGAGCGGGCCGTGGGAACGATGGCGATGGTGTCTCCGGGGTGGAGGAGGGGAGGGATGATGGCCATGACGCGAAGAAAAGGCGCACCGACCATGAGATGGTCGACTGGGATCGGGCCGGGGGGCGGCGACCGGGCGTGACAAGCGTCCTGCAGGTCCTCGGGCCTGTCCATACCGATCGCCACACATGCAACGGATACCTTCGCCCCCGCTTGCAGTCGCAAGAGCCATGAAAGAGCCCGTCCGCCACACCGTCACCGCTGCCTTGCCATACGCCAACGGTCCGCTGCACATCGGCCACATCGCCGGTGCCTACCTGCCGGCCGATATCTACGTGCGCAACCTGCGCCAGCGGGGCAAGCAGGTACTGTTCGTGTGCGGGAGCGACGAGCACGGTGCCGCCATCACCATGCGCGCCATGAAGGAGGGCGTCACGCCCAAGGACGTCGTGGACAAGTACCACGCGTTGATGGGCCGGGCCTTCGCCGACCTCGGCATCCATTTCGACATCTACCACCGCACCAGCGCCGAACTGCACAAGGAGACCAGTCAGGAGTTCTTCCTGCAACTGCACCGCAACGGCGCCTTCACCGAGCAGGAGGAGATGCAGTACTACGACGAGGAGGCGAAGCAGTTCCTCGCCGACCGCTACATCAAGGGCACCTGCCCCAAGTGCGGCCACACCGATGCCTACGGCGACCAGTGCGAGAAGTGCGGCTCGGCGTTGAGCCCGCGCGACCTGATCGATCCGCGCAGCACCCTCAGCGGTAGCACGCCCGTGCTCAAGCCCACCACGCACTGGTACCTGCCCATGGACCGTGCGCAGGAATGGGTGGACCAATGGATCAACACCGGCGTGCTCGATGGCGAACAGCAGCACGATGTGGCCGAGTGGAAGCCGCAGGTGCTGGGCCAATGCAACAGCTGGTTGAAGGACGGCCTGCGCCCCCGCGCCATGACACGCGACCTGGACTGGGGCGTGCCCGTGCCGTTGCCCGGGGCCGAAGGCAAGGTGCTGTACGTGTGGCTCGACGCACCGATCGGTTACATCACGGCCACCAGGCAATGGGCGAGGGACCACGGCGTGCACTGGGAGCCATGGTGGAAGAGCGAGGACACACGTCTGGTGCACTTCATCGGGAAGGACAACATCGTGTTCCACTGCATCATCTTCCCGATCCTGCTGAAGATGCACGGCGGCTACATCCTGCCCCAGAACGTGCCGGCCAATGAGTTCCTCAACCTCGAAGGCCGTAAGATCAGCACCAGCCGCAACTGGGCGGTGTGGCTGCACGAGTACATCGAGCGCTGGCCCGGGCGTCAGGACGAACTGCGTTACGCACTCGCCTCCATCCTGCCCGAGTTCAAGGACGCCGAGTTCACGTGGAGGGATTTCCAGGAGAAGAACAACAACGAGCTCGTGGCCATCATCGGCAACTTCGTGCAGCGTGTGTTCGTGCTCTGCCACAAGTACTACGGCGGTACCGTGCCCCAGCCCGCCGATGGCACGGAGCAGGACGTGGTGCTGTGGGCCGAGGTGAACGCGTTGCCCTCCAGGATCGCCGAGCACGTGGACCGCTTCCGCTTCCGCGATGCGCTGGCCAGCGCGATCGATGTGGCGCGGCTGGGCAACAAGTACCTGTCGGACAACGAGCCTTGGAAGCTGGAGAAGACGGACCCGGCCCGTGTGCGTACCATCCTGTACAACAGCCTGCGGATCGTGGGCGGCCTCAGTGTGGTCCTCGATCCGTTCCTGCCCTTCACGGCCGAGCGGATCAGGGCCATGCTGGGTATCGGCTCCCTGCCGTGGAGCGATGCGTTCCGCGACGATGTGATCCGCCCCGGCGCCCCGCTGGGCAAGCCGGAGCACCTGTTCAAACCCATCGACGACGCGGCCATCCAGGCCGAACTGGACCGCCTTCACGCCATGAACCCTTCACCTTCGACCACACCGAACGAGACACCGGCCACACCCCTCGCTGCTGCGCCATCGAAGCCGAACATCGCCTTCGATGATTTCGCGAAGCTCGACCTGCGGGTGGGCACGATCGTGGCGGCCGAGAAAGTGCCCAAGGCCGACAAGCTGCTGAAGCTCACCATCGACATCGGCGAGGCTCAGCCCCGCACGGTGGTCAGTGGCATCGCACAGCATTTCGCGCCGGAAGGCCTGCCCGGTCGGCAGGTGGTGCTGGTGGTCAACCTGGAGCCACGCAAGATGCGGGGCGTGGAGAGCCAGGGCATGGTGCTGATGGCGGAGAACGCCGAAGGCAGGCTGGTGTTCGTGCAGCCGCACGAGGCAGTGGCGCCAGGTTCGGAAGTGCGCTGATCGGGGGCGTCGCCATCGCGCTATTGCCGAACGACCGTGCGGACCAAGGGTCCTTCAGGCAGTTGCACGCGCAGGATGTACGTGCCCATGGGCAGGGCGGAGAGGTCAAGGCTGCCCGTGGTGGTGGTGCGTAGCGCCACGCGACCGGCGATGTCGTGCACTTCGGCCACCACCGGCGTGCCGATCGTCGTATTGATGAAGAGCATGCCGTTGGTCGGGTTCGGGTGGATGCGGCCGTTCTCGCGCGGGCTCACCTCGGCCACGTGCACGCTCATCGGTGCGAAGGTCAGGTCGAGCACCGGCGCGAAGTCGGGGTCCGAAGCATCGTTGAAGGTGACGCGACCGTTGGTGCCGTTGGGGTCGGTGATCAGGAATTGGGTGCGGCCGTCGGTGGCGATGTGGGAGAGCAGTTGCACCGGGAGATCGATCCTGATCCAGTGGCCATCGCCGCCATTGCTCCCGAACCGGCAGGCGGGCGCCTCCGCATCTCCTGCGGCGCTCCAATCAGCGGCCTCCACCATTGCGCTGGTGCCGAAGTGGCCGTTGATCACCTTCACCTGGAGTGTGCTGCCGATCGGGTTGGTACCAGTGAGCGACGAGCGGCGCAGGAAGATGCTGGCCGCGCTCACCTGCTGCCCGCTGGGCACGCTGGTCTGGAACGAAAGCACCGTGCCGGAGCGCTCGCCGTTCGCCATGCCGAGCGCCAGCAGCGGCGATGTGCCACCGGCGTCGGTCACCGATCCGTCCATGCCGTTGCCCTCGGACAACGACCATGCGTCGTGCATCAAGAACTTGTGGTAGAACTTCTGCGTGTGGTACTCGATCAGGTCGGCATAGCCCTGGGCCGACAGGTGGAAGCAATCCAGGAACAAGCCGTAGTTGCGCATGCTGCTCTTGGGCGAAGGGTAGAGCACGTTGCCCGCGGGCAGCGGAACGGTGTACGGCGGGTAGCTGCCACCGGGAGGTACGGCCAATGGCGAGGACTGGCCGTGGGTGTATTGCATCAGACCGGTGGCGTTCACGAAATCCACCTGCGGGTCGTTCGCGGCGTAGGCCTCGATCTGCGCGGAAAAATCGTTGAGGATCACATTGAGCTGTTCGAACGAAGGGAAGCCCATATCCTCCCAGGTGCCGTAGAACGGGTGCACTGATTGCAGGAAGGAAGGAAGCTCACCGATCACTTCCCCGAAGTTGGGATAGGCGTAGCCGCTCCACAGGATGCGCATGCCGGGGCGCGTGCTCTTGATGAAGTCGATGACCTGGATCAGACGACCGAACACGGCCTGCTTCAACGAATCGGTGGCCTGTTGCGTGAAGCTTACATGCCAGTCGCCCAGCACATCGTTGCCACCGATGCTGAGGTGGACGATATCGATGGTCGGGTTGTCATCGATCAACTGCTGGATCGCGTTCTGCTTGCTGGCCGTGAGGAAGTCGTCCGTCTCGGCCCCGTTCTCGGCGACGACCAGATTGGTGATGAACTCCTTGTCGGAGTGCCCCCATTTGGTCAGGGCGTCGTTGATCGTACCATCGACGCCCATGAAGAAGGCCCAGCTATCGCCCACCAGCAGCACCCGCGGTCGGTCGGTCTCGCTGCACTGGCCAAACGAGGCGATGGGTGATAGAACGGCGAAAAGAGCGGAGAAGAGTATCGTGTGCCGCATGCGGGTCGGAGGTTGGCGCTTCCAAAATAGCGAGCAGCCTCCATCCTCGTCCGGGTCGGCGAAAAATCGGTGCGGGAAGCGGCTCAGCGTCAGGGAGCAGCGATCACTGAAGCGTAGAGGGCCTCGTACCGGCGCGCCACCAGGGGGGCATCGAAACGCTCCATGGCCACCCGGCGTGCGTTCGACCGCAGGAGCTCCTTTTCCGGGTGCTCCACCACCCAGCGGATGCATTCCGCGAGGTGGGTCGCATCGAACGGGCGGGCCAGCGCACCGTTCACCCGGTCCACGATCATATCGCTGTTTCCCCCGATGGCGAAGCCCACGGCAGGTGTACCGCAGGCGAGGCTTTCCACGATCGTGTTGGAGAGGTTCTCCTGGATCGAGGGTACCAGCGTGACATCGGCCGCATTGTACAGCGTGCACAAGGCACGATCATCATTGAAGTGGCCCAGGTAATGGGTGGGATGTCCCAGCTCGGGCGGGTCGGCCGGGCGGTTGGCGCCGAAGACCCCGAGCTCCACCGATCCTGGTGGCAGCAGGCGGAGCGCCTCGCTCAGTTGCTTGAACCCCTTGCGTGGGTCGGCGGTGGCGTTCATGGCGCCGAAGAGGACCAGGGGGCGGTCCGTATTCAGCCCGATGCTGCGCTTGGCTTCGCGCTTCTCCGTGGGGGTGAACACCGAGGTGTCGATCGGGTTGGGCAGTTGCACCACGTGCTTGTCCTTGAACAGGGTGCTGGCCTTTGCCGCCCCTGCCATCCAGCCGCTCAGGCCCACGATGGTCATGTTCCTCGTGGCGGCGAAGGTGCGGGCCTTGCGCTCGAACACTTTCCGGCTCAGGTCGTTCGGGTCCTCCGAGCCCAGCACCGGGCATGCGCCGCATTGCAGTGTGTACCGCCCGCACTCGCCATCGTAGTGACAGCCGCCGGTGAAGGCCCACATATCGTGCAACGACCACACGATGGGCTTGCGAATGGCGGCGATGTCCTCGATGCGGGCCATGCCGCCGTTGATCCAGTGCAGGTGTACCACGTCGGCGTCGCTGGCATTGATGCGCGCTGCCAGGCCGGAGAAGGGGAGCGAGGCGGGTGTGAAGAGCGTGGCCGTGCGGTCGGGGTAAAGGCGCGTGGGCCATTGATCGGCCACGGCACGGGCCTTGGCCACATAGCGGCCCAGTGCGGAACGTGGGCCTGCCACGTCCGGGTCGGCGCTGGTCCTCGAGGCGACGAGAAGCTGTGAACGCACACCGATCGACCGCAGGCTCTCGTGCAACCGGTACGCGGCCCGCGCCGCGCCGCCCACCAGATCGGCGTAGTTGACGATGAGCACTTTCATGGCCTAGCGTCCGCGCATCGACCAGCGGTACAGGCGGTCCATGGCCTTGGTGGTGATGCTGCGGAAGGAGAACACCTTCTTGTCAAGCCACTCCTCATAGGCCCGCCCTGGTGCCTCGCCGAGCAATGGGAATTGGACCGCCCTGGTGGGCAGTGCCGCATTGGGGTCGTCGGGGTTGCTGGTGTGGGTGGCATCGGCGGAGAAGCCGATGTTGGTGATCAGGTTGCCCTGGGGGTGGAGAAAGTCCCACTGATGGCGCTGGCACAGGAAGTTGAACTGGAAGTCCCATGTATCCAGCTTGCCTTGCTGCACAGCGTCGAACACGGCGGTGAGGTAGTTGCGTGTGCTGCGGGGTTTGGTCGCCATCCGAGGGAAGTCCGCGGTATCGCCCGTCCATTCCTTGATGTCGGGGTCGTAGTGCCGCCATACCCGGCGCCAGCTGGCCCAGCCCCAGATCAACGGGTAGCCCACGCGCCCATAGGTGTTGGCCTTGCCTTCGCCCCGCACCTGGCGGTAATCGCCCGTGATGCCCGCCACCGTCGGGTCGTCCGCATATTTTTCAAGCAACTCCTCACAGAAGCGGAAGAAGGTGGGGTGGGGCAGGCAATCGTCCTCGAGGATGATGCCGCGTTCCTCGTGCTCGAAGAACCAGGTGATGGCGCCGCTCACGGCATTGCGACAGCCCAGGTTCGCATCTCGGAACAACGTACGCACCTCGCAGGGCCAGTCCACGGCGGCGAGCACCTGATCGCGCAGGGCGGTGACGACAGCGCGTTCGGTGGGTCGGCTGTCACGGGGGCCGTCGGAGGCCACATAGAGCCTGGGCGGGCGTGCGTTGCGAATGGCCTCGAACACGCGCATGGTGGTGTCGGGCCGATTGAAGATCAGGAAGAGAACGGGTGCCTTGCTGGGGCCGTTGTCGCTCGTGGTGTTCATTGGTGCCTGCCGCTCCGGTATGCTGGAAAACCAGCCACGAAGGTGGCTGTGGGAAGGTCGTCCTTGGTTCGGATCACGAGGCTATGACGTGCGAAGATCGCACGTGTCACGATCGGTTCCTACGCCACTTTATCACCAAGGTTCCATATGGCACGGTGGATAACGTCAGGGGCCTACTTTTGCCGCCCCGTCCGGACCCCATAGTTCAATGGATAGAATAGGAGTTTCCTAAACTCTTGATCCAGGTTCGACTCCTGGTGGGGTCACATCGGAAGGGCCGCACGCGGCCCTTCCGCTTTTTCCGGGGCTCTGCGCTTAACACCAGCGTGTGTGAAAGTGCGGCACCCGACCGTCCAGCCGCCGGATGGGGCGGCTCTACCTTCGGCGGGGCCGTAGGTGCGTGGCACCCATGCGCCCCTCCGCTCCCATGCGCATCGCCTGTACCGCCCTTCTTTCGGTCCTTTTGGCAGGGTCCGTCGCGGCGCAGCCCGCCAACAGCGATTGCTCCACGGCGGCGCTGCTCTGTGCACAGCAGGCGCTGTCGGGCAACAATACCGGCGCCACGGGCTGGCCGGGCTTCTGCGCGGGTACCGCCAACGTGGTGTGGTACACCTTCACCACCAACAGCGTGGGCGGGGTGGCCGAGGTGCATGTGACCGGGATCGATTGCCCGGAGGTGGCGGGCATGGGCGATGAACTGAGCGTGGTGGTGCTCGCCGGTGATGGCAGCTGCACTCCTGCCTCGTTCACTGCGGCATCGCCGTGCGAGCAGGATGCCGAAAGCATCACGCTCGTGAGCAGTGCACTGCTTCCCTCCACGCGCTACTGGGTGGTGGTGGCGGGGGCCGCGAACGATGGCGCCACGATCAACGCACAGTGCGACTTCCAGATCCACGTGGGCGGACCCGGTGTGGATGTGGTGGGCGTGGACTTCTCCGCCGGGCCCGATGTGACGATCGGTCAGGGCGAGAGCACTCAGCTCCATGCCACCGGGGGCAACGGGTACACCTGGTCGCCCACCAACGGCCTGAGCGGGGCGAACGTGCCGGACCCGATCGCTTCGCCTTCCGGTACCACCATCTACTCGGTCACCACCACGGTGGGCGACTGTGTTTTCACGGACGACGTGATGGTGCAGGTGATCCGGCGCATCGATCCGCCCAACACCTTTACGCCGAACGGCGACGGGATCAACGACACGTGGGTGATCCCTGGCATCGGTTCCTATCCCGGCGCGCAGGTGGTGATCCACGATCGCTGGGGCCAGATCGTGTACAAGAGCACGGGCTACCGTGAGCCTTGGGACGGCACCCACAACGGTGCGCGCCTCGCCGATGGCACCTATTACTACAGCATCCAGTTGAACCAGCTCGAGGGCGATGCCGCGCCGTACCAGGGCTTCATCTCCATCGTACGATGAGGAAGGCGCTGCCGCTCCTGGTCCTTTTCCATGGCCTCATCGGAAGTGCCAGTGGGCAGCAGCTCACACAGTACTCGCAGTACGTCTTCAACCACTTCAGTGTGAACCCGGCGGTGGCGGGCAGCAAGGACTGCCTCGACATGCGGCTCGGTGTCCGCAAGCAATGGCTCGGTTTCGACGGGGCGCCCACCACCGGATGGTTCAGTCTGCATGGGACCCTCCGCGCCAAGGGCAAGCCCTTCCAGCCGAACAAACACGGCATCGGGGTCTTCATGGAAGCCGACGAGGCCGGCAACTGGGGCTACAGCCGGCTGCTGCTGGCTTACGCCTACCACCTGCAGATGGCCAAGGAGTTCTATCTGGCCTTCGGTGTCTTCGCCGGTCTACAACAGGAGAAGTTCGACTTCGGCAACGCCACGGTGTTGAACTACGACGACCCCGCTCTCACCGGCCGCTCATCAGTGCTGGTGTACCCCGATGTGACGCCGGGCATCTGGTTCTACAACAAATCCACCTGGGGCGGTGTGTCGCTCCACAACGTGGTGGGCAACCGGATCGATGGGATCGGCACCGAAGCACGCCTCTCGCGCCATCTCATGTTGAGCGCCGGGCACCGCTTCCGCATGGGGCGCAAGATGGCCCTCGTTCCCAGCACGCTGATCAAGAGATCACCGGGCGCACCCGTGGCGTTCGACCTCAATGCCATGGCCGAGTGGGGACGCGTGTTCGGCCTGGGCGTGGGTTACCGCAGCGGTGACGCGGTGGTGGCCATGATGAAGGTGGGCTTCCTGAAATACTTCCAACTCGGCTACAGCTACGACATGACGACCTCGCGCCTTCGGTTGGGCAGCTCCAACACCCACGAGGTGATCCTGGCGATCACTCCGTGCGACAAGGGCAATGCGGGGAAACGGATGATCAGCTGCCCGGCTTTCGAATAGACGAACCGATGCGGACCCTAGCACTGCTCAAGCCCACCATGGCGCTGCTGATGGCGGCGACCACCTTGGTGGCATCCGCCCGAACGAAGTATTGGATCGGTGGCGACGGCCGTTGGGACGACCCCATGCACTGGGCCGATACGCCCGGTGGGACCGGTGGGGCCGGTGTGCCCCGGGCTAACGAGGAGGTGATGATCGCTCCGTCGGTGAGCGCCACCATCGTGTTGCCGGAAGTGGCTTGGTGCGCTTCATTGTTCATCGATGCCGGCCACGTGGCGGTGCGTATGCTCGGCGACCGCGATACCGAACTGATCATCGCCGGCCATTGGCGGGTGGCGGGTGAGGTGGAATGGGCATCGGAGGGCACGGTGCGATTGACCGGCCGCGACGCCCTGGCCGAAGTGGACCTGAAGGGCATGTCCATCCGGGGCGATGTGCGCCTCGAGGGTGAACGGGCCTGGTCCATGCTGAGCGATCTGGTCGTCCGCGGCACGCTCCATATCAAGCGGGGCACCTTGATCACCAACGGTGCGATGCTCCAAGCCCGCGACCTCGACCTCGCCGGGCGCGGGGCGAAACGTCTAATGGCCGGGCCTTCGCTGCTCCGGTTCGATCGCATGCCCGACATGGCCACGCTCCGTGGCATGGTGGAAGCGGGCAACTCCATGTTGATGGTGGATGGTGAGCTGGTGCCATGGGGAACGCAGGAGGCATTTCGCGACCTGAACATCTGTGGTACCGGTGTCGGACAGACCATGTTCACCATCAATGCACAGATGGTGAGCAATTACGGTGGCTTCGGTGTGAGCTGTCACGGCGTGTGCAACGGTGCGGTATCGGTGACGATCACCGGAGGTGTGGGGCCGTTCACGAGCCAATGGGTGGGCGGGCCCAATGCCTTGACATGGAACAACGTGTGCCCCGGCAACCAGATCGTGATCGTCACCGACCAGGGTCAGGGCATCAGTTGCGCCACCACGGTGCAGGTCACCGATCCGGCCCAGTTGAGTGTGATCTTCTTCGGCCAGGTACCCCCGAGCTGCGTAGGGGTATGCGACGGTGTGTCGAACGCGTTCGCCGTGGGCGGTGTGCCGCCCTATTCCTACGACTGGAACAATGGGGCGGGTACAGGATCGTCGTTCACACAGCTGTGTCCGGGGAACAACGCATTGCATGTGACCGACGACAACGGCTGCTCCTTCGACACCACATTCTTCTTCAATGTGCAGGCGATCACGCCGAACCTCACGTTCGAGCCGGTATCATGCTTCGGCGAATGCAATGGCAGCGCCAGCGTGGACCCGACCGGGGGAGCTTCGGGTTATACGTACGACTGGGGGCCGGGCACTATTTCCGGCGATGGCACCAACGCGGTGACCGGGCTTTGCGCCGGGAACTACATGGTGACGATCACCGACGCGGCGGGTTGCGATACCACCGTGCAGTTCATGATCGAGGCCCCCCCGCCCATCCAGGTCGATCTTGCCTCGACGGACGCTTCATGCGCGGGTGTGTGCGATGGTTCGGCATCGGTGCAGGCGAGCGGTGCGGTGGGGCCTTTCGGCTTCGAGTGGACTCCCGACCCAGGGAACGGGCAGCAGGGCGACCCTGTGGTCGCCGGCTTGTGCGCGGGTGTTTGGTCGGTAACGGTGACCGACTTGGCCACGGGTTGCGATACGGTCATTACGTTCACGATCGATGAGCCGATGGCCATAGAAGCCACTGGCGCGACCACCGACGTGGGGTGCGCAGGCGAGTGTGATGGAGCGATCACGGTCACGGTGACGAGCAGTACCGGCACCCCGACCTTCCTGTGGAGCCCGGGAGGGCAGACCACGCCATCGGTGACGGGCCTTTGCGCCGGGGAATACAGCGTGCTGATCACGGATGTGAACGGCTGCGACACCACCCTCGTGTTCACGATCGGAGAGCCGCCGACATTGGATCCGCAACTGACCATCACCGACGCGACCTGCGCCGACGCCTGCGATGGTACGGCCGCGGTGTCCGTGGCCGGAGGCACGCCGGACTACACCTTCCTGTGGTCGCCGGGCGGACAGACCTCGGCCGTGGTGACCGGCCTCTGTGCCGGGGTGCATAGCGTGCTGATCACCGACGCGGCGGGTTGTGACACCACGTTGCAGTTCACGATCACCGAGCCGCCACCCTTGGACGCGGTGGTCGACGCGGTGAACGTGACCTGTGGCGAGGCCTGCGACGGCCAGGCCACGATCACGGTGACCGGTGGTACGCCCGACCACTCCTTCCTCTGGACTCCCGGAGGCCATACCACCGCCACAGTGCAGGGTCTGTGCGCCGGTACCTACGATGTGTCGATCACCGATGCCAATGGCTGCGAACTGACGGTGCAGGTGGTGATCGATGACCCGCCCCCGATCACCCTGTCGCTACAGGTCACGCCGGCCACATGCCCCACCTTGTGCGATGGCACGGCGGGAGTGATCGCCAGTGGCGGTGCAGGCGGCTTCGGCTACATGTGGTCACCCGACCCCGGCGCGGGTCAGCAGGGACAGCCCAACGTCATCGGGCTTTGTCCGCAGGCCTATCTGCTCACGGTGACCGATGCCCTTGGCTGCGATACCACGATCGCCTTCACCGTGGATGCACCGGACCCGATCACCGCGGATGCCACGATCGTGCCGCCCACCTGCGCGGGCGCGTGCGATGGAAGCATTGAGGTGTCGGCATCGGGCGGGAACGATGTGTACACCTATCTGTGGTCGCCCGGTGGGCAGATCACCGCTGCGGTGGCGGGCCTCTGTGCGGGTACGTACACGGTGCTGGTCACCTCCGGCGATTGTGATACGCTGCTCACTTTCCTGATCGAGGATCCGCCCATGGTCGAGGCTTCGATCGTCACCACTGATGCGAGCTGTGCGGACGGGTGCGATGGAACGGCGACCGTGACGGCTTCGAGCGGAACGGGTGCGCTCACCTACACTTGGTCGCCGGGCACCATCGTGGGCCAGGGAACCGCGCAAGCCACCGACTTGTGCCCCGGCAGCTACAGTGTGGTGGTGGCCGATGCGGCAGGTTGCGACACCACCATCACCTTCACCATCGCTGCACCACCACCGATCGAGGTGGTGTTGAACGTGGAGCCCGAGACCTGCGACGGTCCCTGCGATGGATCGGCCACGGTGCAAGCCACCGGGGGGATGGGTGCCATCTCGATCCTGTGGTCGCCCGAGCCCCAGGCCGGGCAGGGCACCGCCACGGCGACCGGTCTCTGCTCAGGCATCACCTATGAAGTGACCCTGACCGATGCGGCGGGCTGCGACACCACCCTGCAGTTCACCGTGGATCCCTTCGAGCCGATCGAACCCAACATCAGCAGCACACCGGTGAGCTGCTTCGGTGCCTGCGATGGCACGGCCACGGTGGGGCCCGTCGGCGGAAGCGGCACCTATACCTATCTCTGGTCGCCCGGCGGGCAGACCACGCCGCAGGTGACAGGCCTGTGCGCGGGTACCTACCAGGTCACGATCACCGACAGCGAGGGCTGCAGCATCGACGCCTCGGTGCTGATCCTGGGCCCCGACCCCTTCGATGTGGTGGCCTCCTCGACGAACGAGACCTGCAATGGACCTTGTGATGGCACCGCGTCGATCACGATCAGCGGTGGTGCGGGCGGCTTCACCTACCTGTGGTCGCCCGGCGGACAAACCACCGCATCGGTCACG
>Ga0207868_1000554_pt1 | contig 37323 bp, 42 predicted proteins | sample Passage237B_FD_187370 | JGI IMG/M metagenome (GOLD analysis project Ga0207868, IMG submission 187370) | Cellulose adapted compost microbial communities from Newby Island Compost Facility, Milpitas, CA, USA - Passage2 37B (SPAdes) (version 3) ... | reverse complement strand
CAGTTCCAGTGTGGCTGATCATCCTCTCAGACCAGCTACCCGTCTTAGCCTTGGTGAGCCGTTACCTCGCCAACTAGCTGATAGGCCGCGAACTCCTCTTCTAACGTCAGGCCTTGCGGTCCCTGACTTTGGTATGATCCCCATGCGGAAACCAACCACATGCGGTATTAATTCGGCTTTCGCCGAGCTATTCCCCATTTGAAGGTAGATTGTTCACGTGTTACGCACCCGTTCGCCACTGTCCTTCCGATGTATTGCTACACCGGAAAAACCGTTCGACTTGCATGTCTTAACCACGCCGCCAGCGTTCATTCTGAGCCAGGATCAAACTCTCCGAAAAGAGAGTCCTGAACCTAGTGATTCATGAACTACTAGTGATACCGATCCAAAGACCGATATCGTTTTTGAATTGTTGATTGGGGGTCCCAATCAATCGCACAAAGTAAATTTCAAAGAGCCCTTCGTAGTGAAAGGAGGAAGAGCAGACATTTTTCTCAGCACCTCGTCAACCCTTTTCTGGAAGAATTTTCAGGAATTCTCGCAGAGGAAACTAGGCGTTTTTGAAAAGAACTACTCTCTCTTTCGATCCTCGCCGCGCCTTTTTTCGGGCGCGCCGCAATCGAAGGGACGCGGAACATGGAGCCGGGGGGATTCGGTTCAAGGAATTTTTTAGCGGAGATCACACTTTTCTAGCAATCTGTTGATCACCAAACGATTAAAAACCCATTTAGTCCAACCGAGATGCGTGCGCGGTGATCCGTCCGGGCGGCACCGCGGACCACCAGAGCCGCGTTCTGCGCGTATCCCCCCTGTGGATATGCACATGCCAAGTCCCCGCAAACAGGCACCCATTCCCTGAATCGCACCGATGGTTGCAGGCCCACTCCCATGGGGTTGCACCTTGAGCTCCAGCACTCGCCTTCACCTTAGTTCAACGCCGCTGCGGCCGGCACCTTTGCTATATCGCCCCCTCCGCCGCCGATTTCCTCCTCCAACTCGGTCATTGATTCGGGGGCTATTATTCTTTTGAACGCCGGGCTCGATTTTCCAACTAACGCACAGTCCTAAACCAAACAAAGGCTTCTCTTGGATCTCAAACAGATCAAACAACTCATCGACTTAATGAAACGCTCTGAATTGAGCGAGTTCGAGGTCGAGGAGGAAGGTTTCAAGCTCAAGATCAAACGGGATATCAATGGTGTTCCGTCGGCCATCTCTCGCGGATCTAATCCGCCATTCCCTCTCGCCGAATCGGCACCGGTTCCGCCCCCGCCCCAAGCTGCCACCGCTCCCGCCACATCCCTCGCTGGTGCAGAGGAGCTAGGCATTACATACATCAAGTCTCCCATGGTCGGGACTTTCTACTCCGCGCCCTCGCCCGAGAGTAAACCTTTCGCCACGGTCGGCACCAAGGTCACGGAAAACACCCCGGTCTGCATCATCGAAGCGATGAAAATCATGAACGAGATTCAGGCCGAAACCAAAGGCACGGTCGTGGAGATCCTCGTCGAAAACGGCCAGCCCGTCGAATACGGGCAGCGACTCTTCAAGCTGAAGCAGGACTAAGCCTGCCTCCGCTTAACTCTTTTCCTGCGACGCCGCCATAGGCGCGCCGCTCCCCGTTCTCATTCGATGATTCAGAAAATCCTCATCGCGAACCGCGGTGAAATTGCCCTCCGCATCGTTCGCGCATGTCGCGAACTCGGCATTAAGACCCTCGCTGTTTACTCCGAAGCGGATGTCCAATCGCTTCACGTCCAGCTCGCCGACGAAGCGATCTGCATCGGTGGCCCAAAGAGCGCCGACAGCTATCTTCGCGCCGATCGAATCATCAGCGCCGCCGAAATCGCGGATGTCGACGCCATCCACCCCGGCTACGGATTCCTTTCCGAGAACGCCAAATTCGCCGAGCAATGCGAATCCTGCAACATCAAGTTCATCGGACCTAAGTCGAAATCCATCAGGATGATGGGTGACAAGTCTATCGCCAAGGAAACCGTCAAAAAAGCCGGCGTTCCCATCGTCCCCGGTTCAGATGGTCCCGTTGAGAGCGAGGCCGAAGCCGTCAAAATCGCCCGCAAAATCGGCTATCCCGTCATCATCAAGGCCGTCGCCGGCGGCGGTGGCCGTGGGATGCGCATCGCACACAACGACGTCTCCTTCGCCAAGGAATACCACGTCGCTCGCAACGAAGCTGAAAAGGCCTTCGGCAACGGCGCCGTCTACGTCGAAAAATACATCGAGAAGCCCCGCCACATCGAATTCCAGGTCCTCGCCGACGCCCACGGCAAAGTCGTCCACCTCGGCGAGCGCGACTGCTCTGTCCAACGCCGCCACCAAAAGCTAATTGAGGAGGCGCCGTCGCCTTTCCTCACGTCCGATCTGCGGAAGAAAATGGGCAAGGCCGCCGTTCGCGCCGCCGAAGCCGCCGAATACGAAAACGCCGGCACCATCGAGTTCCTCGTCGATGCCAAGGGCAATTACTACTTCATCGAGATGAACACGCGCATTCAAGTCGAACATCCTGTAACCGAAGAAGTTACAGGAATCGACTTGATCAAGCAACAGATCCGCGTGGCCAACGGCGAGAAGCTCGATTTCGACCAAGGCGACGTCACGTTCAACCGCCACGCGATCGAGTGCCGCATCAATGCCGAGGATCCCGCCCGCAATTTCGTTCCGTCGCCCGGCACCATTGGCCTCTATTACGCTCCCGGGGGCCACGGCGTGCGTGTCGATTCCCACGTCTATTCGGGCTATTCGATCCCGCCCTACTACGATTCCATGATCGGGAAGCTGATATGCTACGGCAGCACCCGTAAAATCGCCCTCGAGCGCGCCTACCGCGCACTCAGCGAATACCTCGTCCGCGGCATCAAGACCACCATCCCCCTCCACAAGGCCATCATGGCCGATCCCATCTTCATCGAGGGCAAAGCCACGACCGCCTACATGGAAGAATTCATGGGGCGAACGCCACCCGACCTATTCTCTTAATTCGTTCTCAGGCCGCGACTTCCGCGGCCTTTTCTTTCCCACCACGACTCACCTCGGCGACGTGAGCATCACGTCACTCCATTCGCCCATGACGCGGGACTCCATCGCCCAGTCCGACGCGATCTCCTGAAACGCCGTCCGCACTTGAGCGCATTCTCCCGCGAGAATTCCGCTCAACACCAGCGTTCCTCCCGGCGCCACTGCTGCCACCAGCTCCCGCCGAAACAGAATCAGCACGTTCGCCAAGATGTTGGCCATCACCAACTCCGCAGGCCCCTGCTGAAATCCCGTGCGCAAGTCCCCCACAAAGAACCGCACCTGCGACGCCAGTCCGTTCAACGCCGCGTTCTCTTCACTCACGCGCACCGCCTCCGGATCGTTGTCAAACCCCGTCACGTCGCGAAATCCCAGTTTCGCCGCCGACAACGCCAAAATCCCCGATCCACACCCCGCGTCAACCACCCGGCCACTCATGCCTCTCCGCTCCGCGAACTGCACCAATCTCTCCACGCAAAGCCGCGTGGTCTCGTGATTTCCGGTGCCAAACGCCAGCCCGGGATCGAGCCAGAGCACCTCCTCCCCCGCCGGCAGCCGAAAACTCTCTCGCTCCCACACCGGCACCCAATGCAGTCGCCCAAATTGCCACGCGCGAAAATGCGCCTTGTAGCTGTCCCGCCACTCCGATTCCCGCAGCTCTTTCAGCACCAGCTCTCCTCGCACCTCCTCAGGCAAAAGCTCCTGCAACACTGCCCATTTCGCCCGCGCCTCGTCCTCCGCTTGAAACACCCCAACGAGCCACGCGCGTGCCTCTAAAACGTCTTCCACGACGCTCCACGCCTCATCCTGCGTCTCCATCAACACTTCGTCCGCCACGGCGGCCGCCTGCGCCGGGATCTCGATTCTCGCTTCGAACAAACTCATTTCACACCTCCGCTCTTCGCCACGCTCAGTCGCGCGATCACCGCCGGCAGCAACTGATGCTCCGCCGCATGCACTTTCGCTGCGAGCGTCTCCACGGTGTCCGTTTCCTCCACCCTCACCGCCATCTGATCGATGATCGGTCCGCCATCCACCTCCGGCGTCACGTAATGGACCGTGCACCCCGTCACTTTCACTCCACGCCGCCACGCCTGCCCGATCCCATCCAGCCCCGGAAAACTCGGCAACAAGCTCGGGTGCAAATTGATGATCCGCCCCTCAAACGCCTTCAAAAATCCCTGCTTCAACACCCGCATGAACCCCGCGAGCACCACCAGATCCGGCTGACACGCCTCAATCGCCGCGATGTAGTGCGTCTCTCCCTCGCCTTCGAGTTTCGTCTTGAACGGCCCCGCGTCCAAAAACGCCGCTGGCACGCCAAAACGCGGCCCCAACGCCAAAATCCCCGCCTCCGCCTTGTCCGAAAACACCTGCACCACCCGCGCCTCGCCCAAGCGCCCCGTCCTCTGCGCCTCGAGAATCGCTTCGGCATTCGATCCGCGTCCGGAACCAAGAATCACCACTCTCATCATGCGCCCACTTCTCGCCCGTCGCCTCGCTCAAAGCGATGCCAGAGTGCGTCCTGAAAAACAAAGAGCCCCGCTAGTGCGGTGCTTCAGCCCGCACTCATGGCGTCCCGTCCGACCCACAGACGGCTGGAGAACCGCATCCTCAGCCGCCTTTCGCTCAGAAAAACTTCTTCGCTTTCTCAAAAAAGCTTTTCGACGTCGGTTCACTCGCGTCGCCACTCACCCGCGCAAAATCCTCCAGGATCTTCCGCTGCTCCGGGGTGAGCGACTGCGGCACCTCGACGTGCACGCGCACCAGTTGATCGCCCTGCCGTCCACCGCGCAGCGAAGGCATGCCTTTGTCGCGCAGCCGGAAGGTCGTCCCACTCTGCGTTCCCACCGGAACTTTCAACGACGCCTTCCCGAACAAAGTCGGCACTTCAATCGTGCCGCCCAGCGTCGCCAGCGTGAACTTGATCGGTATCTCGCAAAAGAGATCGTCACCTTGGCGCTCGAACAATTCGTGCTCCTTCACCGAGATCACGATGTAGAGATCACCCGTCGCACCGCCGCCCACGCCAGCTTCGCCGTTTCCGGCGGAACGCAAACGCGATCCATTGTCCACGCCGGGAGGAATGCGCACATTCAACTTCGTCGTCTTCAGCACGCGGCCTTCGCCGTGACACGCCGAACACGCTTTCTCGATCTTCGATCCGCTGCCGCCACAAGTCGGGCAGGTCTGCGTAAACGTAATGATCCCGCCCGAGCGTCGCACCTGCCCCGCCCCGCGGCACGTCGGACACGTCACGCGCTTCGAGCCCGGCTCCGCGCCCGACCCATCGCACCGCTCGCAGGCCACGTGCTTGCGAAACGAAATCTCCCGCTCCGCGCCGCGCGCCGCCTCCTCCAACGTGATCTCGAGATCGTAGCGCAAATCCGCGCCATCCTGTCCGCCGCCGCGCGAGCCGCCGCCAAACATCTCCTCGAAAATTCCCCCGCCCATTCCGCCCTGCTGGCCGAAGACTTCGCGGAAAATATCGAACGGATCGTGGAATCCGCCGCCCATGCCGCCCGGTCCGCGCGGCGCACCACCGCCCATGCCTTCGAACGCCGCATGACCATAGCGATCATACGCCGCCCGCTTCTCCGGGTCCTTCAGGACTTCGTAGGCCTGCGAGACTTTCTTGAATTTCTCCTCCGCCTCCTTGTTTCCCGGATTCTTGTCCGGGTGATACTGCACGGCTTTCTTGCGATAAGCCTTCTTCAACTCCTCCTCCGACGCGCCTTTCTGCACGCCGAGCAATTCGTAGTAATCTTCTTTCGCCATGGCTGGATGAAGATCGCGCGCTGCTCGCACGATCGGCGCGCAACGCGCGCGTTGAAGTTTAAGCGTTCTCCTCCTTCGCCGGACCGCTCGAGACCACGACCGACGCCGGCCGCAGCAATCGCCCGTTCAACGAATACCCCGTGCGCACGACCGTCAGCACCGTTCCTTCCGCCACCTCTGCGCTCGCCTGCGTCGAGATCGCTTCATGCAAGTTGGGGTCGAACGCCTCCTTCGCCGGGTTGATCTCCTTCAACCCGTGATTCGTCAGCGCGGATTTCAACTGCGACAGCACCATCTCCACGCCGCCTGTGAGGCTGGCCAGATCCGCGTTCGGCTGCTTCGCCGCCTGGACCGCCAATCCTAAATTATCCATCACGGGCAACAAATCTTCCAACACGCCCGACGCCGCAAACTGCCGCAGTTCGTCCTTCTCCCGCACGGTGCGCCGCCGGAAATTTTCCAAATCGGCGACCGCCCGCAAATAGCGATCATAGTTGTCCGCCGCCTCTTTCTTCGCCGCCGCCAGCGCATCAGCCGCCGCAGACGACGTGGCCTCAGCCGCAGGAACAGCAGCGCCCGCCTCCTCGGAAACGTTGGTTGGGTTGGTCTTAACAGTATCGGTCGGTTCAGCAGACATAGTGAAACGGTCACTAAACTACGGCTTTCGGCTTTCTTCAAGCGCGTCGAAAAAGCCGCGCACCGCTTCCGTCGTCTTCCGCCCCGCTTCCTTCAACTTGCCCGCGCTCTCCCGCGCCGCCTCGTCGATCGCCGCCCCCAGATCTCCCGGCACAAACCCGCTCAACGCCACCGCCACCGGCGCCAACGGCCGCAGCGCCGCCGGGGTCAACAACTGCTCCATCGTCGTCACGTCCGCATAGCTTTGGTCGATCCCCACCGCGAGTCTCCGTTCCGAGGGACGTCGGCTGCTGTGATCCGCAACCACGAGTTCGTTCACCCGCAGCCGCAACTCGCGCACCAAAAACGTCCGCGCCGGTTTCGACGACGGCGGCCGCGGCTCCCGCTCCCGGGCCTCCGCCAAATTCCGCTCGAACGCCTGCGCGTTCGTAATCCCGTCATCCCGCTTCACCAACGTCACCCGCTCCACGTCCACGATCATCGATTCGATCACCAACCGCTCGGACCACAGCGTCTTCGTGCGCACGTCCGCGCCAAACTCCCGCACCTCCAAAAACTCGCTCACCGGAAACGTCGGCGGATTCTTCAGCCCGAATCCTTTCACGCGCACCGTCCCGCTGAGCGGATTCACCACGAGGCTCGTCACCGTCGCGTCGAAGCCCGTCCACGCACGTATCCGATTTGTGAACACAGCCGGCAGCAACAGCATCCACGCCAGCGCCGCGAACGCCGCCAGCACGACCAAAAACACCAGCAGCTTGAACAAGCACCCGCCGCGCTCGCCTCTGATCGCCCGACGAAGCGAATGGCCGGCCTGGTCCTCGCGTCGCCTCACACGAAATTCTCCGTCACCAGCAAAATCGACGTGCTCGCCGCCGAAAACGTGAACGCTCCCGCATACGGCAGCAGCACGTTTTCTCCCGGAACCAGATTCTGTCCAAACGGCCCCCGGCTCGCCGAGCCGCCTTCGCCGCCCGACGCCCGCACCGCGCCGCTCACCACGCTCAACAGGCGCGGCTGCTCTCCCGCCGCGATCGACAGCCGCTCGCCCGCGCCGAGCACCACGCGCCGAATCTGAAACTCCGCGCAATCCGCGATCACTCCCGACGTCGGAGCCCCCCGCACCGGCATCGGCTCGAAATCATTCCAGTCGATCGACCGCAGCGACTGCTCGATGTGCAACTGCCGCGGTTTTCCATCCAGCCCCACCCGCCCCCAGTCATACACGCGATACGTCGTGTCCGAATTCTGCTGAATCTCCAAAATCACATTGCCCGCGTCGATCGCGTGCACCTGCCCGCTGTGCACCAGGATCGAATCGCCCGCCGCCACGCGGAAATGGTGAATGCAGTCCTCCAGCGTATTCGTTTTTATCGCACGCTCGAACTGCTCGCGGGTCACACCGCGCTTCAGCCCGACCAGCAAATGCGCGTCCGCCGTCGAATGCGCGATATACCAATTCTCCGTCTTCGGCTCGCCTTTCAGCTCACCCGCGACCGACGCCGGCGGATGCACCTGCAAACTCAACCGCTCCCGGCAATCCAACCACTTCACCAAAATCGGAAACGCCCGCTCCGCCGGCCACTTCGGCCCCATCACATCCGCGCTGTGCTGCGCAATCACTTCGCGCAAAGTATTTCCTTTTGCACTGCCCGCACGCACCACGGATTGCGCTTCGGGACGATCCACGATTTCCCAACTTTCGCCGATCGGTCGACCTTCGGGCAATTTCCGCTCGAACATCGATTCCAACACCCGCCCACCCCACACCCGCTCCTGATAGAGCGGGTCGAAACGAAGAATTTCGCGCATAAAAATTTGGAGAACTTTCTCCGCGGCATCCGCGGGGAGGTTTACATTTGACCGGACCGATCGTTAGCGTGGACTTCGAAGCCGATTTCGGTCGGCTCACACAAATGCCCAAGTCCGAGACTTCAAACTCAAATAGCGGGCCTTCCTTCCAAGCACCGCGCTACCGTCCCAACTGGCTCGCCGCTATCTTCTGCTTCGTGCTCGGTCCGTCGCTGACGGTCGCGCTCGTCGACTACACCCCCGCGCAGGTCACGCTCAACAGCACCCACGCCACCGCCACCAACATCGTTGGCGTCTTCGGCGCCAACACCGTCTGGTGCACGCTCTTCACCGTCGGCATCGGCACCTGGCTCATCCCCGTTTTCCTTTTCTGGATGCTCTACGTGTCCATCCGCAATCCGCGCCGCCTTACCGCCGGCCGATTGGTTGCGATGCTCGTCGCGGTAATCTCACTCGCCGGCTTCTGCACTTTGCTTGCCGCACTGCTGGCCATCTTGCCCGCCAGCGACTACTTCCCGCGCGGCGCCGGCGGCCTCGTTGGATCCCTTCTCTACGATCGCCTGCTCGAAAAAGCCATCGGCCCTTTCGGCTCCGGTCTGCTCCTGTTCACCATCTACTTCTGCAGCATCGTCTTTATTTTCACCAAAGACGTCGGCGCCGAAATCGAACGCTACGTGGCCAACTTCCACGCTTGGCGCGACGCCCGCGCCAAGCGCAAAGCCGAGCTCCGCGCCCTCCGCGAAAAGGAACGCGCCGAAAAAGCCCGCCAAAAAGCCGCCGCCAAAGCCGCTCCGCCCGCCGCCGCCGCTCCCGTCGGCCCGGCCGCCAAAAAAATCGTCGTCCCCAAGCCCAACGAAGAACCGCTCGCCAAACCCGCGCCCGCCGCGATCGAACCTCCGCGCCCCAAAGCCGAACCCAAACCGACTTCGCTGAAAGTCCCCTCGCGCGCCACCGCCGCCGCCGAGCCGCTCGCCGACGTCAAACCGCTCGCCGCCGCCACCTCCGACAAACTTCAGCTCAACATCGTCAAACCCGAGGAAACCAAAAAATCCAAATCCGCCGTCGTTCCCGTTCATAACGACGACGAAAAATATCAGTTTCCACCGCTCACCATCCTCAAGGAGCAGGTCAAACCCGCCGCCTCCAACAGCGAAGAAGAACACCGTCTCAACGCCGAAAACCTTCTCCGTATTCTCAGTGAGTTCGGCGTCGAAGTCTCGCTCGGCGAAATCCACGTCGGTCCCGTCATCACACGCTACGAGGTCGTTCCCGCCCCGGGCGTTCGCGTCGAAAAAATCGCCGGCCTCGACAAAAACATCGCTCTCGGCATGCGGGCGCAGTCGGTCCGTATCCTCGCGCCCATCCCCGGCAAAGCCGCGGTCGGCGTCGAAGTCCCGAATCAGCACCCGACACCCGTCGGCATGCGCGAAATTCTCGAGAGCGACGACTGGTCGAGCGCCCGCGCCGAACTCCCGATCGCCCTCGGCAAAGACGTCTCCGGAAAGCCGCTCATCTCCGATCTGACGAAGATGCCTCACCTGCTCATCGCCGGCGCCACCGGCTCGGGCAAATCCGTCTGCATCAATTCCATCGTCGCTTCCATTCTCTACAGCGCCTCCCCGAAAAACGTCCGCCTGCTGATGGTCGACCCGAAGGTCGTCGAGTTGAAGGTCTTCAACTCGCTTCCGCACATGCTCATCCCGGTCGTCACCGAGCCGAAGAAAGTCCCCGCCGCGCTCAAGTGGCTCCTCGGCGAAATGGAGCAGCGCTACCAGATCTTCGCGAAGTGCAACGTCCGCAACATCGTCGGCTTCAACTCGCGCAAGAAAAACGCCCCGCCCGAATTTCCTCCGCCGCCCGAGGCCCAGCCTTCGCTCGAAGGCATCACGCCACCGCTCGACGACATCGAAATTCCCGAACGCCTTCCCTACATCGTCGCGATCATCGACGAGCTTGCCGACCTCATGATGGTCGCGCCCGCCGAAATCGAAACGTCCATCGCCCGCCTCGCCCAACTCGCGCGCGCCGCCGGCATCCACCTCATCATCGCCACGCAGCGCCCGTCCGTGAACGTCATCACCGGCGTCATCAAGGCGAACCTCCCATCCCGCATCGCGTTCCAAGTCGCCTCGCAAGTCGACTCGCGCACGATTCTCGACACCAAGGGCGCCGACACGCTCATCGGCCGCGGCGACATGCTTTTCTCGCCTCCCGGCTCCTCCCGCCTCGTGCGCGCGCAGGGCGCATTCGTTTCCGATGACGAGGTCATTAACCTCGTCGACTTCCTCAAACGCAACGGCCCGCCCCAATACGCTCAGTCCGTCCAACAACAAATCGACCGCGCCGCGAGCGAGGACGACGACGCCGAGGGTGGGGACGACGAAGATCTCGGCGACGACGAGGATCTCTACAATCAAGCGCTCAACGTCCTCAAATCGTCGAAGCGTGCCTCCACCTCCATGCTCCAGCGCCGCCTCCGCATCGGTTACAACCGCGCCGCACGGCTCATGGAAATCATGGAGGAAAAAGGCATCGTCGGCCCCGAAAACGGTTCCAGTCCCCGCGAGATCCTCGTCGATCTCGACTCGCTCTGATCCCGACGACGGCGCGATGTCCCCACCATCGCGCTATTCGTCCAATTCCTTCTTCCCCTCCCGCTTCAAACCCCCTAACTCAAACCCATGCAGACGATCGGCGAACGTCTTGAGGAAGCGCGTAAGAAAAAAGGCATCTCCATCCGCGAAGCCGCCGAAGCCACGAAAATTCGCGGCGACTACCTCAGCAAGTTCGAGAACAACCAGTTCGATATCAATCTGACCGAACTCTACGTGCGCGGCTTCCTGCGCACTTACGCGCAGTTCCTCCGCCTCCCCGTCGATCGCATTCTCAACGACTACGCCGCCCTCGGCCGCGGCGAAGGACGCCCGCGCCAACCCAGCCGCGAAATCTACGGCCGCATGGACGTCTCCATCGCGTCCGCCGACGAGCGCACCGAAAGCTCTTCCTCCGCCGAACCGGGCAACAATCCCGCGCAAACTCCGCGCACCCTTCCGCCCGCCGCGCGCCGCGCCACGCCCACCGTCGCCAATCTCGACCCCGCTCTCGTTTTCAAAATCGGCAAAATCGCCGCCGCCGTTCTCGCCGCGGTCCTCCTGATTTGGGCCGGCTTCGCCCTTTTCAACAGCGACAGCGATTCTCCCGCCACGAAATCCGGCGCGCCCGCCGTCTCGGCCGCCGCGACCAATCCTTCCGAACCCACGATCACTCTCATCGCCTCTGATCGCGTGACGGTCACCGTGCGCCGCAAGAACCCCGACAAATCCGACGGCGAACTCCTCTACCAAGGCACGCTTACCCGCGGCCAATCGCAGGTCGTTCCCCGTCCCGGCCCGCTCTATATCTGGGCCAATCCTGCCGAAAAACTCGAAATCGAAGTCCGCGGCCGCCGTTTCCCCACCGGCTTCACCGGCTCCCAAAAACTCCAGATCGAGTAGCTCTCAACCTAGCCACTCTCCCACGAAGGCGCGGCTTCCACCGCGCCTTTTTTTGTCTCCCCCTTCTGCGCCCGCCCAAAATCGAAAATCCCAATTCGAAAATCGAAAATCACCGCAGTCCCACCGGCGGCCCCAACACTTCTCGTAACACAAACGCCCGCCGCAGCGCCCGCGGATCCTTCAACTCCTCCCGCACGCCTGCGCCCGCAGTCCTCACGTTTGCGCTCGCCCACGCCGACTTCGGCGCCGCCGGCGCACCGATTTCCCGCGCCGCAATTTCCTGCGCCCGCCGCCTCGCCTCCGCCCGCTGCGTTTCCGCCGCACGCAACTGCTCCTCCAACTCCCGCTGACGCCGCAGCACCGCCGCCTCGACCGGCTCGCCGCCCTCTTGCACCGACTCGCGCCGCTGCTCCGCCGCCTCTTCGATCTTGCGCAGAATTTTCCGCATCGATCCGCCAAACGGATCCACCGGCGGCACGCGGCTCGGAGGCAGCAACGGCGGCGGCTCCGCACGCGTGACGACCGGCTCGCGCCGTTCTTCCATCGCCACCGCGCGCCCCTGCCGCTCCGCGATCTTCCGCCGGATCTCTTCCTGAATTCGCCGCGTCCGCTCCGCCGCTTCCGGATCTTCCTCCCCTTCCATTCGCGACCGCGGTGCCGCCGGCCCACGCTCGTCATCCGTCTGGCCCGCGCGGAACATCCCGCGCAGGAACGACAGTGCCGTGATCGTCAACACGATCACCAGCCCGAGGTTTTCCAGGACCCACTCCAGCAGTCGCTGCTTCACGGCTTACTTCTGCCCTTCCGGTTTCGCGATCGATCCGCGCATCGCCGTATCGGCCTGCACATTCTCCATCCGATAGTAATCCATCACGCCCAGCCGGCCCGTGCGAAACGCCTCCGCCATCGCCTTCGGCACTTCCGCCTGCGCCCGCACGACCTCGGCCTGCATCTCCTGCACACGCGCTTTCATTTCCTGTTCGACCGCCACCGCCGCCGCACGGCGAATTTCCGCCTGCGCCTGCGCCATGTTCTTGTTCGCCTCCGCCTGCGCCTCCTGAAGTTTCGCGCCGACGTTCTCGCCGACGTCCACATCCGCGATGTCGATCGACAAAATCTCGAACGCCGTCCCGACATCCAGACCGCGGTGCAACACCGTCTTCGAAATCGCATCCGGACTCTCGAGCACCGATTTGTAAGTCTCCGCCGAACCGATCGTCGAAACGATACCCTCACCGACACGCGCGATGATCGTATCCTCCTTCGCGCCGCCGACGAAACGATCGAGGTTCGTGCGCACCGTCACGCGCGCCTTCACCTTCACCTGAATCCCGTCCTTCGCGACGCCGTCGATCGTCACGCGCCCGCCCTCCGGATTCGGACAATCGATCACCTTCGGATCGACCGAGGTCCGCACCGCCTCTTCCACCGACTTACCCGACCCTTTCGTCGCCAGATCGATCGCGCACGCCCGCTGCCAATCGAGCGCGATCCGCGCCTTCTGCGCCGCGATCAACGCCTGCACGCACGCGATCACGTTTCCGCCCGCGAGATACTGCGCTTCGATTTCATCCACCGACAACTTGATGCCCGCCTTCGTCGCGCGAATCCGAGCATCGACGATCACGCTGTAGGGCACCTGCCGCAGCCGCATCGCCACGAGGTTGAAAATGCTCACCGGCGCTCCCGCCAGCAGCGCGCGCAACCACACACTGAAAAACGACACGATCAGCGCGAAGAGAATCAGCCCGGCGACGCCGAGCACGATGACGAGAATCAGGGATAGGTTCATAATTTCAGAGTTGTGCGACGATTAGATGAAAATTGTTCACGCCCACCACGCGCACCGCCGTGCCTTTCGCAATCAATCCCGACTGCGACACCGCCTCATACCGCTTGCCCTCGACCACCACATAACCGCTCGGCGCCATCGTGGTCACCGCCTCGCCCGTCTTCCCCACGACCACATCTTCCGCCGGTTTTTCATGACTCGCTCCCTCGATCGCACGATCGAGAAACAGCTTCTTCCCCCAGCGCGTCCGCGGCAGCACTTTAAACTCGATAAACAGCGACATCCCCAGTGCCCCAATCGCCGCCACCGTCGCAATCCATCCGCCCTGCGCGCCCAAATCGAAAAACGCCAGCACGCACCCGCCCAGCATCGCGAGCACCCCCAACACCCCCAGCACCCCGCCCGGCACGATCACCTCGAGCAACACGAGCGTGATCCCCAACGCCAGCAACAGCACGATCGCCGTCATGAGTCCGCCCTTTCGACAATAAGCCCAAAGCCCGTCCGTCCGCGCACCACCACGCTCTCGCCCACTTCGATCGTCCCCACCGCGACTTGCGCCTCATAGCGTCGCCCCGCGATTTCCACTTCACCGACCGGCCGCAACGCACTCACCGCCACCCCGCGCGCACCGATCAACGCATCCACGACTTCTCCCGACGACGCTTCTTCCAGCGTCGTCGTCCCGCCAATCGCCGCGCCCAACACCAGCCGATCCAGAAATACACTTCGCGGCAAAAACTTCGCCAGCGCCAAGCCCAGTCCCACCGCGATCAAAATCCCCAGCGACAAATTCGCCAGCGGCGTCACCAACAGCTCCGACGACCACGCCACCGGCACCGCCTCCTTTGGCCACGAATCCATCATCGACCACACCAGCGCCCCAAGCATCAGCGCGAGTCCCGACAGCGCGATCACGAACACCCCCGGCACGAAAAACAACTCCACCGCCACCAACAATAACCCCAATCCAAACACCAGCATCGGCTCGTGCCCCGACAATCCCGCCACGTAGTTGCCCAAAAAAACAATCGCCAGGCACGCGATTCCCACGATTCCGAAAATCCCAAACCCCGGCGTCTTGAACTCGATGAACAACGCCAGCATCCCCAGTCCGAGCAGCACCGGCGTGATCGCATTCAACCACGCCGCCGCTTCCTCCGACCACGTGAGCTCCAGCCGCGTCACCGCTGGCTTCGCCTCGCCAAACCGCTGCGCGATCAAATCCTCGAGGCTCTTCGCCGTCCCCGCCGACAACAACGCCTGCGGCGGCTCGCCATACATCTTCGCCGCCTCGCTCGCCGTCAGCGACAACAACTCGCCTTTCCCTTTGATCACCGTCTCGCCGATCTTCAACTCGTGATCCGGATCGATCATCGCCGAAATCACGTCGCCGCGATATCCCTTCCCTTCGCTCATCGAACGCACGCGCGCCTTTAGATAGCTGACGATCTTCATCCGCATCGTCGCCTCCACATCCTGCCCGCCCATCGACACCGGCGCCGCGGCCCCGATGATTCCATCCGGCGCGAACCAGATTTCATTCGTCGTCGCCGAAATAAACGCGCCCGCCGATATCGCCTCCGAATTCACATATGTGATCGTGATGCCAGGAAACCGCGCGATCGCCTCCATGATCTCGAACGTGCTGTTCAACACGCCCCCCGGCGTATCCATATTCAGGATAACCGCGTCCGCCTTCTGCTCGATCGCCTCCTTGATTCCGCGCCGCACCACGTAAAGCACCGCCGACCCGATCTGCTTCTGCACCGGAATCACGTGCACGCGTTTCACCTCCGTCGCGCCCGCCACAATCTCCACCGACGCGCCCCCGTTCGCCGATTCCATCGCCGGCGCCGTTTCCCGCTCCGCCGCGCTCACCGGGTCCGACGCCTCGCCCGCCCAAGCGCAGCAACAAAGCAGAATTCCGAGAAGCTGGGGCAGCCACACGCGCATTTCGCTCGCATCCAATACTCTCCTCCCCCCGCCGCGCAAGCCACCGCTCCTTCGAATTCGCTCGCACGTTTCCATAAAATCCTTGGCGCACGCCACTCCCCCGCGAATCGTCCACCCTCATGGAAACCGTCGAATTCCAAGGGCAGTCCCTCTCTCGCTGGCGTGTCGGCAATTCGACTTTCCTCGCGCTCCCGACCCGCGGTGCGCGCCTGCTCAACTGGAACGTCACGCACGCCGACGGCTCCGTCCGCGACGTCATCCACTGGCCCGAAAACGCCGACTTCGCCCACATCGCCAAAGTCCGCGGCGGCAACCCCATCCTCTTTCCGTTCTGCGGCCGCACCTTCGATCGCGGTGAACAAAACTTCTGGCGCGCGCCCGACGGCATCCGCCGCCCCATGCCGCAACACGGCTTCGCCCGCCAAGGCGAGTTCACGCTCCTCTGGGCCGACACCCGCGGTTTCTCCGCGCAACTCGTCCCCACCGCCGACGACCGCATGGCCTATCCCTACGATTACGAGTTCATCGTCACCTACCTCTTCGAACCCATCGGCCTCGCCTGCGAACTCACCTTGAAAAATCTCGGACGCGAGCCCGCTCCCTGGTGCCCCGGCCATCACTTCTATTTCACCGTTCCGTGGCACGAAAACGCCACCCGCGAAAACTATTCCATCGAAATTCCCGCCACCGAACGCCTCAAGCACTCGCCCACCGGCACGCTCCTCCCCGGCCCTTCGCTCCAACCCGTCGAGACCATCGCGAATCCCGACCTCCTCGACACGCTCCACACTCGCCTCAAATCCAACACCGCCACGTTCGGCGACCCCAAGCGCCGCGAATTTATCCGTATCCAACTGGGCACGACAAAAACGCCCCCGCCCGACGCCGCCTTCGTCACCTGGTCTTCCGACGCCACCGCGCCTTACTACTGCGTCGAACCTTGGCTCGGACTCCCCAACTCCCCCGAACACTACCGCGGCCTCCACTTCGTGCCCCCGCGCGAATCCCGCAGCTTCACCGTCACCGTCTCCCTCGCCTAACTCCACCCCAATACCTTAGTAATACATTATACTACAAACGCTCGGCATTCTCCTCTCTCCAAAACTCGCTTCGCCCAGACTACTTGTAGCACATTATATTACAGCGTCCCGCCGCTGCGAAATCCTTTCGTCCCGCAAAAACCACATTTGCCTCTCCCTTCTTTCGCCTCAACGTAACCCCCTCCATGACTCCCGACCTCACCTTCTTCGCCTTTCTGCCCGACGTGGGCGGTGGAGAGATGATGATCATCCTTCTGGTGGTTCTCCTCCTCTTCGGAGGCGATCAAATGCCCCAGATGGCCAAGAAGCTCGGCAAAACCATCAGCCAGTTCAAAAAGGCCGCCAACGAGGTCGAGCGTGAGATCAAGCGCGCCATCGACGAAGTGCCCGACGTCCCCGACGTCCGCACCACGATCGAAGATGCGGTCCGTGACAAACCCCGCTCGAAGCGCCCCGCCTCAACCGCTCCCGAGGCTCTGCCGCCTGCTCCCCTTCCACCGGCCACCACCGCCACCGATAGCGCCATCGCCAACAGCGAGCCGGTCTCCCCCTCTCCCTCTCCCACGCCTGCCCCTGCGCCCGCGCCGACTCCCGGCACCCCGCCCCCATCGCCCCCGCCTTCCGGCACGTGAACGCGCCGGATAGTTTCGACGCCCCCGTCCCCCTCCCGATCACGGGCGAGCTCGATCTGCACACGTTTCGCCCGCAGGATCTCGGCGAACTGATTCCCGCGTATCTCGCCGAATGCGCCGCCCGCGGCTTCCACGAAATCCGCATCATTCACGGCAAGGGCACCGGCACGCTCCGCACCACCGTCCACACGCTCCTTCAACGCTCGCCTCTCGTCGCCTCCTTCCGTCTCGGTGACGAACACTCCGGCTCCTGGGGCGCCACTCTCGTCACGCTTCGTCGATGAAACGCTTCCGTTTCCTCTCCTCGTTCTGCCTTCTCTTTTTCGTCGCGCTCCAGTCCGGTTGCACCGGCACACCCGTCGCCGAGCGCCCGGCGCCCTTGCTGCTGCTCATCTCGATGGACGGCTTTCGCTGGGACTTCTGCGACCTCTACGCCGACGAAACTCCCACCCTCCGCCGCCTGCGCGACCACGGTGCCTCCTCGCACGGCCTGATTCCCGTCTTCCCGTCCAACACCTTTCCCAATCACTACTCCGTCGTCACCGGCCTCTACCCGTCGAACCACGGCATCATCAATAACCAGTTTTTGGATACATCGCTCGGTCGCATCTTCCGCGCCGGTCCCGGCGGCAACGTCACCGAGAGCGAGTGGTGGCTCGGCGAGCCTATCTGGGTCACCGCCGAAAAATCCGGCCAACGCGCCGCCGTCAGTTTCTGGCCCGGCAGCGAAGCCGAAATCAAAGGTTTCCGCCCGTCCTTCTGGCGTCCCTTCAACCCGCGCACCACCTTCGAAGAACGTTTCGCCGAATTCCGCCGCTGGCTCGCCCTCCCCGAAGCCGAACGCCCGCGCGTCATCTCCTTCTATCTCGAAGAAGCCAACAACTTCGGCCACGCCTTCGGCCCCGAATCACCCGAGGTCGCCCAGACGGTCAAGATTCTCGACGCCCGCATCGGCGAACTGCTCGCGGCCATCGCCGCTGCCGACCTCGAAGTGAACACAGTGATCGTCGCCGATCACGGCATGACACCGATCAGTCGCGAGCATCTGATCTACCTCGACGACTACATCCCGATCGAAGACGTGCAGATCGACTTCGACGGCTCGGTGGTCGGACTGCGCCCGCTTCACGGAAACATCGACGCGCTCCTCGCTTCCCTGGCTTCGCTGCAACACGCCCGCGCCTACCGCGTCGAAGATCTCCCTTCGCACTTCCACGTCGATCCCCGCAATCCGCGCAATCCTCCCCTCTGGATCGTCCCCGACGAAGGCTGGGAAATCTACCCGCGCACCCGAGTCGCCGCGTGGGGCGATCGTTTCAACAAAGGTGATCACGGTTTCGATCCCGCCGTGCGCAGCATGCACGGCATCTTCATCGCCCACGGTCCTTCGATTCGAAAGCTCCCCACCCCGCTCGACGCCTTCGAAAACGTCCACGTCTACAATCTCCTCTGCGCGCTCGCCGGCCTCCCGCCCGCCCCCAACGACGGCGACGCCCGCCTCCTCCGACTCCTGAAAGATTAACCCATCGGCCACTGCTCCCCGATGGAAGCGCGGTGCTGGTTCACCACGCCACGCCCCACTTTTTTTCTTTCTCTGCAACTTTCCGAGACGAGCCCGTGTTCTTCGCGCACCAACCAATAAACAAGAACACCCAACCCACCTCGTCTCATGAAACCCGCCTCCTTCCTCCTCCACATCGCGATCGCCGCTTCGCTCGCCGCCGCGCTGTCCCTGATCTCCGGTCATGTCGCCCTCGGCGTCTTCAGCTTCGCCGCCCTCACCTTCCTCGGTGCGATCGCGGTGCACGACTACACGCCGCGCAGCATCAACCTGGCCGCCCCGGCCCGCGTCGCCACGCACCGCCGCTCCAGCGCCCTGCGCCTCGCCGCCTGATCAATCCGCCTCGCGGCGGAAATGATCTTCCTCCGGCTCCCCTCATTTCCCCTCTGCCATGAACCCGATGCACGTCATTGATTACAAGATCCACGGCGACGACCTGCAGTTCGTTGAAATCGAACTCGATCCGTCCGAAGCCGTCGTCGCCGAAGCGGGCGGCATGATGTTCATGGACGACGGCATCGCCATGCAGACCATTTTCGGCGACGGCTCGCAGCAAAACTCCGGCTTCATCGGCGCGCTGCTCGGCGCCGGCAAACGCCTGCTCACCGGCGAGTCGCTTTTCATGACGGTGTTCCAAAACCAAGGCACCGGAAAGAAACGCGTCGCCTTCGGCGCTCCGTTCCCGGGCAAAATCGCCCCCGTTCACCTCGCCGAGGTCGGCGGCGAACTCATCGCCCAGAAAGACTCCTTCCTCTGCGCCGCGAAAGGCGTGAGCGTCGGCATCGCTTTCCAAAAACGCCTCGGCACCGGCCTCTTCGGCGGCGAGGGCTTCATCATGCAGCGCCTCACCGGCGACGGTTGGGCGTTCGTCCACGCCGGCGGCACGCTCTACGAACGCACGCTCGCCCCCGGCGAAATGCTCCGCGTCGACACCGGCTGCATCGTCGCTTTCCAGCGCACGGTCGACTACGACATCCAATTTGTCGGCGGCATCAAAACCGCCCTCTTCGGCGGCGAAGGCCTCTTCTTCGCCACGCTTCGCGGCCCCGGCAAAGTTTGGCTGCAATCGCTGCCCTTTTCCCGCCTCGCCGGTCGCATCATCGCCGCCGCGCCGAAAACCGGCAGCGGCGGGCGCGGCGAAGGCTCGATCCTCGGCGGACTCGGCCGCGTGCTCGACGGCGACAACAACTGACCGCGTCGGCACGGGACACCGCGGTGGCCCTGACCACCGCTCCCGTAATCCGCCCGAACCTGGACCGCAAAAACCGTCGGTCCAACCGATGATTGTTTTCTGCGCGGCACCGCGCATGCTCGCGCTGCCCCATGAAAACTTACCTCACCTACGGATTTGTCGCCGCGTTGTGCAGCACCCTGCTCGCGGTCGTTTTATTCTTCCTCGGATTTCATTCGGACGTGGAGAAACTCAGCGCCGCCCAATGGCTCGCTTGGATTGGCGGCGTCATCATTTCCGTCACCTGCATCGCCCTCGGCACGAAAGCACGCCGCGCCGAAATCCCGCCCGGTGAGCCGTTCGGTTACGGCCGGGCCCTTGGCGCCGGCGTCATGGTCGCTCTCTTCGCCGCCCTCTTCGGAGCGATCGGCCACTACATCTACGTCAGCCTCATCAACCCCGGGATGACCGACGTCATCGTTCAATCGCAGATCGCCCAATGGGAAGCGATGGGCATGAGCAGCGCACAGATCGAAAACGCCGAAGCGATCACGCGAAAGATGATGCACCCGGCGATCCAAGCCGTCTTCGCCTCCATCTTCGGCTTTGTTTTCGGCGTGGTCATCGCGCTCATCACCTCCGCTTTTCTCAAGCGATCGGAAACGTCTCCGCTGACCAGCGGCGTTGGCGCCTGACCTCTCGACGTCGAAGCCGCTAGATCGCCGGCGCAAATTCCTCCGCGCCTCTCAAGACCCGCATCCCAGGAAACGGCCGCGAGATTTTCTGCCTCAACGGATGTGGCCCCTCCCCCGCACGGAATTCGTCATCAATTTCGAAACTAAAACCACGCATGCCCTCGACCTGCTCGAGGCGGCAGCGAACGTCCTCCGGCAATGACCCGCGTTGCTCCGGCGTGTCGACGGCTCCCGAATAGAGCTGATCGCCCTTCGCGTCCTTCGCGATCAGCGTTTTTCGACCGTCCTTGATCGTGATCTCCAGCGTGCCGCGTTCGTCGGTGTAAACCATCGAGCTGTTTTCCGGACTCATCCGAAACGCCCGCAATCCCGCGCTCGGCGGCATGGGACGCACCACCTCTCCATGGCCGCCGCGATGGTCGAGCAGCGACAACACTTGCCTGGCTTCCTGCCGCCGCACCGCGCTCTCCGGCGCCGTCATCAGCACGTCGAAATCTTCCACATTTCCTCCCCCGAAGCCGAAGACCTGCCGCTTCGGCATTTCGCGCTCCGCCAGCTTCACCCGCGCCTTCGCTTCCTTGCCGCCGCGCACGTAGGTGAGCTCCACCTCGTCGCCGACGTTTCGATTGCGCACCAACACCGAAAACTGCCGCGGATCGATCAGGATCTGATCTTCGAATTTCAACAACACGTCGTGCTCGCGCAGCACCTCCGTCGCCGGGCTTTTTTCCACCACCTGCCTCACGACCAAACCGGTGCCTTTCGGCAGCCCGAGCTGAGCCGTCAACGCGGGCGATACCGGCGCCGTCTCCACGCCCAGGAATGTCACTTTTTCGTTCTCGCCCGCATCGGCCGTCGCTGGGACCACAACACGTCGCTCCATTCGCTGCTCCACCGGACCGCCCTGCGCGAGCACGCGCAGCCTTCCCGGTTCTTTCGCCATCGCGAACGTCGCGATGCACGCCCAGCCGGCCATCGCTCCTGCCAACGAGAATAGTGTCTTCATGTGATTTGAGCGGTTGTTCGTCTACTGCAAAGCCACCGGCACGATCCGCACTTCCTCCCGCGGCACCGTCCACGTCAGCGACGCGTCCGTCTCGGGATTCCGCCAGACGATCGTATCCAAATAAAGACTTCGAATGCGTCGCGCCCGCGTGCCGTCGTCGAGCGTCGCGTATCCTTCTTCCTGCGACGCCAGCAGCACCTTCTCTGCCGCCACCGGCTTGAAGCTCGTTTCCGGCGTCGCCGTGTTTTCCGCCGACGCGATCCGTCGCGACGCTTCCGCTCCGCCTTCGCCTCTTCCGCCTAGCCAGACCGCAGCCACCGCGATGGCCGCCGCCATTGGCGACCACCACGCGACCACGCGACGTCGCCGCGATCGCTTTTCCGAATTCACCACCGCCTGTGCCACGCCGCTCCACAACTTCGCGCTCGGTGCCGCCGGCCGCAGCCGGCGCAGTTCCGCTTCCAACTCTTTCAGCTCATCGTCCATGGCATTCCGTGTCCGAGGCCTTCAGCCGCTCGCGCAGCGCCACGAGCGCATATCGATAACGCGACGCCACCGTGTTCGCCGGCACGTCGAGCTGCTCCGCGATCTCCGCAAACGTGAGTTCGCCCCAAACCCGCAGCACCAGCACCTCCCGCTGCTCCGCCGGAATCGCGCGCAACGCCCGCTCGATCGCCGCCCGCCGCTCCTCGCCTTCGAAAGGCGTCTCAAACATGCGCCCATCACCTTCGCCCAACATGACCTCCGTCTGCGCCTCGCGTCGGCTCCGCCGCTCGTCTCGACGCGCCAGATCGCACGCCGCCCGCCGAATCGACGTGACCAACAAAGCCAGCGGCTCTCCCGCGAGCCATCGCTGATGACGCCAGTAACGCGCGAACACCTCCTGCACCACATCCTCCGCATCCGCCAGGGTGCGCGTCCACTGACGTGCACACAGCAGCAGCTTCGGACCATGCCGTTCGAACCACTGTTTCCAGTCATCATCGGAAGAACCTGCCTCCATCGTCGGGGCGTGCGTTGTTTTCCGACTAAGCGTCATGGACGGATTTTTTTGTCTAAAAAAACATCCATCCAACTGCGACACCGCCCCGCCCATCGCCGCGCCGTTGTGCCAACTGCCGTCCAGTGGACACTAAAAAGGGGCCCGGTTTCGCCGAGCCCCTTGTTCGTAGGATTAAGTCTTCAGCCTTATTCGCGGCCGAAAACCCGCTTCCAATCGATGCGGTATTCAGCCGCCATCAGCCCGAGCAGCGCAACTACGCTGCCGTAGCCGATGAGGTTTTCCACAGCGATCGGGGAACGGAAGAAAAGCAAGAAGGCGGCGGCAGCGATGGCGCTAGGGAGGGCCGCAAGGATCAGTTTGTTGTTCTTCATTTGTGTGTCTTTCGTGTTCGTCAGCACGTCCTCGTGTTGACGCAGCGATATTACAGCATCGGTCGCGATAGTTGAAATTGCGTTTCACTATCTATCCCATAGGTAGCGCCTATGGAAATGCACCAGCTCCGTTACGCCGTGGCCGTGGCCGACGCCGGCAACTTCACCCGCGCCGCCGAGCGCTGCCATGTCACTCAACCCACTCTTTCCCAACAAATACTAAATCTTGAATCCGAGATCGGCCATAAACTTTTCCACCGTTTGGGCCGCAAAGCCGTGCTCACCGAGGCCGGAGCCGTCTTCCTCGAGCGCGCGCGCCGCATCCTGTTCGAGGTCGAAAACGCCGCCAAGGAACTCAGCGATCACCCTTCCCTCGATCGCCGCATCACGGTCGGCGCTCTGCCCACCGTCGCACCTTACCTTCTCATTCCGCTTATCGCCCACTTTCGTAAGTCTCACCCCAACCTCACCATCCACGTCCGCGAGGACTTCCGCCGAGATCTTGTCCGCGCCGTGGTCGAGGGCGATCTCGACCTGGCCATCGTCAGCCTCCCCGTCAAAGACCCTCAGCTCTCCATCGAACCTCTGATGACCGAGCCTCTGCTGCTCGTCGTCGGCAAAGACCACCCGTTTGCCAATCGCGCCGAGATCGGCCTCCAAGACATCGCCGAAGAGACCTTCGTCACCATGGGCGACTCCAGCACGCTCGCCGGTCAAATCCGCAGCTTCTTCGGCGATCACAACATCGAACCCAAAGTCGGCTACCGTTGCGCCCAAGTCGCCACCCTCAAAGCCCTCGTCGCCATGGGCGCGGGCATCTCGATCCTTCCTCTTGTCGACCGCATGCCGGAAGACACCGACTCCCTCGTCTACCTTCGCCTCGCCGGAACCACTCCCACGCGCCAACTCGCCATCATCCGCCACCTGCAACGTTACCAAAGCCGTGGCGCCGAGCAGTTTCTCGGACTGCTCCGCGATTATGTCGCCGAAATCCACACGCAGCACCCTTTCGAAGGCGGCTCCACTCCGCCCGTTCCACCAGCCGAGACGAAGGCGTCTCGCCGTCGCACCGACAATTCTGGGTAAACTTCACCGGACCGTCGGTCTGTCCAATTGCGCGCGATTGCGCTTTATGGCGAACCGCCAACGCTCCTCCTCCCATGTCCGTCGAAACCCATGCGCAAACACCGCGGCGCGAGTTCGCCACGCTTCTCGCCCTCGGGGCGATCATGTTTACGCACATTCTCGACTTCATGATCATGATGCCGCTCGGCGCGCAGCTCATGCGCGTGTTCGAGATCAGCCCGGCCAAATTCACTCAGCTCGTCGCCAGCTACGGTTTCGCCGCCGCCGCCGCGGGTTTCGCCGGTGGCTTTCTCCTTGATCGCTTCGACCGCACGCGTTCGCTGCTTTTTCTCTACGGCGGTTTCACGCTCGCCACCGTCGCCTGCGGCCTCGCTCCCAACTACGCTTGGCTGCTCGTCGCCCGCATCGCCGCCGGCGCCTTCGGCGGGCTCGCCGGCTCCATGGTCAACGCCATGGTGGGCGACATCATCCCGATCCACCGGCGCGGCCGCGCCATGAGCTGGATCGCCGCCTCCTTCCCCATCGCCTCCGTCCTCGGGGTTCCCGCCGGCCTCATCCTCGCCGCGCGTTTCGGCTGGCACGCGCCGTTCTTCATGCTCGCGGGCTGCAGCGCGGTCATCCTCGCCATCGCCTGGCTCGTCCTGCCTAACATCCGCACCGCCGTCCAAGGCCATCAACCGCTGCGTCAGATGCGCGAGATCATCTCGCACGGCATCCACCTCCGCGCGTTCGCGCTCGGCGCCGTGCTCGTCATGGGCGGCGGCGTGGTCGTGCCGTTCCTCGCGCCCAGCTTCATCGCCAACGTCGGCCTCGACGAATCCGTCCAACTCCCCATCACCTACGCCGTCGGCGGTATCGCAACCGCCTTCAACACCCCGCTGCTCGGCTGGCTCAGCGATCACATGGATCGCCTGAAGCTCCTCACCATCACCTCCGCGATCGCCGTCGTTGTCGTGATCGCGATCACGCGCCTCGGCCCGAGCTCCGTCCTCGTCGCCTCGCTGATGATGGCCGCCTTCATGGTCAGCATGTCCAGCCGCTTCTCGCCGACAATGACCATGATCACCAACGCCGTCGAGGGCCGCTACCGCGGCGGTTTCATGAGCGTCAACGCCGCCCTTCAACAAGCCTCCTCCGCCCTCGCCAACATCGTCGCCGGTCTCTTCATCTCCCGCACGCCCAGCGGCCGGCTTCTCGGCTTTCAAAATCTCGGCTACGTCGCCGCCGGCTTCTTCATCCTCACCGTCCTCCTCGCCGCCGAACTTCGCTCCGTCGCGCCCCACGTCGCCGCTCCCGCCAAGAAACATCCCGCGCCACCCGCGACCGAAGCCGCCGCCTGATTCGATGCCTTCACCCGCCGCAGAAATTTCGCCGTCATCCGCTGCCTCGCGTCCCTCCCGACCCGAGCTCCTCGCTCCCGCCGGCGACTGGGAATGCGCCCGCGCCGCCGTCGAAAATGGCGCCGACGCCATTTACTTCGGACTCGAGCGCTTCAACGCCCGGATGCGGGCGAAGAACTTCACGCAGGCCGATCTGCCTGCACTCATGGAGTTTCTCCACCGCCGTAGCGTGCGTGGCTACGTGACCTTCAACACCCTCGTTTTTGCCAACGAACTCGACGCGGCCGAAGACTACCTGCGCACGATCATCGCCGCCGGCGTCGACGCCGCCATCGTCCAGGACGTCGGCATGTGCCGCCTCATCCGCGCGCTTTCGCCCGACTTTCCGATCCACTGCTCCACGCAGATGACGATCACCAGCGCCGCCGGCGTCGACTTCGCTCGCGAGCTGGGCGCCCAACTCGTCGTCCTCGCCCGCGAAAATTCCCTCTCCGAAATCGAAAAAATCCGCGCTCAGCTCTCCGCCGTCGGCTCCACGCTTCCGCTCGAAGTTTTCGTCCACGGCGCCCTCTGCGTCGCCTACTCCGGCCAGTGCCTCACCAGCGAATCGCTCGGCGGCCGCTCCGCCAACCGCGGCGAATGCGCCCAAGCCTGTCGCCTCCCCTACGATCTCATCGCCGACGGCCAACAAGTCCCCCTCGGCGACAAACGCTACCTCCTCAGCCCGCAGGATCTCGCCGGCATCGACGTGCTTCCGGAACTCGTCCGCGCCGGCGTCTCCTCCCTCAAGATCGAAGGCCGCCTTAAATCCCCCGAATACGTCGCCTCCATCACGCGCGTTTACCGCCAGGCCCTCGATCGTCTCACTCCCTCTCTCAACTCCCAGCCTTCAACGCCCGACTCGGCCACCGTTCCCGCCCCCGCGCGCTACGAACTCCAAATGGCGTTCTCCCGCGGCCTCTACACCGGCTGGTTCCGCGGCATCGACAACCAACACCTCGCCCACGCCCGCTTCGGCACCAAACGCGGCGTCTTCCTCGGCACCGTCACGCGCGTCGAGCGGGAATCCATTTTCCTGATACTCGAAGCCCCGCTCAAACCCGGCGACGGCGTGGTCTTCGACGCCGGCCGTCCCGAGGAACGCGAGGAAGGCGGTCGCGTCTATCACGTCGACACCCGGGCCGACTCGTCCGAAACCACGCTCCGCTTCGGTCGCGGCGACCTCGACTTCCGCCGGATCCGTCCCGGCCAGCGCGTCTGGAAGACCAGCGATCCCGCCCTCGAACGCGAGCTCCGCGCCACCTTCGAAGGCGACAAAATCCGCTTCCAGCGTCCGCTCTCCTTCGAAGTCCACGGCCACGCCGGCGCTCCGCTCACGCTCATCGCCCGCGACACCGAAGGCCATATCGCTCAAGTCGCGTCCTCGCTTCCGCTCGCCCCCGCCGAAAATCATCCACTCGACGAAGCGCGTCTTCGCGACCAACTCGGCCGACTCGGCGGCACGCCGTTCAAGCTCGGCCCTTTCCACTCCTTCCTCGAGGGCGACGTCATTCTTCCGCTCAGCGAGCTCAACCGCCTCCGCCGCGAAGCCATCGCCTCCCTCGAATCCCAGCGCGCCGCGCCCCAACGCTGGACACTCCGCGAAAAATCGCCCGCGCTCCGCGTCGATTCTGCCGCCGCCCCAGCCTCCCCTGCGCCCCCCGAACTCATCGCCGTCATCCGCCTCCCCGAGCAACTCGACGCCGCCTGGGCCGCCGGCGCCCGCACGATCTACTGCGAATTCGAAAACCCCAAACACTACCGCGACACCGTCGCCCGTTTCCGCACCCTCCAAATCGAAAATCCAAATTCGAAGATCGAGAATCCCACGATCTGGGTCGCCGCCCCCCGCATCTTCAAACCCGGCGAGGAGTGGATCCTCAAACAGGTCCGTTCCTGCGACGCCGACGGGTATTTGATTCGCAACTACGACCACCTCGCGTTCTTCGCCTCCGACCGCAAACGCGGCGACTTCTCCCTCAACGTCGCCAATCCGCTCACCGCCCAATATTTCCTCCAGCGCTACGGTCTCGAACGCGTCACCGCCAGCTACGATCTCAACATCGCGCAGCTCGAAGCGCTCCTGCAAACCGCGCCACCCGCCTGGTTCGACATCACCATTCACCAGCACATGCCCATGTTTCACATGGAGCACTGCGTGTTCTGCGCGTTTCTCTCCACCGGCAAGGACTACCGCGATTGCGGACGCCCCTGCGACAAACATCGCGTCGCCCTGCGCGATCGCGTTGGCGCCGAACTCCCGCTGCGCGCCGACGCCGGCTGCCGCAACACCGTATTCAATAATCGAGCACAAACCGGCGCCGAATACGTCTCGCGGCTCCTCGACCTCGGCGCCCGCAGCTTCCGCGTCGAATTCGTCAACGAACCGCCCGACGAAGTCGCGCGCACACTCACCCGCTACGCCCAGCTTCTCCGCGGCGAGATCACCGGCGACGCCCTCTGGCGCGAACTCAAGCTCATCCACCAACTCGGCGTGACCCGCGGCCAAATGGAAGCCCCACCCCAGCGCCTCCACCGCAAAACCTGACCTACTGCGGCTTCCCCGGCCTCCACTTCGATTCCGCATCCTCCCCGCACCACGGAGTTTCTCTCCTCTCTGTGCCTCCGTATCTCCGTGGTGCCTCAACTCACCGCCGCCACCGCTCCCAAAGCCGCACCGCACTCATCGCCACCGGCGCCAGTTTCAACCAGCGGCCCCATCGGGTCGGTTTCGTCGGTTTGCCCGCGAGCCTGCGTTGCAATAAAAACCCCAGCGGGATCGCCGCGAGCTTCGCATACGGCGAAATCCGTCGCCACTGCGCCGCCACCCGGTCGATCGTCGCGATCGGCCGCGCCACCTGCTCCGCATACGCGATGCACTCCGCGCGACGCGCCGCGATCCTCACACGCAGCGCTTCCTTGCGCCGCGCCAGTTCTCTTAGTTCTCCTTCCGGATACATGCGCGATCCTGCGTCAGCTCGGCGATCGTTGCGTCAAAAGGCCGCGGCTGCCGCGCGACAAGCTTCCGACAATGCAGCACGATCGCCGCGAACCCGCCCGCGTAGAGCACCGCAAACGCGATCAATACCGCCAGCCGCGCCGATTCCCAGAACAGGTAAACCACCGCGAGGCTCACGAAGGTGATCGCCATGATCCCCGAAAACACCGCCGCGCACACCCACACGAAGAGCTGCACCGCGCGCAGCTTCTCCTCGCGCAGCTCGAGCGAAAACAGATCGAGCCGGTCTCGCGCGGAGGACAGGACGCTGTCGATCAGCCCGCGCACCGCACCGAGCAGGCCGCTCGCGGCCGGACCTTCCCCGTCCATGGCCTCGCTCAATGATTGCTGCGACGAATCAGCGCGCCGATCAGCACACCGATGCCCAATGCGACCGCGAGCGATTCATAGGGATGCGCCCGAATCGTTTCATCCGTGGCCTTCGCACCTTGGATCACCTTCTTCCGCGCATCTTCGTAAACCACGCCCGCTTTCGCCTGCAGTTCGTCGAAACGCGCGCGCAATTCGCTGATCCGGTCCTTCGTCTTTTCCGAAACCGGCCCCACCATCAGCGCCTCGGCTTCGTTCATCAGCCGGCTGATGTGATCGACGACATCGTCGGGAGTCTCTGTGCGTGCACCAGAATCGTTTTTCATATGCGTGATGTAGGTTGAGGTTGAAAACACGGCCAAGCCGTCGGCTCACGTGCGTCGCGGCAGGAGAACAAAAAGCCCCCAAACCACCGCAACCGCGCCAAGACCCAACAACCAGATCGACCGCCCCGGCCGCGGATCGTTCATCGTCTCCAAGAGCTGGGGCGACGTCGCGGTATGCGCATCCCAACCGACATGGAGCAGAACCGCACCGGCGATCAGGAGTAGGAAGCCGAGGAGCTTTGCCACGCGGGTATCTATCACAGCTTGTGCCATCTAGCGAGTGGCCAGCGCATTTATCTGACTATCAGCCGCAAGAAATTTCGCCGGACAACACCCACCTTCTTCCCGCCAAAATCTCCGTGCACTCTGCCGTCGCCCGCGCCCGGGTCTGGCCGCATCCTGCACGATCGACCGCCACACCGCGGAACCCGCGCCCGTTCTTCCGCTCCAAAAGCGGTCCTTCCTCCATCGTGAACCGCGCCACGTCAGCTTCGAGCCATTCGGCGCTCCGCGAGCGCATCAACCGGGTCCGCCATCACACGTTTCCGCTATTCTGGTCGGTCGTGCCACACGGCGCGCTCCGCCTTCTCCCCGCCACATCCGCCGCCTTCGGCCCGCCTCGCCGCGCCGCGCGCTGGAGCGAGTTCCGCCGCCGGCCCGGTGTGCAGTGGCGCTGCGTTCTCCCCCGTCGCACCGATTCGCTCCCGGCGCCCTTCTTTTGCAGCGATCCCGCGAACCCGATCGCCCGCGGCCGCGACGTCGAGTGGCCCGAAACCGGCGTCGCCGAAATACCCGGCGGCCGCGTCCTCGACGAACACGCATGGATCGTCGGACCCGAAGATACCTTCCTCGGCGACTTCTGCTACATCGGCCCGAGCAAATTCTCGAAGGTCAACCACATCATCAAACTTCACCCGCCCCGTCGCCTCCCCGGTCGCACGCTCAATCTCTGCAGCGCCAACGCCGTCACCAACTTCTTCCACTTCGTCATCGACGCCATCAGCCGCGTCGAACTCATCCAACGCGCCGGCTACACGTGGAGCGACTTCGATCAAATCCTCTTCCCGCGCTTCAGCAGCCCCACCACCGAGGAGATCGTCGACGCCGTCGGGCTCCCGCGCGAAAAACTCTTACTCATCGGTCGCCGTGAACAATTCGTCTGCGAAACCTTGATCCAGCCCTCCTTCCCCGGCCCGCTCGCCTGCACGCCGCCATGGGTTCTTGAATTTTATCGCCGCCTCTTTCCACCCGCGTCCGCCCCTCGCACACGTCGCATCTATCTCCCGCGCCGCAACAATCGCTATCCGGAAAACGAATCCGCCCTCGCCGCCCGGCTCGCCTCCGCCGGCTTCGAAACGCTCGATCCCGCCACCACGTCCGACCTGCGCCACCATCTCGCGCAGGCCAGCCACGTCGTCGGCGTGCACGGCGCCGCCCTCGCCAATCTCGTCTTCTGCGCCCCCGGCACGCGCATTCTCGAACTGCTGCCGACCGAGATTTCCGAGCACTACAACCGCTGGTTCTACTACACGCTCTGCACCAGTGGCGACATGCCCTACGGCGCCCTCATCGGTCGCTCCCGCCGCCAGCGCCTCACCACCTTCAGCCCCCAGCCGAAGACCGAATTCACCCTCGCCCCCGCCGAACTCGAGTCCGCCCTCGCCGCCCTTCTCGCGTAGTGCCGCGCAGCGCTTTTCACTCGCCCGACTCGCCTGCTGCCACGGCCTCGAACATCAGCCACGGATAACTGCGCGGGTGTTTCTCACGCGGGTGGTCCGGATACTCGTGCAACGCGGCGAGGTGAAATCCACTCACCCTCAACTGCCGCACATGCTCGCCGAGGCTGTAATGATAATCCTTAAACGTCACCTCCCGCACCCCGTCGTCCATCACCACCTCGAACGGCGCGCCTTCGTTTAGATACTCCTCCATCGCGAGCGACGGACGAAAAGTCGAAAAGCTCCGATCGCGAAAACAGGGATGCGTCACCGAAGCCAGCAGCATCCCGCCCGGTCGCAACAGGCGGTGTATCTCGCGAAGCACCGCCACGCATTCGCTCACGGTGGGCAGGCACATCCACACCGCGTGAAACGCCACCGCATCAAAGCTGCCCGCCGGCAACGACGCCGTCCCCCCAACCATCGTGACCTTCCCCGCCGCGATGTCCTCTCCCAGTCGCCGCAACGCGAGCTCGCGCATTTCCGCACTCGGATCGAAGTGCGTCGCACCGGTGCCGCCATTTTTGAGCCAGCGTTCGATAAACAGCCCGGGCCCTCCGCCGTAATCGAGCAACCGCTGCACGCCCCTCCGGTGCAAAATCTCGACCGCATGCGGAAACACCGTGTGCAGCCGCGCATCGCCGAGCTCGGCGTAATCACCCGCAATCGGATCCCACGACCCATCAGGCATTCCCCAGCAAATTCACGCTCCACGCCCCATCTCAAGCCCGCACATTCCCATTCGCGCTTCTCGGAGACCCGCTCCCGGCCATGCCAAGCCGACCCGCCCGCACTCGAAAAATTGGTGGAGGTGAGGGGAGTTGAATTCATCAGGCCCCGCCTCTGAGGAACGTCCGGCAGAGGAGGACACCACCACACGGCACCACACGAACGCGCACGGAAACGCACGGATGCGGTTAGGAATTGTTGGGAGCGAAGCCCCGCCCGGCCCCGCTTCGGCGGTATAGAAAAACGACTACCCCACCGGGGGGAAACTGCGAACGCGCAATATGCGTTAGGTCGCTCGGATTTTTTCCAGAAACTAAAGCCAGCCCTGTCGGGAGCGGGATGGGGACGCCTGCTCCGGGCCTTGCAGAAGTAGGTTAGGCCGACCGATAGAAGTATGCCGCGAGCTTTCGGGCCATGCTCAATGCGGTCTCGCTATTCATTTGGGCAACCCTGCGAGACGCGAGGGCTTCAACCATGCTCTTGTGAAGACTAAAGAGCTTTGAAAAATCAATAACGCTACCCGCTTCGAAACCAGGAATGGAAGGATGCGGCGGGAGGTAAAAATATTTCAGGTGATATGCAGCCCCCGGCGTAACCACGTTAGAGTTTTTTAGAATTTCAAACTGCTCCGGGGTAGTCGTTTTATCCGCCCGCCTGAGCGGAGCCAAAATGCAGCTTGTGACCTTCATGCCGTTCTCTGGTGCGATCTCGCAGGAGTGCGAAAGGACTGCACAATACCCCCGCTGAAGCCTGCCTTCATACATCCATGCGGTCTCGCCGCCACGGTGTGTCTTCTGTTCGTCAAGACAGCCAAATAGGGGAACATCGGCCACAATGTCGCCTTGAACAAGCTGGCCAGCGGGGACTTGTTCCGGGCCAACGAACATCAGATTTCGTCGTCCTGGCTGAACGGATCAGTTGCGGCCATTTCCCTTATTCCTCGCAGACTATCCAGCCCGGCAATCGTGCGTTCGGACACCACATCGGGCTTAAGATCAGCGAGTCTGAGATCGCTGAAAGGATCGGTTGGGAGCCGGATAGGTGTCATTATTGATCGTTCTAGCAGCATCACCGAAACCAGCTGCGCCATTTGTTCCACAACCGCGGCGTCATTGCAGACGCGCGCGCCCACCTGGTCCGTCAGGAGTTCTAGTTGAATGGGCGTTAGGGTAAGCGCTGAAGATGAGGACAGACTGGGAGTAGCGGTCGCTGTATTGGCATTCATGGTGCTCCGGGAATTATTGTCGGCAAATCGATGAAAAACTGCTCCATCTCGCGAAGTAATTGGGCTAGATCGGCTCGGTCGTAGGGCCGCACTTGTTGAGGCTTGGTGTTGATATCGAGTATATATTGCACGCCTGATTCACGCTTTGTGGGACTATCCGCACGGCCATCTACTAGGTCCACCGTATAGCTATCATATCCTTGGACGGTGACGTTCTTGAACAGTCCTCCCGCTCTGAATCCGCAAAGGAGATTGAACGACGCCAGTTCCTCGCCGAATGGACGAATCGATGCCGCTTGTCGGGCTATAGGTTCCACGGCTCTCGCGCCCGTCGTGGCATCGGGGACAGGCTTTACGATATTTAAAACAGCCCCCATCCAGACCGGCTCGTTGATTGCAACAAAAACGGCGTCAATCTCAGGTGTTCCGATCTTTTTTGCGAAATAGGGAAACGTTTCTAAAACATTCCGAGCTAAAGGCCCGTCCACTGGGAAGGTGATTTGCACCCGATCCAAACCGACGTGGATGTTTAAACGTGGGCTGGCGATTAAAACCCGCGGCAGTTCGGGAGGAGCTTCCTTCGATATCCCCGTGATATGGCGCTTTACTTCCAAGGTGAGCGCAATTCTAGCCGTCGCAGACTCGAGCCGCATCGGCAGATCTTTCACGGACGGCGCTGCCGCTGTGATTTGGAGGTTTTCGACGTGCAACGACAAGAGCGACAACGGGGGGATTTGGCGCATAGAACAGCCTCCTTGCTCCTCGCGCAAGCTGAATGGTCGGGAACGGACGCGAGCCGAGGACCGCTACTTTACGCGAGACATTCTCCTCCATTTGCGATAAACCGATTCTGTCCAGTTCAACCCCCGTCCGCGACCATCCCTGAGAAAGGATTCGTCATGCCACGAAACCGCGGTGGCGTTATGCGCCACATAGTCCGAATTGATGTCGAGAAGCCGACCAACCAACACTGTTGGGAAGTGAAAATTCGCCGTGCGTCCGGAATGTTTCATCGCACGTTCTCCGATTCTAAACACGGCGGCAAAGCAGGTGCGCTGGAAGCGGCGCAGTCCTGCCGCGACGCTGAGGTGAAAGCTCGTCCCGCTCTCAATGCGTTCGAACGTGCCGTGAGGCCGCGAAGGACCAACCGCTCGGGAATCGTAGGGGTTCGCTACGGCGCGAAGATTGTGAGGAGGGGCGACAAGGTGTGGAGCTATCCCGCTTGGATTGCTACCGGGACGCCGGTGTCGGGCGGAAGGACCAAAACAAAATACTTCACGCTCTCCACCTATGGCGACAGTTCCAAACGCGCTAAGGAAGCCGCTATTCAACAGCGCGCAACATGGGAGCGCCAGCTCAAGGCCAGCGTTGAATCTCAGGAGGGAACCAAGTGAGCACGCTTTCAGCCGTTCGCCCCGCTATCCCCGGCTACGTTCGCAAGCTTGGCCGCTCCGCACAACGCATCCTCTCAGTTCTATTCGCTGGGACTGCTGTGGCGCTTGCTGGCGGGTGCGCTTCCGCCCCACAATACGCAGTCTCGGTGAACTCATTTGCGGCCCCGGAAGCGGCTTCGAAGCGAAGTTATATCGTCCTTCCTGCTGTCGACGGTATCACGGCTGAAGACTTCCAATTCCGAGAAGCCAAGCGGTATCTTGATCGAGTGCTCGCATCTCGCGGGTTCATCGAAGCGGCGTCCATCGCAGACGCGAACGTCGCGGTCTTCCTATCCTACGGAATCGGCGAGCCGAAGACATCTCAGTATAGCTACTCTCTCCCGATGTTCGGCCAGACGGGAGGGGGAACTGGGACATTTAACGCCACGACATTCGGTGCGGGCGGCGTCCGCACCACATCCGGGACGGTTACCCAACCGGCCACTTTCGGAGTCACCGGCTACATCTCCGGCACCAACAATGTTACCACTTTCACCCGGTGGGTGAGAATCAGTGGCGTCGACCTAGACGAATATCGGAGGACGGAAAAAATGGTGGATCTGTGGGATACGCGGATACTGTCTTCCGGCACATCGGGAGATCTGCGCCGCGCGCTGCCCGTTATGATCGGAGCATCGCGGGACCATATTGCCAGCGACACCGGAAGATTTGTGGACATCCAGCTAAGCGAGACGGACAAGCGAGTCGCGTTCGTTGCGGGATCGAAACCGTAGCCGATGTCCGGCATTCTACGCTGGTCATCGAAGAGGCACGCCAGACGAACCGACGTGCCTCTCGTGGATAACCGCTGAGAACGGGAAGGCTCTAGCCCCGCGTCCCGTCCGTCGCGCCGTAGCGCGTCAGCGAAAACGTTAAAGCTGCGACGAGTTGAGGCTCTTCAGAGCCCGCGGATATTCGGGCCAGTCAAACCGACCGTGCAGCTTCGGCGGATACCCTTTGCGTCCATAGCGGTCGAGTGCGTCCGTCATGGCTTGGACAAGGGTATAGCCGTCGGGGAATGTCGCGAGGTAAGCCAGAGCTGCCGCCGTGAGGACATCGCCTGCGGGCTGCTCCAAGTTGTAGGCTACCTTGTTGAGCGGGAGGAATTGCTGACGCCAGAGAGGCGCACTCAGGTAGAGCGGCCTCTCGGGTCTCATAGCCACCCAAAAGACCGAATTGGTGGGCTTGGTGCTCACGCCGCGCTTTTGGAGATTGCGAGCGGGTTACCGAAAGGCCGCTCCCTGCCAGTCGTGATCGCCTCCTCATTCGCCGCAGCTTCGTCAGCGGCATCTTCAAAAAGGGTTGAAACCGATTCGGCCAACGAGATGCCGAAGCCTCTTTGCGTGAGCCGGGCCAAGTGAGCCTCCAGGCTGATGCCGAGGGCTTGGGCCTCCACGCCGAAGCGGTGGAAGGCGGATGGGGTGAGCGGAACAGTGATGTTGAGGGACTGGGACACGCCGCGTTCATTGCGTGTTCATTGCATAGGCGTCAACGAATTTATTTCGTAAACGACTCATGCGCCGTAAGATAACATCTTATGGCATCAGATGGGCCGTAAGACGGCTTAGGACGCCGTGGGACGGCACACTCCTAGCCTCCTAGCCCGTATAAGAGAGCTAAGAAGCTAGGAGGTCATAGGCTGTCGCTCCTAACACCCGAAGCCCTACGGGCGGCTTTCGGGTGGTGTTGTCCCTCAACGTAGGAGCGGCCTAAAAGTCGTCCCCGGTATCTGTCTCCAGATTTCCATTACGCCTTTCCGTCATGCGGTTTTTCGCCCTCCTGATCTCGCTTTCAGCGATCCCAAGTTTGAGCTGCCACCGCTGCGTAAACTGCATCGCGAAGTTACCCTTGGTGTAAGTGGTGCCGAACTTCTTATTGAACGCTTTTAGAAACTCCCCGTTGTTCCGGTATTCTCCATACGCGAACATCCGCCAACCCTCCCGCAGTTCATGGAGGTCTCCCAGCTTCCACACCGGACGGGGACCGTTGGGTGTCATCTCTTCGCCCAACTCCAAGGGAAACTCGGGTTGGAACCCCTCCGGTGGTTTGTCGCGATACTTGTCCAGCTTCACCGTCACCGCGAGTTTCGTGGGGCTCTCTTTGTCGTCGTGAATGAGTCCTAGCACTCGTTCAAACGTCGTGGCGATGTTACTGCTGCCGCGATAGGTCTCGGGGTTCTTCCCCTTGCCTGCGTGGTGAACGAGAATCGCGGCGATGTTCGCGCCTTTCAACTGCGCCAAAAGACCCTGCATCTTCTTGAACTGTGCCGCGGAGTTCGTTGCGCCTGTTCAAGCAAGCATTCAACCTCTGCGACACGATAACGAACACAGCCGCCTGTGACGGCGTATGGCGTAAGCTTGCGAGCGATCTCCCAACGTCGGGCGGTGGCCGCGCAAACGTTGAGCCTCTCGCACAATTCACGGCGAGTAAGAAACGAGTCTATCATGGATGACTGAGACGCCTTCGGAAATATAGCTTCGCCCGTGCTCTCTCGCGCATTGGCGAAAAAACTAATCCCCTCAGACGAACGCGAAGACATCGGGCCAACTCATCGGAGTGGCCTGTTGCGACGTTCCGCTTTTTAGTCATATAGCGGAGACCCATTGCGCGGCGCTGTTCACTGTCAGCACGTCCGATAGCTTTTGACCAGCATAGGGGCGTTCTACGATCTTGCCGCCGACATGAGCGACGAACCCGAGAAGCCAAAGCTGGTTTTCGCCCTTGCAAACGTGGACCTTAAGGGCGTCAGCGAAACCGCAAAGCTGTTCATCAACAAGGTGAGCGATGCAATTGGTGGCGGGGCTCGTCCTTGGCAAATCCGCCGTATTGCAGCCGCGGAAGCCGACGCAAAAGTAATTGCGGCGGACGCTGACATTCGCGTGTCCGACCTTCAACGCAGGGCGGCACAGCGTTGGCTTAACGAAGAAGCCGAGAAACAGGCTAACATGGAAGCCATTGCCGCGGGCGCGGTGCCGAAAATCGGTGATAACGCGAAACCGGAGAGCATCGAAAAGGACTGGTTTGAGGTTGCCCCGGTTTGACGGACACGAGTTGGGCTCAAGAAAGAGAGTAATCAATGAGCCAAACCAGTTCAGACGGCGCAACGCGCCGGCGTAAGT
>Ga0207868_1000549_pt1 | contig 37921 bp, 36 predicted proteins | sample Passage237B_FD_187370 | JGI IMG/M metagenome (GOLD analysis project Ga0207868, IMG submission 187370) | Cellulose adapted compost microbial communities from Newby Island Compost Facility, Milpitas, CA, USA - Passage2 37B (SPAdes) (version 3) ... | reverse complement strand
CGGGCGAAGGCGACCGCGAGGGTCTGCGCGCCGGGCCGCTGAAACTGCCCAACCTGTTCAGCCTCGGTCTCAACCATGCATCGGCGCTCGCCACCGGCGGCCCCGTCCCAAGCGACATGCTCGCACCGGGCAGCTTCCATGGCGCTGCGACCGAGATTTCCAGCGGCAAGGACACGCCGTCCGGCCACTGGGAAATGTCGGGCGTGCCGGTGACTTTCGACTGGGGCTACTTTCCCGACACCAGGCCGGCCTTCCCGAAGGAACTGACCGACGCGATGATCCGGGAGGGCAAGCTGCCGGGCATTCTCGGCAATTGCCACGCCTCGGGCACGGTCATCATCGAAGAGCTCGGCGAAGAACATGTGAAGACCGGCAAGCCGATCGTCTACACCTCGGTCGATTCGGTGATCCAGATCGCGGCGCACGAGGAGGCGTTCGGACTCGAACGGCTCTACCAACTGTGCGAGATCACGCGAAAGCTCGCCGACGCCTACAATGTCGGGCGCGTGATCGCCCGGCCCTTCGTCGGCAGCACGGCGCAGGACTTCGAGCGCACCCCCAACCGGCGCGACTATGCGGTGCCGCCGCCCGAGCCGACGCTGCTTGACCGGGTGAGCGCGGCGGGGCGCAAGGCGATCGCCGTCGGCAAGATCGGCGACATCTTCGCGCACCGCGGCATGACTGACAGCCGCAAGGCACCGGACAACATGAAGATGTTCGACGTCGCCCTCGGCGCGATGGACGACGCCGGCGATGGCGACTTCGTTTTCGCGAATTTCGTCGATTTCGACACGCTCTATGGTCACCGCCGCGACGTGTCCGGCTATGCTGCAGCCCTCGAGGCGTTCGACCGGCGGGTGCCTGAGGCGCTCGCCCGGCTGCGGGCCGGCGACATGCTGGTCTTTACCGCGGATCACGGCAACGACCCGACCTGGCGCGGCACGGACCATACGCGCGAGCGAGCGCCCATCGTGGGCATCGGGCCGGGCCTGAAGGGGGGATCTATCGGCGTGCGCCCAACCTTCGCAGACCTCGGCGCTACGGTGGCCGAGCATCTCGGACTGGAGCCGGGCCCTCACGGGACATCATTCCTGCCGCTGATCTCCGCTCATGCCTGAACTGCCCGAGGTCGAAACCGTTCGGCGCGGGCTGCAGCCGGCGATGGAAGGCGCGAGGATCGAACGGGTCGAACAGCGCCGACCGGACCTTCGTTTCCCGCTTCCACCACGGTTCACCAAACGGCTGGAAGGACGCACGATCCGTTCGCTCGGACGGCGGGCAAAATATCTGATCGTCCATCTCGACGCCGATCCGGTGCTGATCTGCCACCTCGGCATGTCGGGCTCGTTCCGGATCGAAACGCAGACGAGCTCCGACACGCCCGGTGACTTCCACTACGAACGTTCCAAGTCGGCCGCGCACGACCATGTCGTCTTTCACCTGAGGCGGCCGGACGGCTCAGCATCCCGGGTGGTGTTCAACGATCCGCGCCGCTTCGGCTTCATGCTGTTTGCCGACGAAGGCGGGCTCGACAGCCATCCGATACTCGCCGGTCTCGGCGTGGAGCCTACCGGCAACGCATTCGACGGGGCGATGCTCAACCGCATGCTTGCGGGCAGGCAGGCGCTGCTCAAGGCCGCGCTGCTCGACCAACGGCTGATCGCAGGGCTCGGCAACATATATGTGTGCGAGGCGCTGTGGCGGGCACGGCTGTCGCCGCTGCGCAAGGCGGGTTCCATTGCCTCGAAATCCAAGCCATCGACCGATCGGACCGAGAGGCTGGCCGACGCCATCCGCACCGTCATCGCGGAAGCCGTCGAGGCGGGCGGCTCGTCGTTGCGCGACCATATCCAGGCCGACGGCTCGCTCGGCTATTTCCAGCACTCCTTCAACGTCTATGACCGCGAGGGTGAGCCCTGCCGGCACGAGGACTGCACGGGCACAGTCGGGCGCATCGTCCAGTCCGGCCGCTCGACCTTCTATTGCCGCTCGTGTCAGCGTTAGGATAAGCCATCACCGCACGATCAGGAGAAGACCTCATGGCCTACGAGACCATCATCGTCGAAACGCGCGGCAAGGTTGGGCTGGTGACCCTCAACCGGCCCAAGGCGCTGAATGCGCTCAACACCACGGTGCTGCGCGAGGTGGTGGAGGCGACGCGGGAACTCGATGCCGATGCGCGCATCGGCGCGATCGTGCTGACCGGATCGGAGAAGGCCTTCGCCGCGGGCGCCGACATCAAGGAGATGCAGCCCAAGAGCTACATCGAGGCCTTCAGCGAAGACTTCTTTGCCGGCTGGGAAGAGATGACCCGCATCCGCAAGCCGATCATCGCGGCAGTCGCCGGCTACGCGCTGGGGGGCGGCTGCGAGCTGGCCATGATGTGCGACTTCATCATCGCCGCAGACAACGCGAAGTTCGGTCAGCCCGAGATCACGCTCGGCGTGATGCCGGGCATGGGCGGCTCGCAACGGCTGACGCGCTTCGTCGGCAAGTCGAAGGCAATGGACATGGTGCTGACCGGGCGCATGATGGACGCTGCCGAGGCCGAGCGGTCCGGACTTGTGTCTCGGGTCGTTCCGGTCAACGAGCTCCTGGATCAGGCTCTTCAGGCCGCCGAGAAGATCGCGAACTTCTCGCTGCCGGCCGTGATGATGGCGAAGGAGGCGGTGAACCGCTCCTACGAGACGACGCTTGCCGAAGGTTTGCGGTTCGAACGGCGCGTGTTCCACTCGATGTTCGCGCTTGAGGACCAGAAGGAAGGCATGACCGCGTTCATCGAAAAGCGCGAGGCCAGGTTCCGCGACAGATAGGCACGCGGGGAGCCTTCGCGGCGGCGTTGACGGCCCCGGCAAGCTGAACTATAAGCCCGCCACACAGAGGCGGCCGGCAGGCTGCCCGTTTTGTTTTTCGCCCTGTGCGGCCGCGGCCGCCGGGAAAGTCCAGAGATAGAGAGGCATCATGGCCAACACTTCCTCGGCCAAAAAGGCAGCGCGGAAGATCGCCAGGCGCACCGCCATCAACAAGAACCGCCGCTCGCGCGTGCGTACCTTCGTGCGCAAGGTCGAGGAGGCGCTCGCCACCGGTGACAAGGCAGCGGCCGAAGCCGCATTGAAAGCCGCGCAGCCGGAGTTGATGCGGGCTGCGACCAAGGGTGTCCTGCACCGCAATACCGCCTCCCGGAAGGTGTCCCGACTGGCCCAGCGGGTGAAGGCGCTGAACGCCTGATCGGCAATTCGGGCAATAGAGCAGGTGAAGCCCGGCGCCGGTCGCCGGGTTTTCTTTTTGCGACCAACGACTTGCAACTCGGCTGGCGCCGAAAGGCTGCGTGCGACCCCAAATGTACGCACCGCGACGTTTGGCGTGACGCCAAAAAAAGCTTAAAAATCATCGACTTGCCATAGATTATCCACAGGCTGCCAAATTTTGGCCGGCATGTCCAACGACGCTGTCCTGTCAAGCAGATTTTTTAACTTTTTTTGCTGTCGAGGGTCAGGCCGCGAGCAGGTGCGGGAAGGTTTTGATTCAAAACAGTTTCGCCAAAGGGCGGCAAACCGAGGGCCTTGAAGCGGGGGCCGACGAGGCTTCGAGGAGGCAAAAATCGGGCTCTCCGGCCTTGCCCATCGTCGCCCAATTTCTATAAAGTCACCTCATCGAAAGGACGGGCTGGGGGCCTCGCCAAGTCAGCCTGCAAACGCAGGATGGTGGTACGGATTTCGTCCGCGGCTTGTGGCTCCGTCCTTCGATAGAGGCGGTCAATCTGGCGTAGCATTCAGGCCTGTCAGCTCCGGCATTGCGTTGCCGGGACGGTCTTTTGCGCGCCTCGAGCGGGCTTGGCAGACACGATAGCAGCGTGTCTGCAAAACGGAAGGAGAGCATATCGGCATCATCCCAGACAACTCAACGAGGGCAGTGCCGCCGGCGGGCGTCTCATCAAGACGCGGGGAGCGAGCGGCAACGAGCGAATGGCAGGGACAAGAAAAATGCAAAGCGGCGTGAAACAGAGGGGCCTGGCGGACCCCTTGGACAAAACAACCAGCGAGGGGACCGGGATGCCGGAAGCCGGGGGGCCGGAACAGAATTTCGAGAGGGTCAAGACACAGCTCAAGGCGCGGCTGGGCAGCGAGGTATTTTCGAGCTGGTTCGGCCGGATGAAGGTGGCGGAAACCTCGAAGGGCATCGTACGCCTCTCGGTCCCCACGGCCTTCCTGCGGTCGTGGATCAACGGCCACTACATCGACCTCATCACGGAATTGTGGAGGCAGGGCGAACCCGACCTGATAAAGGTCGAGATCGTGGTGCGCAGCACGACGCGCCCCGGACGCGCGCCGGTCGAGGACGACCCGGCGCCGGCGCGCCGGAGTGCGCGGCCCCCGCAAACGAGCAGTCAAGGGACGGTCATCGCCGGTGCCCCGGCGCGCACCGAGCGCGTCGCGGCCAACCGGAACTCCATCTTCGACGGCGAGCAGCGTAGCGGCGTGCAGGGTTCGCCGCTCGACGCCCGCTACAGCTTCGCCTCCTTCGTCGAAGGCCCGTCGAACCGCGTCGCCTTTGCGGCCGCGCGCGCGGTGGCGGAGCAGGCGTCGAATGCGGTGCGCTTCAATCCGCTCTTCCTGCACGCCTCGGTCGGCCTGGGCAAAACGCATCTTCTTCAGGCGATCGCCAACGAGGCGCTGAAGCTCAAACCGCAGTCGCGGGTGCTCTATCTCACGGCGGAATACTTCATGTGGCGTTTCGCCACGGCCATCCGCGACAACAATGCGCTGACGCTGAAGGAGCAGCTTCGCGACATCGACCTGCTCATCATCGACGACATGCAGTTCCTGCAGGGCAAGTCGATCCAGAACGAGTTCTGCCATCTGATCAACATGCTGCTGGACAGCGCGCGCCAGGTCGTCGTGGCTGCGGACCGGCCGCCTGCGGAGCTGGAATCGCTGGAGCCGCGGGTGCGCTCGCGCCTCAATGGCGGCGTGGCCCTGGAAATGGGCGCGCCCGACTACGCCATGCGGCTGGCCATCCTCAGGCAGCGGCTAGCCGTCGGGCAGCTCGAAGATCCGACTCTGGCGATCCCGGAGCAGATCCTGGAGCACATCGCGCAGACCATCGTCGGCAGCGGGCGCGAGCTTGAGGGCGCGTTCAACCAGCTGCTGATCCGCCGTTCGTTCGAACAGATCACGCTCGAGCGGGTGGACGAACTGCTGGGGCGCATTTGCCGGACGGGCGAGCCGAAGCGGGTGCGCATCGAGGAAATCCAGCGCATCGTGGCGCGCCACTACAATGTGTCGAAGAACGAGCTGCTGTCCAACCGGCGCACGCGTACCATCGTGAAGCCCCGGCAGGTTGCCATGTACCTCTCCAAGCTGCTTACGCCGCGCTCGCTGCCCGAGATCGGGCGACGTTTCGGCGGGCGCGACCACACCACGGTGCTGCACGCGGTAAGGAAGATAGAGGACCTGTCGGAGAGCGATCCGAAGCTGGCACAGGAAATCGAACTGCTCAAGCGACTGATCAACGAACAGGCCAACTGAAGAGGGGTTTTCGGGGGATGCGGCCAGCCCGGCGCGAAAGCGCCGGGCGTTTTGCACAGGCCGGCAGGCAGGTAGGGGCGAACGGGCGGCACAGGCTTGCGTTCGGGCCGCTTTTCCTGTCAGTTTGCTCCCGATTCAGGCTCGTTCCGGGCCTGTCGGGACAAGGCGCCGGCGGGGCGCCTGTTCCCCCCTCCTGACGAGATCGACCTGCGATGCGTGTAATCCTCGAACGCTCCAACCTGCTGAAATCGCTCAATCATGTCCACCGCGTGGTGGAGCGACGCAACACCATTCCGATCCTGTCGAACGTGCTGCTTTCGGCCGACGGTGCGAGCCTGGAGATGAAGGCCACCGATCTGGACCTCGAAGTGACCGAGGCGACGCCAGCAAACGTCGAGCAGAAGGGGGCGACCACCGTCCCCGCGCATCTCCTCTACGACATCGTGCGCAAGCTGCCCGAGGGCGCGGAGGTGATGCTGAAGATGGACGAGTCCGGCGGCTCGATGAGCGTGATCTCGGGCCGTTCCAACTTCAAGCTGCAGTGCCTGCCGCAGTCGGACTTCCCGGAGCTGTCGGCGGGTTCGTTCACGCACATCTTCCGGATGGATTCGCAGGCACTGAAGAACCTGATCGACAAGACGCAGTTCGCCATCTCGACCGAGGAGACGCGCTACTATCTCAACGGCATCTATCTGCACGCGCACGAGAGCGGCGGGCAGCTCAGGCTGCGCGCGGTGGCGACCGACGGGCACCGGCTGGCGCGCGCGGAGATCGAGGCGCCGGCGGGCTGCGAGGGCATGCCCGGCATCATCATCCCGCGCAAGACGGTCAGCGAGCTTCAGAAGCTGGTCGATGACCCCGACGTGAAGGTGACCGTCGAACTGTCTGAAACCAAGATCCGCTTCACCATCGGCAGCGTGATCCTGACCTCCAAGCTGATCGACGGCACATTCCCCGACTACGAGCGGGTGATCCCGACTGGCAACGATAAGAGGCTGACCATCGACCGGCAGAGCTTCGCGGCGGCGGTCGATCGCGTCTCGACCATCTCGTCGGAGCGTGGCCGCGCCGTGAAACTGTCGATCGCCGATGGTCAGGTTACACTTACGGTCAACAATCCGGATTCGGGCAGCGCGACGGAGGAAATCCCGGCCGACTACGACGCCGATCCGCTCGACATCGGCTTCAATGCCAGATACCTGCTCGACGTGGCGGCCCAGCTCACCGGCGGCGAGGCGCGGTTCATGCTGGCGGACGCCGGCTCTCCCACGCTCATTCAGGACACGGCCGACGAACAGACGCTCTACGTGCTGATGCCGATGCGGGTGTAAAGCGCCGCGGAGATGACCGGCGACACAGGCGCGGGCGGCAGGACGCCGCCGCAAGTCTCTGTTCGTAAGCTAATGCTTACGGATTTCCGCAACTATCGCAACCTGTCCATCGACCTTTCGCCCGGCGCCGTCGTACTGACCGGCGAGAACGGCGCGGGCAAGACGAACCTGCTCGAGGCGATCTCCTTCCTTTCTCCGGGAAGGGGCCTGCGCCGCGCCACGCTTGCCGAAGCGGCGCGCGAGGGTGCCACCGATGGCTTCGCCATCCATGCCAGCCTCGAAGGACCGTTCGGTGAGTGCGAGATCGGCACCGGGACGACCGGCCAGGACGGGGCGGGCGAGCCGGTGCGCAAGGTGCGCATCAACGGCGCCACCGCCCGCTCGGCCGACGAATTGACCGAATGGCTGCGGGTGATCTGGCTGACGCCGGCGATGGATACCCTGTTCACCGGCCCGGCCGGCGACCGCCGACGCTTCCTCGACCGGCTGGTGCTCGCAATCGACCCCGCGCACGGGCGGCGCGCGGCCGACTACGAGAAGGCGATGCGTGCGCGCAACCGGCTGCTTGCCGAGGACTCGCGCGACGACCGCTGGTTCGAGGCGATCGAGACGCAGATGGCAGAAACCGGCGTGGCAATAGCGGCGGCACGGGCCGAGCTGGTGCGGCTGCTTTCGGCGATGATGGAGCGGTTGCCGGCCGACGGCCCGTTTCCGAAGGCGACGCTGACGCTCTCCGGCAGCGTCGAGGATGAGGTCGGCGTGCGCCCAGCCATCGAGGTGGAAGAGGCATTCCGCAGCGCGCTGGCCGGAGGCCGCTGGCGCGACCGGGCGGCGGGCCGCACGCTCGAAGGGCCGCACCGCGCGGATCTCAGGGTACGCCACGCGCCCAAGGACCAGGCCGCCGAGCTCTGCTCGACCGGCGAGCAGAAGGCGCTGCTGATCGGCATCGTGCTTTCGCACGCCCGGCTGACCGGCGACGTCGCGGGCTCCGCCCCCATTCTCCTGCTCGACGAGATCGCCGCGCATCTCGACGCCGGCCGCCGCGCCGCGCTGTTTGCGATCCTCGACGAGCTGAACTGCCAATATTTCATGACGGGCACGGAAGCCGCGCTGTTCTCGAGCCTCGCCGGACGCGCACAGTTCCTGACCGTGGCCGCAGGCACCGTCTCGCCCACCCCTGGCCCATGACAAGCGGCGTCCGGCGCTCTAGTCTGGCGGCATGAACATCCAGCCTTCCGCGCTGTCGGACGAGGAACTCGAGCGCTACGCGCGCCACATCGTGCTGCCGGAGATCGGCGGCGCCGGTCAGCAGAAGCTGAAGCGCGCGCGTGTGCTGGTGATCGGCGCGGGCGGCCTCGGCGCGCCGCTGCTCGCCTACCTGGCGGCCGCCGGCATCGGCACGATCGGCATTGTGGACGACGACACGGTTGCGCTCTCCAACCTGCAGCGGCAGGTGATCCACGACACCGGCGCGGTCGGCCGACCCAAGGTCGAGAGCGCCAAGGCCGCGATCGCGCGCATCAACCCGCATGTTGCGGTGGAGACGCACCCGTTGCGGCTCGATGCGGCGAATGCCGGACCTCTGGTGGCGCGCTACGATGTGGTGGCCGACGGCTGCGACAATTTCGAAACGCGCTATGCGGTGGCGGACGCCTGCGAGAGGGCAGGCAAGCCGCTGGTGACGGCCGCAATCGGCCGCTTCGACGGGACGCTGACGGTGCTGAAGCCGTTCGAGACCGGGCCCGACGGCAGGCCGAATCCCGGTTATCGCGACCTGTTCCCGGAGCCGCCCCCGCCCGGCATGGTGCCTTCCTGCGCCCAGGCGGGTGTGATGGGCGCGCTGCCCGGCGTGATGGGCACGCTGCAGGCGATGGAGGTGATCAAGCTGATCGCCGGCATCGGCGAGCCGCTGGTTGGCCGGCTCCTGATGTACGATTCGCTGGCCGCCCGCTTCGACGCGATCCGCTATGGCCGCGCCGACGATTGAAGCCGTGATCGAGCCGCTGCCGCCGGGCTTCGACCACTGGCGGGAGCTGCTGGACCTGATCCTCGATGCCTTCGCCTATATGGACGGCAGGATCGACCCGCCCTCCTCCGCGCACAGGCTGACGCCGGAATCGCTGAAGGACAAGTGCGCGGCCGAGACGGTCTTCCTGGCACGCGACGGCGACCGGCTGGTCGGCTGCGTCTTCCTCGATGACCGCGGCGACCACATCTATGTCGGCAAGCTGGCGGTCGCGCCTTCGCTGCAGGGATCCGGCATCGGCAGGCGACTGATGGCGACCGCCGAGGGGGAGGCTCGACAGCGTGGCAAGCGCTTCATGGAACTGCAGACCCGCGTCGAGCTCACCGGTAACCACGCCGCCTTCGCACGGCTCGGCTTCCGCGAGGTTGGTCGCACGGCGCATGCCGGCTACAGCCGGCCGACCTCGATCACCATGCGCAAGGATCTGGCTTGAGCCTGGCGCTGACCGCCGAGGAGCGCGCAGTCGCGGCAGGGGAAGCCGGCGAAGGGGCGGCGATGGCGATGCGCATCGTTGCGGAAACCGCACGGCTTCTCGGCGCGTCGCGGCTCATTCCGATCGCCTCGGCCCACATCGACGGCGCGCTGTATCATGGAGACTCGGGCACGCTGTTTGCCGAACGGCTCGTTTCGGGCGGGGCGAAGGTTTCCGTTCGCTCCACGCTCAATGTCGGCGCGCTTGACCTGACAGGCTGCGCCCCGGTGCGGCTTGCCGGACCGCGGCGGGAGATGGCGCGACGGATGATGGAGGCCTACCGGGCGCTCGGCTGCGAACCGAGCTGGACCTGCACTCCCTACCAGGCGGGGCACCGCCCCGCGGCGGGCACCGATGTCGCCTGGGGCGAATCCAACGCCGTCGTCTTCTGCAACTCGGTGCTGGGGGCGCGCACGAACCGATATGGCGACTTCCTGGACATCGCCTGCGCGATTTCCGGCCGCGCGCCCGATTACGGCCTGCACCGGCCGGGAAACCGCGTGGCCCGTGTCGTGTTCGATGTGTCCAAGCTCGATCCGGCGCTGCTTTTCCAGGAAGCGGCATGGCCGGTGCTCGGCAGCCTCTACGGCCGCGAGGTCGGCACCGACATCGGCGTCGTTGCCGGCGTTTCCGCTCATCCGGGCGAAGATGCATTGAAGGCGTTCGGCGCGGCGGCCGCGTCGTCCGGCGCGGTCGGGCTGTTCCACATTGCCGGCGTCACGCCCGAGGCGCCTGACCTGGACACTGCGTTCGGCGGAACCGCACCTGTCGCGACGATCCGCGTCACTCGGCAGATGTTCGCGGACGCGCGCCGGCGCCTCAGCACCGCCGAGAGCGCGGACCGCATCGACGCCGTCGCGATCGGCAGCCCGCACCTCTCGCTCGACGAATTCGCCGCGCTGGAGCGGCTTCTGGCGGGCCGGCGTCTGGCCGTGCCCTTCTACGCATGCACCGGCCGGCACGTGCTCGCCGTCCTTGATCGCGACGGGCGACGCAAGGCGCTTGAGGCGCTCGGTGTGACCATCGTCGCGGACACCTGCGTGGTGGTGACACCCATCATGCGAGAACTTCCGCGCGGCGTGCTGATGACCAATTCCGGCAAGTTCGCCCACTACGCGCCGGCCAACACCGGCTACGCGGTGCTCTACGGCTCGCTCGCCGACTGCGTGGAGAGCGCCGTCGCCGGACGCCCTGTCTTCCGGGACGCGGCGGCATGACGACGCTATCCGCCGAAGTGCTGGTCTCGGGCCTGCCCGGCGCGGGCGAGGCGCTGGTGCTGACGGCGCCGATCAGCTTCTGGGGCGGCGTCGATCCGGCGACCGGAACGATCGCCGATCCGCGCCATCCGCAACACGGCCAGCGTGTTACCGGCCGCGTGCTGTTCGTGCCTGAAACGATCGGCTCATCGTCCGCCTCGGCCGTACTGATGGAACTCGTCCATCGCGGCATCGCGCCCGCGGCTTTGGTTCTGCACGAGCCGGACGCCATCCTGCTGCTCGGGCTGATCGCGGCAAAGGAGATGGGCTGGGCAACGCCAATCGCGGTGCGGCTGTCGCGCGAACGCTTCGGCGCGTTCGAGGGCAGGCATCCGTCAGTCTCGGCTGACGGAACGATCGGCTGCTAGACCGTCAGACCCTGTTCGGCAGCACGCGGTCAGGCGGGCGATGGCCGTCGAAGAAGGTGCGAATGTTGATGATCACCTTCTCGCCCATCTCGATGCGGCCTTCGATCGTGGCCGAACTCATATGCGGCAACAGCACGACCCTGCCCTTCTGGGCGAGCTTGACGAGCTTCGGGTTGACGGCGGGCTCGCGCTCGAACACGTCGAGCCCGGCGCCGGCTATCTTGCCCTCCTGCAGCAGCTTGGCGAGCGCGTCCTCGTCGATTATGCCGCCGCGCGCCGTGTTGATGATCCAGGCGGTCGGCTGGATCAGCGCCAGCCGGCGGGCCGACAGGAGATGATAGGTCGCCGGGGTGGAAGGGCAGTTGACCGAGATGAAGTCCATGCGGGCGAGCATCTGGTCGAGGCTCTCCCAGTAGGTCGCCTCCAGCCCGTCCTCGACCTGGGGCGCGACGCGGTGGCGGTTGTGGTAGTGGATCGAGAGCCCGAACGCCTTGGCGCGGCGGGCCACCGCGGTGCCGATGCGGCCCATGCCGACAATGCCGAGGCGCTTGCCCCAGATGCGGCGACCCAGCATCCATGTCGGCGACCAGCCGGCCCATTTCTGGCCGCTGCGCAGCACCTCGGCGCCCTCCACCAGCCGGCGCGGGCCGGCGAGAATGAGCGCCATCGTCATGTCGGCCGTGTCTTCGGAGAGCACGCCGGGCGTGTTGGTGACCGTGATGTGCCTGGCCGCCGCCGCCTCCACGTCGATGTTGTCGACGCCGTTGCCGAAATTCGCGATCAGCTTGAGGTTCTCGCCCGCCTGGGCGATCAGCGCCTGGTCGATGCGGTCGGTGACGGTCGGCACCAGCACGTCCGCCTCGCGCACGGCCGCAACCAGCTCGGGCTGCGTCATCGGCCGGTCGTCCACGTTCAGGCGAGCGTCGAACAGCTCGCGCATGCGCGTTTCCACCTGGTCCGGCAGCTTGCGGGTGATGATGACGAGGGGCTTCTTCCGGCCTGCCATCGTTTCCTCGGATGCGGGTCCTGTTGAGACCTCTTTAACCAAGACAGGCGACACTCCCCCTGGAGCGCCGGCCATCCTCTCTATCAAGACGGCCGGCCGAAAACAAAGAAAAAGGCCCGCGCGTGGAGCCTGCGAAGCGGCCTTCAACAGGTTCGGAAATGCGTCTGTCGTCCCGTTTCGCCAGTCTCCTTCTCTGCGCTCTGCTCGTGCCGTTCGCAACCTCGCTCGGCAGCTCCCAGGCAGCCGGTCCGGCGCAAAGCCTGACGCTTGGGCCCAGCGGCCTGCCGCTGCCGCGTTTCGTCAGCCTCAAGTCTGGCAAGGTCAATCTGCGGATCGGCCCGGGCCTGAACTATCCGGTCGAGTGGATGTACACGAAACCGGGCCTGCCGATGGAGATCGTCCAGGAATACGACAACTGGCGCCGGGTGCGCGACGCGGAAGGCACCGAGGGCTGGATCAACCAGTCGCTGCTGTCGGGCAAGCGCACGGCGATCGTGTCGCCGTGGCATCGCGGCAAGGACGCACTCATCCCCATGCGTGTGTCGCCCGACGCGGAGGCTCGCATCGTGGCCCAGCTGGAGCCAGGCGTCATCGCCCAGCTTTCCACCTGCAATGGCGAGTGGTGCGAAGTGGAATCAGGCCGCGTGCGCGGCTGGGTCGAGCAGTCGCAGCTGTGGGGGGCCTACCCCGGCGAAAGGCTTTCCGACTGACCCGGTGCGACCGGCCCGGTCAGGCCCGGGCGCGGCCGATCGTTCCCATGTGCGTGTCGGCGAAGCCGGTCGAAAGCTTGAGGCCGTAGCCCAGCGTGCGGTCCATCGCGATATGCGCCAGCCAGATGACGGCGACCGGCATCGCCCACGACAGCGGGAAGAGCAGCGCCGCGCCGAGGAGCGCGAGCGGCCCGATCAGGGTGTGGACGGCATTGTAGACCACCGCGCCGACGCGTGGGCCGACGAGGTAGCCCAGCATCGAAAGATCCGGCGCCAGGATCAGCACGGCAAACAGCGCCCACGACGCCCCCAGCCACCAGTAGGCGAAAACGGCGGCGACGAAAGTTGCCGCCCATTCGAACCTGACGAGAATGTCGATGGGGCGCACCGACGTCAGGCGCTCCGCCTGCGGCGCAGCCTGACGATGATGTCGACGTTGGCGATCTCCATGCCTTCGGGAGGCTCCGGAAGGTTGGAAACCGTTACCGGTCCGCTGTCGATATCGACCACCCTGTTTTCTTCCTCGATGTAGAAGTGATGGTGGTCGGAGGTATTCGTGTCGAAATAGGTGCGCACGCCCTCGACGGCGACGATGCGCAGAAGGCCGGCATCGGTGAACTGGTGGAGCGCGTTGTAGACGGTGGCAAGCGACACCGTCACGCCGGCGCCCAGCGCCTCCTCATGGAGCTCCTCGGCGGAGAGATGCCGGTCGCCTTTGGCGAAAAGCAGCCTGGCCAGTGCCACGCGCTGGCGCGTCGGGCGCAGGCCGGCGGCGCGCACACGATGCGCGATGTCGACTTCCGGCATTGCGCTTTGTCTATCCATGCGGACTAATCCCACCAGGCTCCGCCTCGCTGACGCCTTCGATGCCCATTCTGCTATATATTCGGACGAATCCGGCCGATCAATAGCGCCAGCATGGGCCCTCCGCTGGCGAACCGACTCCGTGCGAGCAATTGGCCGCGGCGGCGAGCGTGCGCCAGACTGTTTCCACCGCGTTGCCGCATGTGATAGTGAGGCCCCGGATATCTCTCAGGCGCACGAGGCTGCATCATATGGCGGAACGGAAATCGAGCTTTGACTACGAGGACTTGCTGGCGTGCGCCCGCGGCGAGCTGTTCGGCCCCGGCAACGCCCAGCTGCCCGCGCCGCCAATGCTGATGTTCGACCGCATCACCGAGATCAGCGAGACCGGCGGCGAGTTCGACAAGGGATTCGTCCGCGCGGAGTTCGAAATCAAGCCGGACCTCTGGTTCTTCGCCTGCCATTTCATCGGCAATCCGGTGATGCCCGGCTGCCTGGGACTCGATGCGCTGTGGCAGATGACGGGCTTCTTTCTCGGCTGGCTCGGGGAACCGGGACGCGGCATGGCCCTGTCCACCGGGGAAGTGAAGTTCAAGGGCATGGTGACGCCCAGCGTGAAGAAGGTCGAATACGGCGTTGACTTCAAGCGCGTCATGCGCGGCCGCCTGGTGCTGGGCATCGCGGACGGGTGGTTGAAGGCCGACGGGGAGCCCATCTACAAGGCAACCGACCTGCGCGTCGGCCTCGCCAGGCAGGGCGCGGCATAAAGCCGCCGGCCGGCCGTATCATTCCCAACGAGGGCGCCAGCCCCAGCAGACAAGGGACCGCCAATGAGACGAGTTGTTGTGACGGGCCTCGGCATCGTTTCCTCGATCGGCAACAACGCCGAGGAGGTGCAGGCTTCGCTGCGCGAGGCCAGGTCGGGCATCACCTTCTCCAACGATTTCGCCGAACATGGATTCAGGTGCCAGGTGTGGGGCATGCCGACGCTCGATCCGACCGAGCTGGTGGACCGCCGCGCGATGCGCTTCCTGCACAAGGGCGGCGCCTGGAACCACGTCGCCATGCAGCAGGCGATCGACGATTCGGGGCTCGAGGAAGGCGACATCACCAACGAGCGGACCGGCATCGTCATGGGCTCCGGCGGAGCCTCGACCCGAACCATCGTGGATGCCGCCGACATCACGATCAGGAACAACAGTCCGAAGCGCATCGGTCCGTTCGCCGTGCCCAAGGCGATGTCCTCGACGGCTTCGGCCACGCTCGCCACGTGGTTCAAGATCCACGGCGTCAACTACTCGATCTCGTCGGCCTGCTCGACCTCGGCGCACTGCATCGGCAATGCCTACGAGCTGATCCAGTGGGGCAAGCAGGACATCATCTTTGCCGGCGGCCACGAAGACCTCGACTGGACGATGTCGAACCTGTTCGACGCGATGGGGGCGATGTCCTCGAAATTCAACGACCGCCCCTCGACCGCATCACGCGCCTACGACGTGGACCGCGACGGCTTCGTGATCGCCGGCGGCGCGGGCGTGCTGGTGCTGGAAGAGCTCGAGCACGCCAAGGCGCGCGGCGCGAAGATCCATGCCGAGATCGTGGGTTACGGCGCGACCTCTGACGGCTTCGACATGGTGGCGCCATCCGGCGAGGGCGCGGTGCGCTGCATGAAGCAGGCGATCGCCACCGTGGACGGCCCGATCGACTACATCAACACGCACGGCACCTCGACGCCGGTCGGCGACTCCAGGGAGATGGCGGCGATCAGGGAAGTATTCGGCGACAGGCTGCCGGCGATCACCTCGACGAAGTCGCTCACCGGCCACTGCCTCGGCGGCGCGGGCGTCCAGGAGGCGATCTACTCGATCCTGATGATGCAGGGCCGATTCATCGGCGAGAGCGCCCACATCGAGAATCTCGATCCCGAGTTCGAGGGCATGCCGATCGTGCGCAAGCGCATCGACGATGCCAGGATCGACACCGTGCTGTCCAACTCCTTCGGCTTCGGCGGCACCAACGCGACGCTGGTCATGCAGCGCTACAACGGCTGAGGGCGCCGCGGATGCAAGGATTGATGCAGGGAAAGCGCGGTCTCGTCATGGGGATCGCGAACGACCATTCGATCGCCTGGGGGATCGCCCGCAAGCTTGCCGAACACGGCGCCGACATCGCCGTCACCTACCAGGGCGAGGCGTTCGGACGGCGCGTGAAGCCGCTCGCCGACCAGATCGGGTCGAAACTCGTCATCCCGTGCGACGTGGAGGACATCGCAACCGTCGACGCTGCGTTCGAGACGCTGAAGCAGGAATGGGGCGGTATCGACTTCGTCGTCCATGCCATCGGCTTCTCCGACAAGAACGAGCTGAAGGGGCACTACGCCGACACCAGCCGCGAAAACTTCATCCGCACGATGGTGATCTCCTGCTTTTCCTTCACCGAGGTGGCGAAGAGGGCAGCGGCGCTGATGGACAATGGCGGCAGCATGCTCACGCTGACCTATGCCGGTTCGGTGCGGGTGATGCCCAACTACAACGTCATGGGAGTGGCCAAGGCCGCGCTGGAAGCCAGCGTGCGCTATCTCGCCAATGATTTCGGGCCTCGCGGCATCCGCGTCAACGCTCTGTCGGCCGGTCCCGTGCGTACGCTTGCCGGCGCCGGCATATCGGACGCGCGCCACATGTTCGCCTTCCAGCAGCGCAACTCGCCGCTGCGGCGCAGCGTGACGATCGAGGATGTGGGAGGTTCGGCGCTCTATCTGCTGAGCGACCTGTCATCGAGCGTGACTGGCGAGGTGCATTATGCGGATTCTGGTTACCACATCGTTTCGATGCCGACGCTGGAGGAGCTGAAGCGCGGCAGCACAAATTCCGAAGAGGCCTGAAATCCGGCCTTTTCGCCTGCGGCAGCGTTACTGCCTCGCTAAAATTACGTCCATTAGCAGAAACTGTTTTTAAGGGGATATGGTGTAGCGTCCTGCCTGCCAGAGGAATCTCATGCAGGACACGAAGACACCGATTCGAGGCCCCATCTTCCGGTTGCTGACCATCGCGGCGGCCGGCGTGGGAAGCTTCATACTCGGATTGTGGGGCCTGCGCTACGGCATGGGCGACCAGATCGCCGGCCTTCCGGCCGAGGCGGTCGGCGCCATCATCGCCTCTCTGTGCGCACTGGCCGCGGCCGGTTCGTCGCTGTCCTTCTTCGCCGGCATCGATGAATCCGCCGGATACGTGTTTCGCGAGACGCAGATCGACAAGCTGACGGGCCTGCTCGGTCGCGCGGCCATGGTCGGCAAGGTGGCAGAGGCAGCGATCGCCACAGGCCGCAGCGGCGAACCGGTGTTCCTGATCGACATCGACATCGACCGTTTCAAGCACATCAACGATTCGATCGGCTACAGCCAGGGCGACGAGCTCATCAAGCTGCTGGCCGAACGGCTGCGCCAGAACCTGCCCGAAGGGCTTGAGATCGGCCGTATCGGCGCCGGCGAATTCGCCATCCTGCTGCCGGACAACAAGACCGGCGAACCCGTCGACGTGCTGGTCGAGCAACTGATCGAGGAGCTGATGAAGCCCTATCAGCTTTCGACGCACCTGCAGTCGATCAATCTTTCGGTCGGCATCGTGGCAATGCCGAAGGACGGCACCGATCCGGTCCTGCTGCTTCGCCGCTCGAACCTCGCGCTCCAGCATGCCCGGGCATCGGGTATCGGCAACTGGGCCGTGTTCGAGCCGCACATGGGCCAGATCGCCGACCGTCGGCAGTGGATCGAGTCGGAGCTGCACGTCGCCTACAAGCGCGGCGATTTCGAGCTGCACTACCAGCCGCAGCACGACCTCGGCACGGGCAAGGTCGTCGGTTACGAGGCGTTGATCCGATGGCGTCATCCGGATCAGGGCCTGATCCCCCCGATGGATTTCATTCCGATCGCCGAAGAGACGGGCATGATCATTCCGATCGGCGAGTGGGTGCTGCGCCGCGCCTGCAACGACGCGCGCCTGCTGCCCAGCGACTGCTTCGTCGCCGTGAACATCTCGCCGGTCCAGTTCATGGCCAAGGATTTCCTCTCGCTCGTGCGCAATGTGATGCGCGACAGCAGGATCGAACCACGGCGGCTCGAACTCGAGATCACCGAGACGGCGATGATGCAGGATCGCGAGCGTGCCGCGGTCATTCTCAAGGAACTGGCCGAAATGGGCTTGTCCGTCGCCGTCGACGACTTCGGCACCGGCTATTCGAACCTCAGCTACCTGATCGATTTCAACTTCCACAAGCTGAAGATCGACCGCTCCTTCGTCAGCCGCATCGAGCAGGATTCCAGTTCGGGCGCGGTGGTTTCGACGATCGTCGGGCTATCGCGGGCGCTCGGCGTGCACACCATCGCCGAGGGCGTCGAAACCGAGGCGCAGGCGACGCTCCTGCGGGCAGCCGGCTGCGAGGTCGTGCAGGGCTTCTTCTTCGGCAAGCCGCAGCCTCTCGTGCTCGATGCCCGTCCGGCCCCTGCGAACGAGACGCCGCGCCTGGTCGCCAACCTGCGCTGATCGAGAGCGCTGGCAGCGCCCTTCCCCGAACTACCGTTCCGCCCACAGCACCTTGTAGCGCGCGTCGCGCGTGATTTCGCCGTAGCCGGCAAAGCCTGCCTCCAGCGCGCGCTCGTAGGGCAACGACCTGTTGGCGACGAGAAAAAGGCGGCCGCCCCGCTTCAGCGCGGCCCGTGCGGCGGCAATCATGCGCAGGCCGAGTTCCGGTTCGGCAGCGCGTCCTTGGTGGAACGGCGGGTTCATGACAATTGCGTCGTAGCGGGCGGCCACCGGCTCGGCGGCAAGGTCGTGCCAGTGGAAGGCGAGCGGAATGCCGGTACCCATGCGCGCCAAGTTGCGGCGCGCCGCCTCGAGGGCGTCATGGCTAGCTTCATAGAGGTCGATCGCGCTGACGCGGCCGCGCTCCGCAAGCCGGGCCGCCAGATAACCCCAGCCGGCGCAGAAATCGGCCACCGCCCCACCGAGATCGGCTGGCAGGTTGTCGGCCAGCAGCCGAGAAGCGGGATCGACCCCATCGGCGGAAAACATCCCTGGACCTGTTTCAAAGCGCCCTTCGACCAGCGCCGGCTCCGGCGTCAGCGCATCCGCGGCGGCCCGCGCCTGCGCGTCGGAAGGCCGTTCCAGCCAGGAGACGACGCCGTGATGCTTCGCGGCTGAGCCGGCGAGCGGCAACAGCCCGCCCACGCGCTTGCGCAGGCTGGCAATCCCGTCGGTCTTGCCGCCCGCGACGACGATCAGCCCACCGACCCTCGTGCGCCGCAATGCCTCCGCGATGCGCGCCTCGTTCTCGGCGCGGTGGCGCCCTGCAAGCACCAGCGCCGCGGCATGGCCGGAACTCTCCGCCTGCGGCGTCACGTTCACGCCCGCCTGCCGCAGCGCCAGAAAATCGGGCCGGAACCCCTGCACGGCATGAACCGGCGCGGACCAGTCCGGCGGCAGGTGGAATCCCGTCCGCGCGCCGAGAAACAGCACACGCTCCGGCGCTTGCGGCGGCGCGAGCATGCCGGCCTGAAACGGATGGAACAGCGTCTTCAGAGCGTCATCGAGCATGGCCGGCTCATAGCAGCAATCTCGCTGGAATTCTCCACCGTCGCAGGCGCCCGCGCCACGTCAAAGCCGGATTTGGCGACATGATCCGGTTCAGGCTCACTTCAACCGAGACTCACCCATGAGCCCAAGCCCCGCCTTCATCCTGCGCCCCGCCGAAGAGCGCGACCACGATGCGATCGCCGACATCTGGCATGCGAGCGCAAGCCTGCCGGGCGTCGGCCCGCCCGTGATGCCCAGTCTCGATGAACTGCGGCAGCGGGCGAAGGCGGAACTGGCTGGCGGATGGGTGACAACGGTGGCGGTCGCCGCCGGCAGGATAGCCGGCTTCGTGGCCATCAGGCCCGCCGAGGCGATCCTCGCAGAGATATTCATTGCTCCCGATGCAATCGGAAGCGGCGCGGGCCGCATGCTCCTCGACCATGCCAAAGCCGCCATGCCCCAGGGCTTCACGCTCTTCACGCGGTCGGGCAATTGGAGAGCCCGCGCCTTCTACGAGAGGGCAGGTCTCGTTCCGATCCGCGACGACCTGCACCCGCGCAGCGGCGATCCGATCACTTACTACCGCTGGGCCGCCGACCCGAACTAAAACAAAAAGGGGCGCAGCTTGCGCCGCGCCCCCTTCAAACCTGCTTCGCGTGAAATCAGGCCGCGTCTTCGGCCTCCTCGGCCTTCTTCTCCCTGACGATCTCCTTGCCGGTCGCCTGATCGACGACCTTCATGGAGAGCCGCACCTTGCCGCGCTCGTCGAAGCCCATCAGCTTGACCCAGACCTTGTCGCCTTCCTTGACCACATCGGTGGTCTTGGCCACGCGCTCCTGGGCGAGCTGCGAGATGTGGACCAGACCGTCCCTCGGGCCGAAGAAGTTCACGAAGGCGCCGAAATCGGCGGTCTTGACGACCGTTCCCTCGTAGATCTCGCCGACCTCGGGCTCTGCGACGATGGTGTGGATCCACTTCTTCGCCGCCTCGATCTCCTTGGCGTTGGACGAAGCGATCTTCACCGTGCCGTCGTCCTCGATGTTGATCTTGGCGCCGGTCTTCTCGACGATCTCGCGGATCACCTTGCCGCCGGTGCCGATCACGTCGCGGATCTTGTCGGTGGGGATGTTCATGACCTCGATGCGCGGCGCGAACTCGCCGAGCTCCTGGCGGCTCTCGGCAAGAGCCTGGGCCATCTCGCCCAGAATGTGCACACGGCCGGCCTTGGCCTGGTCGAGCGCCACCTTCATGATCTCCTCGGTGATGCCGGCGATCTTGATGTCCATTTGCAGCGAGGTCACGCCTTCACGCGTGCCGGCCACCTTGAAGTCCATGTCCCCGAGATGGTCCTCGTCGCCGAGAATGTCGGAGAGCACGGCGAAGCGGTCGCCTTCCTTGATCAGCCCCATCGCGATGCCGGCCACCGGCTTGGCCAGCGGCACGCCGGCATCCATCAGCGCCAGCGAGGTGCCGCACACCGTCGCCATCGAGGAGGAGCCGTTGGATTCGGTGATCTCGGAAACCACGCGCAGCGTGTAGGGAAACTGCTCGGGGCCGGGCAGCACGGGGTGTATCGCGCGCCAGGCGAGCTTGCCGTGGCCGATCTCGCGGCGGCCCGGCGAACCCATGCGGCCCGTCTCCCCGACCGAATAGGGCGGGAAGTTGTAGTGCAGCATGAAGGTTTCCTTGTACATGCCGGTCAGCGCGTCGACATACTGCTCGTCCTCGGCGGTGCCGAGCGTCGCGACCACGAGCGCCTGTGTCTCGCCGCGGGTGAACACGGCAGAGCCGTGCGTGCGCGGCAGGACGCCGACCTCGGCCACGATCGGGCGAACCGTCGTCAGGTCGCGGCCATCGATGCGCGAGCCGGTATCGAGGATGTTCCAGCGGACGATCTTGGCCTGCAGCTCCTTGAACACAGTGGCGACCTGCTCGGCCGTCCATTTCGGAGCCTCGTCGCCCTTCGGCGCGAACGCTTCCTTGACCCTGGCCTTGGCGGCGTCAACGGCGGCATAGCGAGCCTGCTTGTCGGTGATCCTGTAAGCATTGCGCAGATCGCCCTCGATCAGGCCGAGCATCTCCTTCTCGAGATCCGACAGGTCCTCGGGCGTGTGCTCGCGCGGGTCCTTGGCGGCGACCTCGGCCAGCTTGATGATCGCATCGATCACCGGCTGGAAGCCGCGATGGCCGAACATGACGGCGCCGAGCATGACGTCTTCGGGAAGCTCCTGCGCCTCCGACTCGACCATCAGCACCGCATCGGCCGTGCCGGCGACGACGAGGTCCAGCTTGGACTCCGGCATCTCGTCGATGTGCGGATTGAGCTTGTATTCACCGTCGATGTAGCCGACGCGGGCACCGCCGATCGGGCCCATGAAGGGAACGCCGGAGAGCGTCAGGGCGGCGGAGGCCGCCACCATCGACAGCACGTCCGGATTGTTCTCGAGATCGTGCTGGAGAACGGTGACGATGACCTGCGTATCGTTCTTGTAACCTTCGGCGAAGAGCGGCCGGATCGGACGGTCGATGAGGCGCGAGACCAGCGTCTCGTTCTCGCTGGGGCGGCCCTCACGCTTGAAATAGCCGCCAGGAATCTTGCCGGCGGCGAAGGTCTTTTCCTGGTAGTTGACGGTCAGCGGGAAGAAGTCCTGGCCCGGCTTCGGCTCCCTGGCCGAAACCACGGTGGCCAGCACGACCGTCTCGCCATAGGTGGCGAGCACGGCACCGTCGGCCTGGCGGGCGACCTTGCCGGTCTCCAGCGTGAGCGGGCGGCCGGCCCATTCCAGCTCGACTTTGTGGTGTTTGAACATGTCTTGTCCTTGAATATCGGTGAAATGCCGCGCGCCGCATCCTGCGGTCGCCCGGCCATTTCTGGCTTCGTCTGCCGGCGGCGCCTGACGGGCATCTTGCTCCGATCATCGGCGGCTGGCCGGCGTTCAGTCGAACCGCTGCGCCGAAGCGCCGCGATCCTGGACGAGCCACGGGCAAGACAACGGGAAGCTCGGCCTGCGAGCGTCCTGCAATCCTGCCCCATGACCCTGTCCATGGGCGGTCCCGGCGTTCCTGCCTTTCCGTCTGCCGGAACCAACCGAAGGCGCTTGCGCGCCTCATACACGAACGGCGGGCCGCTTGGCCCACCGTTCGAAACTCCTAGCGGCGCAGACCGAGCTTGCCGATCAGAGCCTGGTAGCGATCCGCGTCCTTGGCATTGAGATAGTCGAGGAGGCGGCGGCGCTGCGAGACGAGCTTCAGAAGACCACGACGGGAATGGTTGTCCTTCTTGTGGTCCTTGAAATGCTCGGTGAGGTTCCTGATGCGCTCCGAAAGAATGGCAACCTGGACTTCCGGCGAACCGGTATCGCCCTTGGCGGTTGCAAATTCGGCCATCAGTTCTTTCTTCCGCTCAGCGGTAATCGACATCGTGCTTCCTTTCAGAATTCGAGGAAATGAGACGCCCACGGCCGGGATGTCGTCCAGCGGGGGCCATTGGACCGGCGCATAGCGCTCGGTTGCGGCGCATATAGTGGAATTCGACGGCAATTACCAGTGCAAAACCTGCAGGCTCGAAGCTTACCAGGTACCATGCGAGACGGCAGTGGACTCGACCTTTTCCAGCGGGATGACGAAGCGGCACTCCAGACCGTCGGGATGGAGCGTGCGCGTGATCTCGGCGTCGAGAGTGCCGGCGACCATGCGCTCCAGGACCTGCGTGCCGAAGCCGGGAGTATCGGCACGCCTGCGCAGACGCGGAACCTGCTCCCTCCATGTCAGGTCGAGCTTGCCGTCCGCCTTTTGCCAGCTCACGCGCAAGCTACCCGCCGAGCCGGCAAACGCGCCGTACTTCGCAGCGTTGGTGGAAAGCTCGTGGATGGCTAGTCCGAGCGTCTGCGCAGCCTGGTTGTCGAGACGCAACGGCGGCCCCTCGATGACCAACCTGCCGTCCTCGGCCGGGCGGAACGGCTCGATCTGCGCTTCGAACAGGGCGCGCAGGTCAACGCCGGCAATGCCGCCGGCAACCAAAAGGTCGGTGGAGCGGGCAAGACCCGCGATGCGCTTCTGGAACGCGTCCTGAAAGGCCGCAAGGTTCCTGGAGCTGCGCCCGGTCTGCTTGGCAATCGAGGAAACCACCGTCAGCTGGTTCTTCGAGCGATGCGCGACCTCGCGCATGAGGAACCGGATCTCGCTCTCGGCCTGGCTTCGATCCTGCGCCGCCTGCGCGATCGCATGCGACACGATGGTGAATTCGGCGATCGGGTAATCGACCGGCGCAACCTCCTCGCCTGCGCCGAGGCGGCGGGCATCGCGCGCCAGCTGCCGTGCCGGACGGCCGATCTGCCGCGTGAGCAGCCAGGCCGCCGCGAAGGCAAGCACGATGACGGCCAGGCCGCCCAGCAGCAGCGAGGCCATCGAACGCCGCAGCGGCTCGTCGACCAGCGCGGTCGGAGCCCACATGACCACCTTCCAGTTGGTCATGTCGGAGCGGTCCACCACGGTCATGTATTCCTCCTCCTCGGCCTTGTCGTTCACGCGGCCGCGGCGAATCCCGGTTCCGGGATCGATGCCGAGGAAGAAGGGCTTGCCGGTGTCGGAGGACATGTATGATGTGGCCAGCACGATGCCGTTGCGATCGACCAGGGAGACGTTCCAGCCACCGCGCAGATTCTGTTCCGACAGCACGCCTGAGAGGTTCTGGGCATCCTGCGTCATGATCAGATAGCGGTTCGGCCGCAGCGACACCGAGGGCGGCAGGATGACGTCGAACACCCAGCGCTCGGCGACCCTGCCGTAGAAGCCGTCCGAGACGAGTGGTGTCTGCTGCTCCTCGGCGAAGCGCACCAGGGCAGGATCGGAGGTCCTGCCCAGGGGGGTGCCGAAGGGGACGCGGGTGTTCACGATCTGGTTGAGGTCTTCGTCGAGGACGACCACGTGCGAGCCGGTATCCTGCAGTGCGATCCGCGCGCGGATATGGAACCGCTGAAGATCGTCGTCCCGCAATGAGTTTCCGGAGGCCAACACGCGAAGCGTCGTCATCATGCCGCGGATTTCCCGGTCCACCGCTTCGGAGATCGAGCCGGCGGTTGCCTCGGCAAGCGTCTGCAGGGCCGCCCGCTGCGCCGCGTTGTTGCGTTGCAGCAGCAAGATGGAGAAGGCCAAAGCCGGGATGATGATGACCGCGACGAGCAGTGTCAGGTAGAAGCCGATCGGCTGCGGCCTCACGCCGGCTCCACGCGGGCGCTCCGCGTTCGGCGACGTTTCGACGCCCGCGCTTTCCTGGCTGGTGCTGACCAATATCGCCATCCTCGTGCTGTAGATTCGAGATCGCCGTAGAGCGCTTCAATATGGCGCGGAGACGGCGCGGCAGCCCGCCAGAACCAAATCCAGCCTTGCCGTCCCAGGCGGCCGATCTACGGGGCAGGCCACCGCTCCCACTGCAGGCGGCGCTTTCCTGGCCATAGTCTGGCCTCTCAGAACCATTTCTTCCACCAGAAAAATGCGGCCAGAAGGAAGCCGATCAGCGCCATAATCGCCAGCGCCAGCGGGTAGCCGAAATAAGTCAGCGTTTCCGGCATGTTCCATGGCGAGGTGTCCGGCTTGAAGTTCATGCCCCAGACGCCGGTGAGGAAGGACAGCGGGATGAAGATCGTCGCGACCATGGTCAGGAGCTTGACGACCTCGTTCATGCGCGTCGAGACGCTGTTGAGATAGAGGTCGAGCAAGCCGGTCGCGAGCTCGCGATGGGCCTCGACCACGTCGATCAGCTGCATTGCGTGATCGTAGGTGTCGCGCATGTAGTTCTCGACCTCGCGGGGGATCAGGCCGAGTTCCGCGCGCGTCAGAGCCGACAACATTTCCCGCGCCGGCCACAATGCGCGCTTCATGACGAGCAGATCGCGTCTGATCCGATGCAGCCGGCCGATGTCTTCGCGCCGGGGTTCGGCTGCGATCCGGTCCTCGATCTGCTCGAGCTCCTCGCCGATCGTGTCGAGCAGGGGGAAATAGGCATCCAGAATCGTGTCCAGGATGGCATAGACCAGATAGGCTGAGCCGCGGCTGCGGATGCGCCCGGAAACCATGGAAAGGCGCTTGCGGACGGGATCGAGGCAGTCGCCCGGCCGCTCCTGGAAGGTCAGGACGTGGCAGTCGTCGAAGACGATCGAGACCTGTTCCTTCGAGCCGACCGACCTGCCGTCGAACATATGCACGACGACCAGCGGATGCGTCTCGTAGAGATCGACCTTGGGCCGCTGACCAGTGTTGACGATGTCCTCGATGGCCAGGCGATCGAGTCCGAACAGCTCGCCAAGCCTGGCGATCATGTCGATGTCGGCGAGGCCGACCACGTCCAGCCAAATGCGGCCATGCTGCGCCGCTTCAGCGACCTGTTCGAAGCCCGCATCGACGGTCTCCTCGACATGGTCGTCGAAAATCCGGATCAGGCGCAGCGTCGTGGCCGAGGCGCGCTCGTCGACGATCAGGGTGCCGGGTGGCGAGCCGATCGGCGCCCGGCGCGACGCGGCGAACCGACGCCTGGTCGATGCCGTACTCTGCCTGACGCGTTTCGCCCTTGCCGCCATTGCCAAAATAGGCGGGATTTCGCGGCCTTTCGCAAGCCCGCTTTGCAGGGCCGAAGGTCAGCCGGCGAAGACGCGACGCGGGTGGAACATTCCGGCTTCGATCGCCCCGATGGCCACCAGCCTGCCTCTGGCGAAGGCACAGGCCTCCTCGGCATCCGTCGGCGCGTCGCGGCCGCGCACGATCGCGGAATTGCCGAGCCTGACGCGCGCCGCCGCATCGTCGGTCAGCACCACTCGGGGCAGGCAGTCGAGCGCGGCACCCGTGTCGAGCAACAGCTCGTCGAGCGCTCGAAAACGCTGCGCGACCGGCGGCGCATCGGCGTCATCCTCGGCAGGCGGCGGTCCCGGTGCTGCTGCTTCCAGCTCCGCCAGCGTCACCATGTCGTCGGCGGTGAAGGGATCGACCGCGACGCGACGCAACTCGCTGATGTGGCCGAAGCAGCCGAGGTCACGGCCAATGTCGCGGGCGAGCGAGCGGACATAGGTACCCTTGCCGCACTCCACCTCCATCACCGTGTGGCTGGCGTCCGGCATGGAGACGATCTCGAGCCGCGCGATCTCCACCTCGCGCGGCGGTATGTCGACTTGCTCGCCCTCTCGGGCGATGTCATAGGCGCGTTCGCCGCCCACCTTGATCGCCGAGAACTGCGGCGGCGTCTGCATGATGACGCCGGTATATTTCGGCAGCAGGGCGCGAATGGCGTCCTCGCTCGGGCGCAGGTCCGAGTTCTTCGTCGCCTCGCCTTCGAGGTCGTCGGTCGATCGTTCCTCACCCCAGGCGATGGTGAAGCGGTAGATCTTGGCGCCGTCCATCACGTAGGGCACCGTCTTGGTCGCCTCGCCCAGCGCGATCGGCAGCATGCCGGAGGCGAGAGGGTCGAGCGTGCCTGCATGGCCCGCTTTTTCAGCCTTGTAGAGCCACTTGATCTTGGAGACAGCCTCGGTCGAGCCCATGCCGACAGGCTTGTCGAACACCAGCCAGCCGGAAACCGGCCGGCCCTTCTTCCTGCCGCGGCGGGCCATCATTCATCCTTGTCGCTGTCGCCGTGATCGAGATCGCGCGCCACCTCGGGCGAGCGCAGGAGCTCGTCGATCCTGGCCATGTTGTCGTAGCTGGTGTCGAGCCGGAAGCGGAATTCCGGCATGTACTTCATCTGCCGCAGGGCCGGCGAGAGCCGGCCGCGGATGAACTTCGCGTGACGGTTGAGCGCTTCGACCACGGCACCGTCATCCGCCGCCCCAAGCGGCGACACGAAGGCGGTCGCCACCTTCAGGTCCGGCGACATGCGAACCTCGGAAACCGAGATCACGGCCTTCTCGACCAGGTCGTCCCGGACCTCGCCGCGCTGCATCAACTCCGAAAGCGCATGGCGCACCTGCTCGCCGACACGAAGCTGGCGCTGGGACGGCCCGGACGAAGAAAATCGGGACATTGTATCGTTCCTGAAATCGTGCGGAGCGGAGTTGAACCGCCTCGCGCATGTTTCGATCTGGACTTTCGGCACTGACGGCGCTGCCGGGCGGCAGACCGCCCGGCCTCAGAACCCGATGCCCGCCGTCAGAGCGTGCGCGTCACCATCTCGACGCGGTAGCACTCGATGACGTCGCCGACACGGATGTCCTCGTAGTTGGCGAAGGCCATGCCGCATTCCTGCCCGGCGGGCACCTCCGCGACCTCGTCCTTGAACCGCTTCAGCGTCTTCAGGGTTCCCTCGTGGATGACGACGTTGTCGCGGATCAGGCGCACGCCTGCGCCGCGCTCGACCTTGCCCTCGGTGACGCGGCAGCCCGCGACCTTGCCGACCTTGGTGATGTTGAACACCTCCAGGATCTCGGCATTGCCAAGGAAGGTCTCGCGCCGCTCGGGCGAAAGCAGGCCCGACATCGCCGCCTTTATGTCATCCACGAGGTCGTAGATGATGTTGTAGTAGCGGATTTCGATGCCGTTCTGTTCGGCGGCCTGGCGTGCCTGCGCGTTGGCGCGCACGTTGAAGCCGATGATCGCCGCACCGCTGGTTTCGGCCAGCGACACGTCGCTCTCGGTGATCGCGCCGGCGCCCGAGTGAACGACGCGGGCGCGCACCTCGTCGGTGCCGAGCTTGTCGAGCGCGTTGATGATCGCCTCGACCGAACCCTGGACGTCGCCCTTGACGACCAACGGGAACTCCTTGAGCCCTGCGGTCTGGAGTTGCGACATCATCTGTTCGAGCGATCCGCGCTGGCCCGCCTGACGGGCAACGGCCTTCTCACGCGCCTTGCGTTGGCGATACTCCGCGATCTCGCGGGCACGCGCCTCGGTATCCACCACGGCGAACTTGTCGCCAGCCTGCGGCGTGCCCTGAAGGCCCAGAACCTCTGCCGGAGTGGCCGGGCCGGCCTCCTTGACCTGTTCGGCGCGATCGTTGACGAGCGCGCGCACCCTGCCCCACTCATTGCCGGCGACGAGGATGTCGCCCGTTTTCAGCGTGCCGTTCTGCACCAGCACGGTCGCGACCGAGCCGCGACCCTTGTCGAGCTTGGCTTCGATGACGACACCCTCGGCGGTGCGGTTCGGATTGGCCTTGAGGTCGAGCAGTTCGGCCTGCAGCAGGATCGCCTCGAGCAGCTTGTCGAGGTTGGTGCCCTTGATGGCCGACACCTCGACGTCGAGCACCTCGCCGCCCATCGATTCGACGAACACCTCGTGCTGCAGGAGTTCGGTGCGGACCTTCTGGGGATTGGCCTGCGGCTTGTCGATCTTGTTGATCGCCACGATGATCGGGACGCCGGCGGCCTTTGCGTGGTTGATGGACTCCACCGTCTGCGGCATGACGCTGTCGTCTGCCGCCACCACCAGCACGGCGATGTCGGTCGCCTGCGCGCCGCGGGCGCGCATGGCGGTGAACGCCGCGTGACCGGGCGTGTCGATGAACGTGATCTTCTGGCCGTTCTGCTCGACCTGGTAGGCGCCGATGTGCTGGGTGATGCCGCCCGCCTCGCCCGCCACCACGTTGGTCTGGCGGATCGCGTCGAGCAGCGACGTCTTGCCGTGGTCGACGTGGCCCATGATGGTGACCACGGGCGAGCGTGGCTGCAGGTCCTCAGGCCTGTCCTCGATGTTGAACAGGCCTTCCTCCACGTCGCCTTCGGAGACGCGGCGAACCGTATGGCCGAATTCGGAGGCGACCAGCTCGGCCGTATCGGCGTCGATCACGTCGCCCGGCTTCATGATCTGGCCCTGCTTCATGAAGAACTTCACCACATCCACGGCGCGCTCGGCCATGCGGCTGGCGAGTTCCTGGATCGTGATCGTCTCGGGCAGCACCACCTCGCGCGAAATCTTCTCGCGCGGCTCCTGGTGCATGGCCCGCTTGAACTTCTCCTGACGCCGGCGCATCGACGACAGCGAGCGAGCGCGCGCACCCTCCTCGTCGGAAAGCGCCGCGGTGAGGGTCAGCTTGCCGCGCCGGCGATCCTCCTCGCCCTTGGTGCGGGCCGGCTTCGGCGCAATCTCGGGCTTGACCGGGCCACGGCGGACCGCGGCGCCGCGGCCACGCTCCTCCTCCTCGTCGTCGACGACAACGGTCTCGGCGACCGGGGCGCGCCTGCGCGCCTCTTCCTCGGCCCGACGGCGCGCTTCGGCCTCGGCCTTCAGCCGCGCTTCCTCCTCCGCCTGGCGGCGCGCGGATTCGGCGCGCTCGCGGGCGCGCCGCTCCTCTTCCTCGGCGCGGCGCCTGGCTTCTTCTGCCGCGCGCTTGCGATCCTCTACCTCGCGAACCTTCGCGTCCTCGAGCGCCCGGCGGCGGGCCTCCATTTCCTCGGACGACAGCTCGTTGAGCACGACGCCGCTGGCCGCCGAAACGGACGGAGCGGGACGCGGTGCCTCGGTCGTGGACGGGGCAGCGGGCTGCGGTTGCGGAATGTTGGGGCGCGGCTTGAAGACGCTCGCCACCTCCGGGCGCTCGTCAGGCCGCGAGAACTTCCGCTTCTTGGTCTCGACGACGACGGACTTCGACCTTCCGTGCGAAAAGCTCTGGCGCACGGTGCCCTGCTCCACGCCGGGGCGCTTCAGCGTCAGCGTCTTCTTGGGGCTGACGCTCAAGGTCTTGTCGTCACCGGTCTTCGTATCGCTCATTCCGTATCCTCTGCGGCATTCTCGATCGTGCGGGCGGCCGCCACCCGGTTGCGGTCGTCGGAGCTGGTGCCCCGGTATCTGTCGAGCGCGGCCACGCGCTTCAGCGCCGCTTTGCCCGCCTCTCCGGCGAGCAGGGCAGCATGTATCACATTTGTCGCCCCCAATGCCAAACCCAATTCGGATTCCGAAAAGAGTTTGTGCGCCGGTATATCGGGGCCGCCGGCATATGCAACTGCGCGCCGCGCCTGCGCGATCTTGCGCACGCCGTCCTCGGACGCCTCGTGGGCGTGGAGCACGGCCAGCGCCTTGCCGCTGCGAACCGCGGCATCCACCTTCGATGCGCCGAGCGCGACCTGTCCGGCCTTGCGCGCGAGGCCGAGCGCGCCGAGGGCTGTGCGGGCAAGCAGGCGGTCGACCGTCGCGCCCAGGTCGGGCGGGACAGTCACATCCTTCTTCAGGGCTCGCGCGAAGAGCTTTTTCGTCGCGGCCTGGTCGACATACCGCCGTTCAGCGGTGACCCAGCAGCCGCGTCCGGGAAGCTTGCGCCCGATGTCCGGAACAACCGTCAGATCGGGACCGGCGACGAAGCGCAGCAGAGCATCCGGCTCGGCTGCCTGTCGTGTCACGATACATGTGCGGTCGTTCATGTCTTCCTTCAAGACCCGCTCCGGATGTCAGGGCGCGCACGACTTCACGCTCCGGCCGTCTCGGCGGCCTCTTCGGCCGGCTCGGACGCCAGGTCCTCCTCGGTGATCCAGCCGGCGTGCAGGCGGGCGGCCATCACCATCTGCTCGGCCTCGGCGCGGCTCACTCCGAATTCGGAGAGCACGCCCTCGAACAGCTTGGTCTCGCCGTCCTTGCGCTCCTTCCAGCCGACGAGATCGTCGACGGCGTAGCCGGCGAAATCCTCGATCGTCTTGACCCCGTCCTCGCCCAGCTTGACCATCATCGCGGTGGTGATGCCGGGAATCTCGCGCAACTCGTCGGCCACGCCGAGTTCCTTGCGCCTGGCGTCGTGCTCCGCCTCGATGCGGTCGAGATATTCGCGGGCGCGCGCCTGGATTTCCGCGGCGGTGCCTTCGTCGAAGCCGTCTATGGACGAAATCTCGTCCTGGTCCACATAGGCCACTTCCTCGATGCTCGAGAAGCCTTCGGAGGCCAGCACCTGGCCGACCATCTCGTCGACGTTGAGCGCTTCCATGAACAGGTTGGAGCGCTCGACGAACTCCTTCTGGCGGCGCTGCGACTCCTCCTCCTCGGTCAGGATGTCGATGTCCCAGCCGGTGAGCTGCGAGGCGAGCCGCACGTTCTGGCCGCGACGGCCGATCGCGAGCGAAAGCTGGTCGTCCGGCACCACCACCTCGATGCGCTCGGCATCCTCGTCGAGCACGACCTTGGTCACCTCGGCGGGCTGCAGGGCGTTGACGATGAAGGTCGCGGCGTTGTCGTTCCACGGGATGATGTCGATCTTCTCGCCCTGGAGTTCGCCGACCACCGCCTGGACGCGGCTGCCGCGCATGCCCACGCAGGCGCCGACCGGATCGATCGAGCTGTCGCGCGAGATCACGGCGATCTTGGCGCGGCTGCCGGGGTCGCGCGCCACCGAACGGATTTCGATGATGCCGTCGTAGATTTCCGGCACCTCCATGGCGAACAGCTTGGCCATGAACTGCGGATGCGTGCGCGACAGGAAAATCTGCGGCCCGCGCTGCTCGCGGCGCACGTCATAGACATAGGCGCGGACACGATCGCCATACTTGAAGCTCTCGCGCGGGATCAGCTCGTCGCGGCGGATGATCGCCTCGCCACGGCCGAGATCGACGATCACGTTGCCGTACTCGACGCGCTTTACCGAGCCGTTGACGATCTCGCCGATGCGATCCTTGTATTCCTCGTACTGCCGGTCACGCTCGGCCTCGCGCACCTTCTGCACGATCACCTGCTTGGCCGACTGGGCGGCAATACGGCCGAAATCCATCGGCGGCAGCTGTTCGGCGATGAAATCGCCGACCTGCGCGTCCGGGTTGCGGTGGCGCGCATCCTCCAGCGAAATCTGCTTGGCCACATCGTCGACCGTCTCGACCACCTCCATCAGTCGCTGCAGCTTCATGTCGCCGGTCTGCGGATTGATGTCGGCGCGGATATTGGTCTCCTGGCCGTAGCGCGAGCGCGCCGCCTTCTGGATCGCATCGGCCATCGCGTCGATGACGATCTGCTTGTCGATCGACTTCTCGCGCGCGACGGCATCGGCGATCTGCAGAAGCTCGAGCCTGTTTGCACTGACTGCCATTTTCGTCTCCTCATGGATGCGCCCCGGCCGCTCGAGGCCGAAGGCGCAGAATCATTCCTCGTTGGGGGTTGCCTCGCCCGTCTCGTCGTCGACGGCGTGGGCGCGGCGCCTGTTTTCCTTGCGAAGCTGCTTGTCCTTCTTCAGCGCTTCGCGGATCAGATCGTCAGTCAGCACCAGCTTGGCCTCGTCGAGCGCATCGAAGGGAATCGTCGCCACCGGATCGTCGCCGTAGCTGGCCTTGTCGTTCTCCAGCGTGAAACTGTCTGCGGTTACTTCGGTCAACTTCCCGCGGAAGCGCTTGCGGCCGCCGACCATCACCGAGGTCTCGACCTTGACCAGATGGCCGAGGGCGGCTTCGAAATCCGCCTTGCGGACCAGCGGCCGGTCGATGCCGGGCGAGGACACTTCGAGATGGTACGCCTTGTCGATCGGATCCTCGACGTCGAGCACGGCCGAGAGCGCGCGGCTCGCCTCTTCGCAATCCTCGATCGTCATCGAGCCGTCCGGACGCTCCGCCATCACCTGCAAAGTGAGGCCGTTCTGCCCCAGAAGCCTCACTCGGACCAGCCGGAAGCCGATCGCGGCAAGCGCCGGCGCCACGATTGCAGCCACGCGCGCTTCCGTGCCGCTCTCGCGGGCAATGCGGTCATCACTCGTTGCGGCTGCCGCCGTTTCCATCGATCGCAAGACTGCCTTGTGCGCAGGCCGGTAACAAAAAAGAGCGGGACCGGGTGGACCCACTCTTCGTCATTACGACCAAGAATTTGAGCGCGATATAATCCCTGCGCGGCGGGATTGCAAGCTCAGACGAGCTCGATCACTTCCTCTCCGGGAAAGAGCGCGGCCGCCTCAGCCGATGCGCGAGCGCATGGCAGCCATGCGTGCCGCATCTTTTCATTTTGCAGGCGCGAACATATCTATTGTGCAACGCACAATACGAAAGGAACGAACATGCCTCGCAACGCAAGGCCCAGCCGGCTCGGCGAGATCTTCTCGCTGATGGGCGATGCCATAGCCGCGGCCGCCGCGGTGCGGATGCACCGCCAGCCTGATGCTCATACGCTTCGCCGTCTCGGCATCGATCCGGAGCAGTTCGCCCGCATCGGCCGGACCTGACCCGACGCTTCAGTCCTCGTGGCCCGCAAGATCGGCCAGCATCTTGCCCTTGCCGCGGGCGCGCAGCACCAGCGGTATGATCAGCGCGGCGGCTGCCAGCGAAAGCAGCACCGCCGAGATCGGCGACTGGATGAGCACGCTCGGATCGCCCTGGCTGATGGCGAGCGCGCGACGCAGCTGCTGCTCGGCCAGCGGGCCGAGGATGAGCCCCACGACAACCGGCGCCAGCGGATAGTCGAAGCGGCGCAGCACATAGCCCATCAGTCCGAAGACGAGCAGCACGCCGAGTTCGAACGACGACGGATTGGCGCCGACCGTACCCAGCGTGGCGAAGACCAGGATGCCCGGATAAAGCCAGTGGCGCGGAATGGTCAGCAGCCGCACCCACAGGCCGATCATCGGCAGGTTGAGCACCAGCAGCATCAGGTTTGCGACCAGCAGGCTGGCGATCAGACCCCACACCAGCGGCGCGTTGGAGACGAAAAGCAGCGGACCGGGCTGCAGCCCGAACTGCTGGAAGCCGGCCAGCATGATCGCGGCGGTTGCCGAAGTCGGCAGGCCAAGCGTCAGCAGCGGCACCAGCGTGCCGGCGGCCGACGCATTGTTCGCGGCCTCCGGCCCAGCCACGCCTTCGATCGCACCCTTGCCGAACTCTTCCGGATGCTTCGTCAGCTTCTGTTCAGCCGCGTAGGAGAAGAAGGTGCCGAGCTCCGCGCCGCCGGCCGGCATGGCACCGATCGGAAAACCGATCACCGTGCCGCGCAGCCAGGCCGCCCATGAGCGCCTCCAGTCCTGAAGCGTCATCCACACCGACCCCTTGACCGCAATCACCTCCTCGCTGCGCAGCGTGGCGCTGGCAGCAATCGCAAGCGTTTCGCCGATGGCGAAAAGCGCCACGGCCAGCGTGGTGACCTCGATGCCGTCGAGAAGATCGGGAATGCCGAAGGCCATGCGCGCCTGTCCGGTCTGCAGGTCGATGCCGACGAGCCCCATCACAAGTCCCAGGAACAACGCGGTGAGGCCGCGCAGGGTCGAGTTCCCGAAAGCGGCGGAGACGGTGATGAAGGCGAGCACCATCAGCGAGAAATAGTCCGCCGGGCCGAACGACAACGCGATCGACACCACCCAGGGCGCAACGAAAGCCAGCGCGACCGTGGCGATAAGCCCTGCGACGAATGAGCCGATCGCCGCTGTCGCCAGGGCCGGGCCGCCGCGCCCGGCGCGCGCCATCTTGTTGCCCTCGAGGGCGGTGACGATCGAGGCGCTCTCGCCCGGTGTGTTGAGCAGGATCGACGTGGTCGAACCGCCATACATGCCGCCGTAGTAAATGCCGGCGAACATGATCAGCGATCCGGCGGGGTCCAGCTTGAAGGTGACCGGCAGCAGCAACGCCACCGTGAGCGCCGGGCCGATGCCGGGCAGGACGCCGACGGCCGTGCCCAGGGTCACGCCGATCAGCGCATAAAGCAGGTTGATCGGCTCGAGCGCGGTCAGCAGGCCCTGGGCGAGCAGCGTGAAAGTGTCCATCGGCGCCGCCTCCGCGTCAGACCAGCCGTTCGAGGGGACCGGCCGGCAGCGAAAGCTGCAGCACGCGGGCGAAGATCACCCAGATCACGAATGAGACGACGATGCCGAGCGGCACGGTGAGCCAGAGCGGCCCCTTGCCGAACGCCTTCGCCGTCGCGCCGAACAGGAACCCGGTCGCGATCGAGAAGCCGACCGTGTTGAGCAGCAGCATCTGAGCAGCCAGTCCGCCGACCACCCACAGCATGGGCGGGATCTGTTGCGGCTCGCGCTCGGGAAAGTCGCCGCGCCATGCGGCCGCTGCCGTCCATACGGCAAGGATGACCAGGCCGGCGCCGATCAGCTTGGGAAAGGTCCCGGGACCGATCCGCGCATAACCCGCCACGTTGCCGAGGCGGAATGCATCCCACAGGACGATGCCCCCGAGGATGACGAGGAAAAGCGCGATCAGGAGCGCCGCCCAATCCGGGCGGCGCTGCCCTGCCGGTTCTTCCGGCAGGCTCATTTCACCAGGCCGATTTCTTTCAGAATGCCCTCGGTCGCGGCGATATCCTTCTCGAGCTGCGCCTTGAAGTCATCGCCTGCGAGGAAGGTGTCGGCCCAGCCCTTGGCCTTCAGCGCGTCCTGCCAGGTCTTCGATTCCCGCATCTTGGTGATGTCGGCGATGATCGCGGCCGTCTGCTCGGGCGTCAGGCCGGGAGCGGCCGAAACCGAACGCCAGTTCTGGATCGCGACGTCGACGCCGCTTTCCTTGAAGGTCGGGCCATCGATGCCCTCGACGCGTTCGTCGCTTGAAATGCCGATCAGCCGGAGCTGGCCGGCCTCGATCTGCGATGCGAACTCGCCATAGCCGGAGATGCCGACGGTCACCTGGTTGCCGAGGATGGCGGCCAGCGCCTCGCCGCCGCCCGAAAATGCGACGTAGTTGACCTTGGTCGGATCGACGCCGACCGCCTTGGCGATCAAGCCGGCGGTGATGTGGTCAGTGCCGCCGGCCGAGCCGCCAGCCCAGGAAACGGCTCCGGGATCGGCCTTCAGCTTCTCGACCAAGCCCGCCATGTCCTGGATGTCGGAGGCGGCAGGCACGACGATCACCTCGTACTCGCCGGTGAGGCGCGCAATCGGGGTGATGTCGGCGAGCGTCACCGGCGAATTGTTGGTCAGAATCGCTCCAACCATGACGTAGCCGCCGACGATGAGCTGGCTCGGATCGCCCTTTGCCGCGTTGACGAACTGGGCCAGGCCGATCGTGCCGCCCGCGCCGGGTACATTGGTGACCTGCACGCTTGGCGAAATGCCTTCGTCCTGCAGCGCCTGCTGCATGGTTCGCGCGGTCTGGTCCCAGCCGCCGCCCGGGCCGGCCGGCGCCATGATCTTGTAGTCGGTCGCGAATGCCTGGCCGGAAAGGGCGATGCCACCGGCCGCGAGGGCGGCGAGAATGATCCTGCGCATGGATTGCCTCCTGTTCTCTTCACCGCCGTTGCGCGCGGCGGCAGCTTCGCGGCGCGCCTTCGGGCGGCCGCGGCGGTCGCCCGGACATCCGTCGCGCCGCTTGCACAACTAAGCCGCTGGCGCGGAGAGCTTGTCAATATTGCCGGCTGCGGTTGGGCCGGGCCACCCTGCTACTTCTCGAAAACCAGCGCATCCGGCTGGGCGCCGAGTTCCTTCAGCGCGCCGTTGATGTCGGCGACCATCCGGTCCGGGCCGCAGACATAGAAGTGCTGGCCGAAGTCGGAGATGTTGTTGCGCAGAAACGCCTTGTCGACCGGCCCATGCGGAAGTCGGCTCGACGGCTCGTCCGTGACCACGAAGAGGCATTCGAGCCCGTCCATCGCTTCCCAGTCCTCGCGCAGGATGATGTCGCGCTCGGTCCTGTTGGAGAAGATCAGCCGGTGGCCGGCGACTTCGCCCTTCTTCTCGAGGTCGCGGAGGATCGCGATGAACGGCGTGATGCCGGCACCGCCGGCGATGAAGGTGCCCTTGCCCTTGTACTGGATGGTTCCCCACGGGTCGTCGATCAGCAGTGCGTCGCCCGCCTCCAGGTTGCCGAGCTGGTTGGTGACGCCGTCATGATCCGAATAGATCTTGATCGTGAATTCCAGATGGTCCCAATCGCGCAGGCTGGTAAAGGTGAAGGGCCGCTTTTCGTCGCGCCAGCCGTCGCGGTCGATCGCCACTTCGGTGGCCTGGCCCGGCTCGAAGTCGAAGCCGGCGGGCCGCTCGAGCTTGAAGCGCCGGACATTGTGCGTGACGTTCTCGGCGTCGATGATGCGAACCCTGTGTGCCATGCTGCCCTCCTGATGTGGCTGACCGGTGCCGCCGGGGCGGGACACCTCAGCCATTGGATGCCCGGCCATGCAAATCGGTTCCCGCGCTCAGACGCGCAGGAACGTCAGGTATGCCGGCGTGCGCCCCTCGCGGATCGCCTTGGCTTCGTAGCGCGTGCCCGGCCAGTCCGGATAAGGCCGGCGCCAGTCGTCGGCGCTTTCGGCCTGCCATTCAAACGCCGGATGGTTCCGGCAGGCAAGCAGCGTCCAGTCAACGTAGGAGTCGATGTCGGAAGCGAAGCGAAACACCGCGCCGGGACGCATGACACGGGCAAAACGGTCGAGATTGGCGGGATTGACGAAGCGGCGCTTCCAGTGCCGTTTCTTCGGCCAGGGGTCGGGATAGAGCAGGTCGATGCCGGCGAGGCTGCCGTCCGGCAGCCAGTCGAGCAGGCGGGTGGCGTCGTCGCCATGGACGCGGATGTTGTCGCGCGGCTCTGCGCGCAGCTGCGCCATCAGCTTGGCCATGCCGTTGACGAAAGGCTCGACGCCTATGAAGCCCGCATGGGGCATCAGACCTGCGCGATGGTGCAGGTGCTCGCCGCCGCCGAAGCCGATCTCGAGCCGGACTTCGCTGACGGATGCCGCGAAAAGCGCTGTCAGCGGCTCGGGCGGAGGTGCGCCGAGATCGATCGCCAGCCGCGGCAGGAGTTCGTCGATCGCAGCCTGCTGGCTGGGACGCAGCGACTTTCCATGCCGCCGCCCGAAGAAAGCCTCGGTGGAGCGGCTGCGGCGTTCGCCGGGCATGACCGGGACGGCGGCCGCGTCAGGCGGCCACGGCCTCCCTCAGTGCCTTCACCAGATCGGTGCGCTCCCAGGAGAAGGAGCCATCACGGCCCGGCTTGCGGCCGAAATGGCCATAGGCGGAGGTCTTGCCGTAGATCGGCTTGTTGAGGTCGAGCTTCTT
>Ga0207868_1000547_pt1 | contig 38003 bp, 36 predicted proteins | sample Passage237B_FD_187370 | JGI IMG/M metagenome (GOLD analysis project Ga0207868, IMG submission 187370) | Cellulose adapted compost microbial communities from Newby Island Compost Facility, Milpitas, CA, USA - Passage2 37B (SPAdes) (version 3) ... | reverse complement strand
CTCAGCTGGTTCAGAGCATCCCGACCAACAAGTCGGGAGGGTCACTGAAACGAAAGAGCAAAAAATAAAATGGGAGCTTAGCTCAGCTGGTTCAGAGCACCTGCCTTACAAGCAGGGGGTCACTGGTTCGAACCCAGTAGCTCCCACCAACACCCGCCAATTGGCGGGTGTTCTTTTTTCTCAGTCTAATCGTAAAATTTCCATGCAATACCTATCCGCAGATTAGCGTTGTTCATTGGATACCGGCGCACCGTATAATACCCAGCCGGCCATATGTGCTGATTCAGGAAATTGTAGCTCAGGAAAAGATTAGCACGTTTGAGGGTAGCTGTGGTCCAGACATCCACAATGGGATACGTGGAGAATTCGATACCCGTATTATCGTTGTAAAACTGCCCGATGTTAACTGCATATGAAGGCGTTTGGAAAGGGGTGTTGAAACGGACATCAAAGCCAAGGTTGAAGTCAACAATTTTATAAAGTAATCCGTTATAATAAAGGCTATGCCAGGTATAAAGTTCCGGAACGGCAAGTACCGCATTGTAATCAGACTTCTGGTATACCGCGTAATTTTTGAAATGAAACCTTCCCAGTGTAAAGTTTTGGCCTACAGACAGTTTCAGTAGGTTGATGTTGTTCCCCAATTGCGCGGGTTCAACAACACGTAACTTACGGGGATCCAAACTGGGATTATCCACCTCTTTATAATACAGGTGATTGCTGATAAGGAAATATTCAGCTTTTCCGGAGAAGCCAATGGCCGCATTCCGGTAGGAAAAGGAAAAGTTGGTGGTTTTGGTCTTTTCGAAGTTATGCTCCCATTGGTGATAGGTATAATTAACCCGTTGAAACAGCCATTCGGGTGATTTATTTTGCGTATAAGCACCTAATACAACCCGACCGATGGTATTGCTCAGCAAAATGTCAGCTTTCGCTTCGTAGAGATAATCTCCGAAGTTTGCCCCCTGCACGATCTGATTCAGGTCTCCCGTAATGGTAACGCGGTCGCTGAAACGATACCCGATGCCGGCTTTAAGCGTGCTGTTTTGCAGGAATGCATGATACCCACTGTCGCGATACCAATGCATATCGTGCTGATATCCCAGATCAATTTTCACTTCATTTTTGATAAATGCTAGTGACTTTCCCCGCAGGTAAAAGCTGTAGCCAAAATCATTGGTCACGGTGTTCACCCGAGTGGTGTCGTCTGTTAGCCTGCTTTGTACGAAAGGGAATACGCCATTCACATCTTCTTCATTTTTATAAAACTGAAAATTCTGAAAATGCACATTCAGGCTATGTGACATACGATTTGTAGGCAGGATCTGCTGTTCCGGTTTCCCCGCGTTGATGGTATCCAAACGCCCCACGAACAGGCTTTGCCGCAGGAAAATGTTGTTATCTCGCCAAGTGTGCCTAGGGCGGTTATCACGCGTACCGATAAGTTTTGTAGGTTCCGAGTCACTCGCCCCCCGTTCCGGATCCCGAAAAATGGTGTCATTAAGTATGGACCCATTTTCAGTAGAAATAAGTTTATTGAACACCGCATTTGTTAGTAGATTATAGCGGTGGTTTGACGATTCATACCAGGCAAAAACAGCGGATTTTAAATCGTTGTACCGTTGATTCGTGTAATAGCCATCGGCACGTGCAGCATGAAACTCACCGCCGACGTTTAATCGGGGATTGATGTTCTGCGTTACCTTTGCCCGGATAATCTGATCGTCAAAGAAAAAACCGACATTATACAATTCCGAAAAGGGCGCACGGGCGCGGTAATACTTGACGGAATCGGATTGGTAAAGGTATCGGTCCAAACTATGGAACCCCGTTTGAAAACCAATGGTTTTATTGGGAACAAAGAGTAGATCGCGTGTAGCCAGCCCATAACTGCCTAAGTGGATGCTGGGGTTCATCGGCTGATTCTGCGGATTGTAATATTGGAAATTCTGGTGCAGTGTATCAATCTGATACGTAAATGTGCCTTGCTTCATCATGGCAAGGGTCGTATAGCGGATGTATCTTGCCGAGTAAATTACAGAATCTTCTTTGTTGTCTTCCGCGGCGCGTGCTGAGTCCAATGCACTGCTAAATTCTCCCTCCTGTGCGTGCAGTGCAGGCAGGAAAGAAAACGAACACAGCGAGAGCAGCAAAACGCGCAGCAGGGCCTTCATTGCTGCAAAGCTACCAATTCTTTCAATATTAACGCCATCTTCGGCTCAGCGGCTCCGGCTACCTCAACAATTTCGGCAAGTGAGACCGGCTGGAGGTCGTCGTGAAACCCTTCGTCCGTAATGACCGAAATCGCGAAGACCGGCAAACCCATGTGGTTGGCTACAATCACTTCCGGCACGGTACTCATCCCGACGATGTCTCCGCCGATGAGGCGCATGTAACGGTATTCAGCCCGGGTCTCCAAATTCGGCCCAGGGGTCGATACATAGACCGCACGGTGAGTTCTGATGCTATGCCGATGGGCGATGGTTAATCCCTGTTGGATCATATCCATATCATAAGGCCGGCTCATGTCCGGAAATCGAGGACCAAAGCGTGGATCATTAGCTCCGCGCAAGGGATTATCGGGCAGGAGATTTATATGATCGTCAATGATGGCTAGGTCACCTTTCCGTATCTCCGGATTAAGTGATCCCGAAGCGTTGGATACAAATAGTTTTTGTATCCCCAATGCTTTCATAACCCGTACCGGAAAGGTGATCTGCTGCATACTGTATCCCTCATAATAGTGAAGGCGCCCTTGCATAGCCACGACAGGCTTGCCCTGAAGCTTGCCGAAGATCAGTTTGCCCGTATGAAATTCTACGGTGGAAATCGGGAAATTGGGGATATTGGCATACATCAATTGATGCGCGACCGCTACTTCCTCAGCCAGTTTCCCTAAGCCCGTGCCCAGAATAATGCCAAACTCGGGCGTAAAATCGCCGATGCGATGTTTAATAAACGATATGGTTTCTTCAATCAAATGAAACATGGTCATCAAAACTTGCTCCTCAAACTTAACGTAAATTTTGCGAGTCACAAAAAGCTACATCCGCGTATCGTTGCCGTGGTAAATGCTCAGGTAACTTTCATAGCGGCTCGGGGCAATCTGTCCTTCATAAAGGGCATTCAATACCGCGCAACCCGGCTCATTTATATGGCGGCAGTTGTTGAAGCGGCAGTCGTTCATCAGCACACGCATCTCGGGGAAGAAATGGCTAAGCTCCTGCTGTTCGATATCAATAATGCCTAATTCCCGTATCCCCGGCGTATCAATCAGCTTTCCCCCAAACGGGAGCATAATCATTTCCGCAAAAGTTGTTGTATGCTTCCCTTTGTCAGACCATTCGGAAACCGCCGCCGTGCGGAGATCGGCACGGGGATGGATAGCGTTGATCAGCGTAGATTTGCCCACACCGGAATGCCCGGAAATCAGTGTCGTCCTGTCCCGCAGCAAATCTTTGAAAACTTCGATGTTAGTGCCTTGAAGTGCTGATACTTCATGACAGGGGTACCCGATGGCTTTATAAATGGCCTCGTAATCCCGTAATATGGCTAATCCCTCTTCTGAAAATAGATCCAATTTATTGAATATCAACCCAGCAGGTATATCGTACGCTTCTGCAGTGACAAGAAAGCGGTCGATGAATCCCAATGAAGTGAACGGAGAAGCTAAGGTAACGACCAAAAATGCCTGGTCTAGGTTGGCGGCAATAATCTGCGCTTGTTTCGACAGGTTTACGGATTTACGGATGATGTAGTTCTTCCGTTCATGGAGATGTACAATAATGGCAGTATTGCCGGCAGCTTCTGTCTCGAGGATGATGTCTACCCAATCACCGACCGCTATCGGGTTGGTGGTTTTAATATCCTTAGTTCTGAATTTACCCTTAATCCGGCTTTTATAGCTGTTGCCATCGTCGGCAAGCACCTCATACCAGCTTCCTGTTGACTTGGTGACGAGGCCCTTCATCCGATTACCTTGTTGTATCCCTTTGTACATGCTGCCATTACCGCAAAAGTCGTAAATTTATTTGTGAAGTTACCAATTTGTGCCGCGCATCTCGTCCCGATCGCCTATCTTTGTACGCATACCAATACGTGGAGTGCCCGTGAACAAATTATTTCTTTTAGACGGAATGGCCTTGATTTACAGGGCTTATTTTGCATTAAGTAAAACGCCGAGAATTACATCAACCGGGTTTAATACCTCCGCGATATTCGGGTTTGCCAATACGTTACTTGAATTATTGCGCACACAGCAACCCTCTCATATTGCGGTAGTATTTGACACCATGGCTCCCACTAACCGCCATACGGAATTTGAATCCTATAAGGCAAATCGACAGGCCATTCCAGAAGATCTCGCAGCAGCGATTCCTTATGTATACAAACTGGTGGAAGGGTTCAATATTCCCATCATCACAATGGATGGTTATGAGGCCGACGATATCATCGGTACATTGGCAAAGCAGGCGGAGGCACGGGGCTATACGGTATATTGCATGACGCCCGACAAGGATTTCGGGCAATTGGTGTCAGAACGTATTTTCATTTATAAACCCGCCCGGTTGGGCAATGGGGCCGAGGTACTCGGTGTAAAGGAAATATTGGAAAAATGGGAAGTAACCGACGTCAAGCAAGTGATCGATATCCTGGGCCTTTGGGGCGATTCCGTGGATAACATTCCGGGCATACCGGGTATCGGCGAAAAGACAGCCAAAGACCTGATCAAGCGATTTGGTTCGATGGAGAATATATTGGCTAATACAGATCAACTCAAGGGCAAGCAAAAGGAGAATCTCGAAACATTTGCCGAGCAGGGGCTGATTTCGAAGAAGTTGGCGACAATCCAGTTGGATGTGCCCATCGAACTGGACGAGGAGAAATTGACGCTTGGCGAACCCGACCGGGAAGTGTTGGAGCCCCTTTTTGCGGAACTGGAATTCCGTACCTTGGGCAAGCGTGTTTTTGGCGAAGAGTTTAATGTGCTGGAGGCAAAGACCGGCGCAGGTACGCAAATGGATCTGTTTGGAAATGCGTCCGACAGCAGCCTACAGGTACCCGGCACAGCAACCGAATATGTGCCGCCACCGGCAAGCCGGAGTGTCCACAACACGCCGCATGAATATTTTTTGGCAGACACACCTGAGCAGCAACAGGAGCTGGCTGCATTGCTGGCTAGACAGCGGCGTTTTTGTTTTGATACGGAAACTACCGGTACAGATGCCAATACAGCCGATTTAGTAGGACTTTCTTTTGCCATTGAGCCGGGCAAGGCGTGGTATGTGCCTGCTTGCCCCGACCGCGAAGAATGCCTGCGGTTATTGGCCTATTTTAAACCGGTATTCGAAGACGAAACAATTGAAAAAATCGGCCAAAATACCAAATATGACATCCTCTTGCTTGCCCGGTATGGTGTTGCCGTACGGGGCCCTTTGTTCGATACCATGTTGGCACACTACCTCATTGATCCGGACACGCGCCATGGCATGGATGTGCTAGCTGAGAATTACTTGGGTTATACCCCCATTTCCATTACGGAACTGATTGGGCCGAGAGGTAAGAAGCAAGGAAACATGCAGGATGTTGACGTAGAAACGATCAAAGAATATGCCGCTGAAGACGCCGACATTACGCTGCAGTTAAAGTCGGTTTTTGAGCCGTTACTGGAGCAGGCCGAAGCTGCGGAACTGGCCCGAAAAGTGGAATTTCCCTTGGTGCATGTACTTGCGGAAATGGAGCAATGTGGTGTTAATATCGATGTGCCGGTATTGCGGCAGCTGTCGGAAACCTTGGAACATGATTCGGCGGCTATCGAAAAAACCATTTACCAGAAAGCCGGCGTGCGCTTTAACATCGCTTCGCCCAAGCAGTTGGGTGAGGTACTTTTCGAAAAATTGCAGCTTGATCCCAAAGCGAAGAAAACCAAAACCGGACAGTATAAAACCGGTGAAGATGTGCTGCTGGCCCTGGCTCCAAAGAGTGATATTGTTAAGGACATCCTGGAATTCAGACAATTGCAGAAACTTAAGTCGACTTATGTGGATGCGCTGCCGCAACTGATCAATCCAATTACCGGCCGTGTGCATACGTCTTATAACCAAGCCGTAGCCGCTACAGGCCGGCTGAGTTCAACGAATCCCAACCTACAAAATATTCCCATCCGGACCGAGCGCGGACGGGAAGTACGCAAAGCGTTCATCCCCCGGGATGAGGATCATGTGATTTTATCGGCCGATTATTCACAAATTGAATTGCGGTTGGTAGCGCACATGAGCGGCGATGAGGGCATGCTGGATGCTTTTGCCAAAGGACTGGATGTTCACCGGGCTACCGCGGCCAAGGTATATGGCGTGCCATTGGAAGAAGTGACGCCTGACCAACGGCGGAATGCCAAAGCTGTGAATTTCGGCATTATTTATGGCCAGTCAGCTTTTGGCCTCTCTCAAAACTTGGGCATCCCCCGTACCGAAGCGGCACAGATCATCGAACAGTATTTTACACAATACCCGGGTATTAAACGGTATATGAATGATACCATCAATTTCGCCAAGGAAAATGGCTATGTCGAAACCCTGCTTAAACGGCGGCGTTACCTGAGGGATATCAATTCCGCCAACCAAACCGTAAGAGGGTTTGCCGAACGAAATGCGATCAATGCACCCATTCAGGGTTCGGCGGCAGATATGATCAAGGTAGCCATGATTGCCATTCACGAGGCAATTAAACAACGTGGATTGCGCGGTAGGATGACCATGCAGGTGCACGATGAGTTGGTATTTGATGTCCCCAAGGAAGAACTGCCCATTTTCCGGGAACTTGCAGAAACACATATGAAAAATGCATTGGTCATGTCTGTACCCATCGTGGTTGAATTAGGAGAGGGTCGCAATTGGCTGGAAGCCCATTAGCAGTTAATAACCGTATGAGATTACCGTTGCTCTTCTGCTTGTTGGCGGTTTCACCAATCGTTTTCGCAAATGGGTTGGATACCGTCCCAAAGACCCCTGTTTACTACGAAAATGCATCCAACGGACAGACTCGCTTTTTTTTTGACGACCGTTATTTCCTGGCCGATAAAGATTGTCAGTTTAAGGCCATTGAACGCGTAGCCCAGTATGATTTCCAGCAGCGGATGTTCGTCGGTTCCTTCATTGATTTCAATAATGAGGGCCGGGGAGTTTTACGGGGAAGCTACCAAAACGGCAAGAAAGAAGGAAAATTTACAGCCTATCACCCCAATGGGCAGATCAAGTGGGAAGGTAACTACACACAGGATACGCCGAATGGATTATGGAAATATTACTACCCCGATGGGAAGCCATTACTCGAAGTAGAATACGGCTACGAGGGAATAAATATCCGTAGTTTCTGGGATCGGAGGGGCCGGCAACGGGTTACCGACGGAAACGGACAGTATCAATTTGAGGTGGAAGCCGATGGCTACAGCGAATTCGGGTACGTGCGGTACAACCGGAAAGGAAAGGTGGTAGATGGACAGCCACATGGCAATTGGATCATCGAATATGTCTTTGGCGACGGAAAAAAAGAGGGCGCAGGCCACGAGCTGTATCAGCACGGCAGGTTTATCCGTGGGTACGAAAGCTATAAAGACGAAGAGTTTTTCGATGCACCGAGATACCGCTTACTGCCCGTGGATTTTTTCACCCGGGCCGAGGCACTGATCGGCAAGGAATGCTCCATTGATGAGTATTCGGGATTTACGGGTTACTTAAGCAACCATTTGGAAGACTGGTTTGAAGGCGAAGTAGATGAGATGCCGGATCCGCTGAATATTAAATTCACCCTAGCGGTGACCCGGACGGGAGAACCCGGAAAAATTGAAATGGATACTACGTTTACACAGAAACGGTATGCGGATCTATTGATGGAAGGAATCCAGCAGGTGGGGTTTTGGTTCCCCTCATTTGCAGCAGGGGAATTCATCAACGATACGCTCACCGTCACGATGGAAGCATTCCCCGATGCGGTTGGACGCAAACTCCGCTTCTTTGACGTGAAGATACGGCGCGAGAAAGGTATTTGACACTTGCATAACCTCAGCAAGTTACCTAACTTCGCCTACTAAATTCGACATATGACAATTCACAAAGAAGGATATACCAGCCTAGCAATTGTTGCATTGGTTATATTTGTTGCCAATGCATTGGTACACTATTTTATACCGGATGCTACCTGGGCTGTCTGGCTCACCTACATCCTCTCATTTTTACTCTTCGTAACCATCCTTCAATTTTTCAGAAATCCCCGGCGGCGCATTACTACCGATGAAAATCTGATCTTGTGCCCCGCGGATGGCAAAGTAGTCGTGATCGAAGAAGTGGAGGAAACGGAATATTTCCAAGACAGACGCATACAGGTATCCATCTTTATGTCGCCCATCAATGTACATATCAACCGGAACCCAGTAAGCGGTACGGTTACATTCTTCCGCTATCATCCGGGTAAGTATTTGGTTGCCTGGCATCCCAAATCATCTACCCTTAATGAGCGGACCACAATCGCGGTACAGACCGGACAAGGGAAAGAAATACTCTTCCGGCAGATTGCGGGCGCAATGGCCCGCCGTATCGTTTGGTACGTAGAAGAAGGTGCTTCCGTACAGCAGGGAGCTGAATTTGGATTTATCAAATTTGGCTCACGGGTAGATGTTTTTCTTCCCTTGGACGCTAAGGTGGATGTGAAAATCGGAGATAAGGTCTCCGGCGGCCTTACGGTGTTGGGTCGGTTTCAATAATCTTTTAATCAATTGCGGCGATGAGGTTTCTCTGGCTTGTTTTCATCAATGCATGTGCCGTTGGAATTTCCATCGCTTGCGTGAATTTTTATTTCCAGCATAGCTGGCTTCACTTCCTCATTACGTTCGCCATATCTTTTGCCATCAGCTTCTTTGCATTCTATTATTTATTCCAGCGGTACATATATAATAAGATAAAGCTGATCTATAAACTGATCCATAATCTCAAGTTGGGAAAGGATCTGAAAGAAGCGCTTGGTGAAAAAATGAGCGATGACCCCATCAACGATATGGAACAGCAGGTGAGGGACTGGGCAAAGGAAAAAAAGCGGGAGATAGATGCATTAAAGGAACAGGAAAAATTCCGAAGGGAGTTCCTTGCCAATATTTCGCACGAATTTAAAACACCGTTGTTCGCCATTCAGGGGTATATCGATGCATTGCAGGATGGCATGATGCAGGAAGATCCGGAAACGGCCACGCAGTTTTTGACCAAAGCGTCCCAAAACCTGGATAGATTGACATTCTTAATCAAAGATTTGGATGAAATATCCAAACTGGAAAGCGGACAGATACCCATCAATTATCAAAAGTTTGATTTGGTGAACCTCATAAAAGAGGTGCTGGAGTCTATGGAAGATAAAGCAAAAACACATGATATTTCCTTGGTCTTCAAGGAAAAATATCATTCTTCCATGCAGGTCCGGGCCGATCGTGAAAAAATCAGGCAAGTATTGGTCAATCTGATAAGCAATTCAATAAAATACGGGAAATCCCAGGGTCACACCTATATACGGATTTACGAATTATTTGAAGCAGTGTTGGTAGAGGTAACCGACGACGGCATTGGAATTGAGGAAAAGAATCTCCCAAGAGTTTTCGAACGGTTTTACCGGACCGATAAAAGCCGCTCCCGCAAAATTGGCGGTTCGGGTCTGGGGCTTTCCATTGTAAAACATATCATCGAAGCCCACCAACAGACCATCAATGTGCGAAGCACAGAAGGGATGGGCACAACCTTCGCATTCACCCTCGAAAAAATAAAGCCTTAACACGAAACAATCTGTTACTTAACATTAAGTTAACATTAACATTATATTTTTGCGGAAATATTTTGTTCTATGTCACTCAATAGTATATTCCAGTATTTTGTTCCGAAAGACAAAAAGTTCTTTCCCCTGTTTGAGCAAGCCAGCAGTAACCTGATTGACATGGCGAAACTTTTGAAGGAATTGGTAAACCTCCCCGATTCCGGCAAACGGAAAGAACTTTGCCGGAAGATTGAAGACCTGGAACACCGCGGTGATGATATCTCTCACCAAATCCATTTGGAGTTGGGCAAAAATTTCATCACACCATTTGACCGCGAAGATATTCACACGTTGACCAGTTCGCTGGATGACGTGGCAGACTTTATACATGGGGCCTCCAACCGAATCGACTTGTATAAATTGGAAAAGATTACCGATCCGATTATTGAGATGGCCGATCTGATTCTGGAAGCCACAGAAGATGTAGCCAAAGCCGTTCATGAATTGCGCAATCTGAAAAATATCCGGAATATAACCGATTCATGCGTACGCATTAATAGCATCGAAAATAAGGCAGACTATATTTTCGATAAGGCAGTGGGCGAACTGTTTGAATTCGAAAAAGATGCAATCGCGCTGATAAAATACAAAGAGGTGTTATCTGCCATGGAGACCGCTACTGATAAGTGTGAGGATGTAGCCAACGTATTGGAGAGCATCTTAGTGAAAAACGCCTAATTAAACCATCCAAAAGCGTATTATGGTCACGACACTATTGGTCATTGTTATCATCCTTGCCGTTGCTTTTGATTACATCAACGGATTTCATGACGCCGCGAATTCGATCGCTACCATTGTGTCAACCAAAGTGTTGTCACCCTTCCAAGCAGTTTTATGGGCCGCTGCTTTTAATTTTGCAGCCTACTTCTATTTCACCGACCACAAAGTGGCTAATACGATTGCCAAAACCGTGCTCGAACAATACATCACACTTGAAGTAATTTTTGCAGGGCTCATGGCCGCTATCGGATGGAATCTCTTCACTTGGTATTATGGTGTTCCTTCCAGCTCTTCCCATACCTTAATAGGTGGATTTGCCGGAGCGGGAATGGCCCATGCATTTATTCTGGGCGATAGTGTCCTCGGAGCCATCAACCTGAAAGCCACTTTGCAGATCATCTCCTTCATTGCGCTGGCTCCGCTGATCGGGATGTTCATTGCCGTAGTTGTGACCTTGTTGATTATCAATATATCGAAGCGTGCTAAACCGTCTGTTGCCGAGTGGTGGTTCCGGAAACTCCAATTGGTCTCCTCGGCGGCACTGAGTTTCGCACACGGCGGAAATGATGCCCAAAAGGTAATGGGGATTATCTTCGTGGCGATGGTGGCAGGAGGATACCTGCAATCCGATGCCCCGATGCCGGAATGGATACCCCTCACTTGTTACTCGGCCATCGCATTGGGAACCATGAGCGGCGGATGGAAGATTGTAAAGACGATGGGTACCAAGATTACCAAAGTAAATGCGTTGGAAGGTGTGGGTGCAGAAACCGCTGCTGCGGTAACATTGGGAATTACCGAACACTTCGGCATTCCGGTGTCTACCACACATACCATAACCGGTTCGATTATCGGGGTGGGCGTGGTGAAACGTGTCTCTGCTGTACGATGGGGCGTAACCATCAGCCTCTTGTGGGCTTGGGTACTAACAATTCCGGTATCAGCAATTCTCGCAGGCATTACGTATACCATTATCCACTATCTATTTTGATCAGGCAACAAATTCTTTTTGATTTTTTTGGGAAACGATACGATTAATCCGTAGATTTACGTCGTTTTTGCCGAACTGCCTATAAAAGTAGACATGTTAAATGGCGATATATCAAATGGTTGCCATGTGTAATTAGTTTCTTGAAGGTATTCTAGGTCTTTGTTGACAGGGAATTGTTATATTCCATTACAGATTTAGAGACTTTTGTAACTGATTGTTAAACAGCCGAATGAGTTCTTTATAATTAGTTTTTGGGATGATTAGTTTGGGGATTTTTTTAGAAAATCACGGAAAAGAAAAAAACTGGAATAGTATTTGCAAATATTGCGTGAATCAAACTATTGGTTATTTTTGCGAAAAATTAGACAATTAAAAATTTTTAACCTTAAAAAAAACAAGAGTATGAATTATTCTACAATCAAAACGGCAGTTGCTTGCTCGCTGGTTGCGGCCTTAGGGTTGACCGAAACAGTGCAGGCACAGGAGCCGACTGTATTTGGCGGAAGACGCCAGTACAGGACATGGTCAATTGGGGTCAACGGTGGTTTTACAACACCATCTGTGATCATCGGTGGATCGAATGCTTTAAACTACAAAGTAGGTTTTGGTGAATACAAATTGCGCGAGTACTACGGTATTACGGTTCGTAAGCAATTGTCTAGCTGGTTTGGCTTAGAAGCTGCCGGTAACCGCGGTAGAATTTTTGCCTTCAATCAACAACCCAATCCCGCTGGAACAGTTAACCCCTGGAATGGTGCTAGTTTCGAATCCGCTGAGACTTCAGTTCAATATGCTGCAAGCTTGAATGGTGTATTCCAACTAGCTACGATCGATTTCCTGCGTCGTGAAAATGCAGTTAACTTTTACGCTAGCGTAGGTTACGGTGTTATGGCGTTCAACCCTGTACAGTATTCTGACAAAGAAGGAAACACCGTTTCTTTTGACAACAAAGGAAACTGGGGTGAAGAATATCCGGGCGAGCGTAATTTGACCACTGACCGCGACTTCAAACGTGAAACGTACATCCCGGTTGGTGTTGGCGTGAAGTTCAAACTGTCTGACCGTGTAGCATTGAACTTGGGTTATACCATGAACTTTGTTGACGACAAAGCACTGTTTGGTCCGGTAGCAAATCGTTCTGCTAACGACAAATTCTCTTACACCTATGCTGGTTTAGAGTTCTCTTTGGGTTCTTCTTCAAAACCGGATTTGACTTGGCACAACCCTGTATCAACGTTGTATGATGAGTTGAAAGATCCTTCATTGCGCAACGAACTTGAAGCATTAAAACAACGTGTATCTACGTTGGAAGGTCTTGTTGACGAGTTGAGCCGTGACGAAGATGGTGACGGTGTATCTGATAAATTTGACAAATGCCCAGGCACGCCTGCAGGTACTCAGGTTGATGGTGCTGGATGCCCCATTAAATTCCCTGAGCCTAAGGTTCAAGAGTCAGCTACGTATCCAAACATCCAGTTTGAATTTGACAGCTCTGTATTGAAGACCGAGTCTTACTCAATTCTTGACCGGTTGTCTTCAGATCTTCGTGAAAGCGGTGCTTCCGTTACCTTAGACGGCCACGCATCTGCCGAAGGTTCAGAAGCTTATAACTTGAACTTGTCAAGAGACCGTGCAAACTCTGTAAAACAATACTTGGTTAATTCAGGCGTAGACGCTGCTAAAATCAACGTTCAAGCGTTTGGTGAATCTGCTCCGATTGCTTCCAATGCAACCGAAGAAGGTCGTGTACTTAACCGTCGTGTTGAAATCAAAAGATAAGTAATCTCTTAGATTACAATGCAAACGGCTGCCTGTAACAGGCAGCCGTTTTGTGTTTTAAGGCCCCTGCATAAAACTTTTTCCGAGTGTCCTTGTTTAGTATTCAGTGTTAGATTTAAATGTTATAGAATGAGTAATCTAAAATTAAAAGGAACTTGGAACGAGTTAAAAGGAAAAGTTAAACAGCAGTATGCTGAATTGACGGACGACGATTTATTGTACGAAGAAGGGAAAGAAGACGAGCTGATTGGCCGCATTCAGCAGAAAACGGGCAAGGCCCGGGATGAAGTGGTAGAATGGTTGAATAGTTTGTAAATTAACCCCCATTAGAATGAAGAGGAAGCGTTACGGAAGTTGTCCGTAACGCTTTTCTTTTTAACTTCGTCCCATGTCAAAAAAACAACCGTCTATATTAGTCGTTAATGACGATGGCATTACCGCACCCGGCATCAAGGTATTGATTGAAGAAATGCAGCAATTAGGCCATGTCACCGTTGTGGCTCCGGAGGGGCCGCAATCCGGTACCGGACATGCGATTACCATCGGGAAACCGCTACGCATCGATCGCATTTATATTTACCCGGATATCGAAATGTATAAATGTTCAGGCACACCGGTCGATTGCGTGAAGCTTGCTGTAAACAAGGTGTTCAAAGGAAGAAAGCCGGATATCTGTGTATCGGGCATCAACCACGGCCTGAATAGCTCCATCAATGTACTGTATTCCGGCACCATGTCTGCCGCGGTAGAAGGAGCAATTGAAGAAATTCCCTCCATCGGTTTTTCGTATGACGACTTGGAATACGATGCAGATTTCTCGAAGTGCCGGGCGTATGTCAGAAGTATTACAGAGCAGGTATTGGCAAATGGATTGGCAAAAGGAACGCTACTGAATGTAAATTTTCCGAAAACCGATCAGATCAAAGGAATCAAGATCTGCCGACAGGCCGATGCAAAATGGGCAGAGGAATTTGATGAGCGGAAAGACCCGAATAACCGCAGCTATTATTGGCTTACGGGTGTATTTCAATTGCGCGATCGGGGAGAGGACACCGATGTATGGGCCTTGCAAAATGGCTACGTTTCAGTCGTACCCGTTCAATTCGATATGACTGCACATCACGCAATACCCGAACTGAATTCCTGGGAATTCGTAACGCAATAGCGAATGCGGCTAAATTCTTTTCTTTCCGGACTGGGTATCGGGATATTGGTTCCCGCAATTGCTCATATAGTAACGAAATTTACTTCTCTACCTATGCTCCTCGGATTCAAATCGCTGGGTTTATATGTCATCGCAGCGTTAATTAACCTATTGGTTGTCCGTTATCTCTACCGGAAAGGGTTTGAGCAGGGGGCACGTGGCGTGATTTTAATTACCTTTGTGCTGGCGATGTTGTTGATTTTTACCCAAAAGCTGCCGTTGAATTGATATGAACCGTCCACGTTTAAAATTTCATTTTTATCACACAAGGAAATGTAAATTTTAAAATAGGATAAGCTCCATCTGACCGATGGAATAAAATTATTTACAGATGAAACCTGCATGAGCTGCCACTCAAAAAAGGATGCGAATAAATTCGCTCATGCAAGCTTCATTGCCACTTAAAACTTAGCGTAGCGATCTCATTGATGCCGCTAAGAAGACAAATAATCCATCAATAAACAATTTATTCGAATGAAATTAAGTCTCGGCTTTTCTCCCTGTCCAAATGATACGTTCATCTTCGATGCACTGATCCACCATAAAATCGATACCGAGGGGCTGGACTTTGAAGTGCACTATGACGATGTAGAAACGTTAAACCACAAAGCCTTCAACGGCGAATTGGATATCACAAAACTTAGTTATCATGCATATGCTTATGCCGTTGAAAAATATGTACTGCTGAATTCGGGAAGTGCGCTCGGCTTTGGTGTCGGGCCTTTGTTGATCTGCAAACGGCATGAATTGGTAGAATGGTTGTCGGGGAATAGTGATCGGGGATCGGCGGTCAGTGACGAGTGGTTGGTGGGAATACCCGGCAACTATACGACTGCAAATTTCCTGCTGGGGTTAGCATTCCCTACATTGACAAATAAACAGGAAATGGTGTTTTCAGCTATCGAGCAGGCACTCCTTGACGAGCGTATCGATCTTGGACTCATTATCCATGAAAACCGCTTTACCTACCAAGAGAAAGGCCTGTATAAAATTAGCGATCTCGGCGATTATTGGGAGCGCACCACGGGGGCACCTATCCCGCTGGGTGGGATCGTGGCGAAGCGGCAACTGCCGGAAGAAATACAACACCGAATTGATCGCGTGATCCGCAGAAGCGTAGAATACGCGTTCGCCAACCCAAAATCCGGCCTTGATTTTATACGTTCACATGCGCAGGAAATGAGTGAAGAAGTGATGTACAAACACATTGAACTATATGTCAACCGGTTTTCCGTGTCGTTGGGAGACGAAGGCAAAACGGCAATCCGGACACTTTTTAACAAAGCATGGGAATTGGAACTGATCCCCCAAACAACCCATGATTTATTTCTATCTTAGGCGCTTGTTTTGACTGCCCTCTATCAGCTGACGACCCTAGTCTCAAGTCTGATGTCCCAAATCTCAAATCTAATAACTAACTTTGCCAATTATGCCATAATGGCGGTAATGGGCTTTTGGTGCTATTATTGAGCATATGGCATGTCATTTAGAAAAAACAACTGATGTTAACATTTTTAAGTAAAATATTTGGTAGTAAGTCCGAGCGGGACATCAAACATATCTATCCGTTAGTCGAGAAAATCAAAGTGGAGTATGCGAAGCTGGAATCCCTTACCAACGATGAACTCCGTGCAAAAACAATCGATTTTAAACGCCGTATCACTGAATATCTTGCTGACATTGATGCGGAAATCACGTCATTGAAAGGAGAGGCTGAACAAGAGGGAATCGATATGACCCAAAAAACGGCCCTCTATGATAAGGTCGACAAATTGGGTAAAGATCGGGATCAAAAACTGGAAGAAGTCTTGATGCAAATCCTGCCTGAATCCTTTGCAGTCGTGAAGGAAACGGCACGCCGCTTCACAGAGAACGAAGAACTTGAGGTAACCGCATCAGACTTTGACCGCGAAGTAGCGGCTTCAAAGCCTCATGTACAGATAGTGGGTGATAAGGCTCTTTGGAAACATACATGGATCGCGGCCGGAAACGAGGTGACGTGGAACATGATCCATTACGACGTACAGCTGATCGGAGGGATTGTGTTACACGAAGGTAAAATCGCCGAAATGGCTACCGGGGAAGGAAAGACTTTGGTGGGCACACTCCCCGCTTACCTGAACGCCCTATCCGGACAGGGAGTACATATCGTAACGGTGAATGACTACCTGGCCCGTCGGGACTCCGAGTGGAACGGTCCCCTGTTTGAATTCCATGGCCTGCGGGTCGATTGCATTGATAAACACCAACCCAATTCACCAGCCAGGCGGAATGCGTATGCCGCGGATATCGTGTTCGGTACCAACAACGAATTTGGCTTTGACTACCTGCGTGACAACATGGCGCAATCGCCCGATGCATTGGTACAACGGAAGCTACATTTTGCGATGGTGGACGAAGTGGACTCCGTACTGATTGACGATGCCCGTACTCCCCTGATCATCTCAGGACCGATACCTCGGGGCGACCAGCATGAGTTTTATGAACTTAAGCCGCGTATCGAGCGCCTGGTCAATACACAGAAAGCATTCATTAACGGTGTATTGAATGACGCTAAAAGAGCAATTGCCGCAGGAGACACCAGCGTAGAAGGTGGTGGACTGGCCCTGTTACGTGCACACCGCGGGCTACCCAAAAACAAAGCACTCATTAAATTTCTCAGTGAAGGTAGCAACCGTCAAGTTCTCCAAAAGACGGAAAACTACTACCTGCAGGAACAAAGCAAGAACATGCCCAAGGTGGATGCCGAGTTATATTTCGTCATCGACGAGAAAAATAATCAGGTAGAGCTCACCGAAAAAGGCATTGAGCTGATTACCGCTTCGGGAGAAGATCCTAATTTCTTTATTATGCCTGATGTGGGGACGGATGTGGCGGAAATCGAAAAGTCAAGCCTTAGTCCTGAAGAAAAGTTAGCTAAAAAAGAGGAGTTAATGCGTGACTTTTCCGTGAAATCTGAACGTATTCACTCCGTCAATCAATTACTTAAAGCCTATACCCTGTTCGAGCGGGATGACGAATATATCATTGACGAGGGCAAGGTTAAGATCGTCGATGAACAGACGGGCCGTATCATGGAGGGCCGCCGCTATTCAGACGGGTTGCACCAAGCCATCGAGGCCAAGGAAAATGTGAAAGTCGAAGACGCAACCCAAACGTATGCTACGATCACCTTACAGAATTACTTCCGCATGTATCATAAGCTGGCGGGTATGACCGGTACAGCAATTACAGAAGCAGGGGAACTTTGGCAGATTTACAAATTGGATGTGGTCGAAATTCCGACCAATGTACCGATTCAACGTGAGGACCGCCACGATTTGATCTACCGTACGGCCCGTGAAAAATACAACGCTGTCGCTGAGGAAATCCATCGGCTTACCCAAGAGGGGCGGCCGGTGCTTGTGGGTACTACTTCCGTGGAAATCTCCGAGTTGCTGAGCCGCATGCTCAAATTGCGTGGGGTAAAACATAACGTGCTGAATGCAAAGCTGCACCAACGTGAGGCAGATATCGTAGCCGAAGCGGGACAACCGAGCATGGTAACCATTGCGACTAACATGGCAGGCCGTGGTACAGACATCAAGCTAGGCCCCGGAGTTAAGGAAGCTGGAGGTCTGGCGATCATCGGTACGGAACGACACGAATCACGCCGTGTAGACCGGCAGTTGCGTGGACGTGCAGGACGTCAGGGAGACCCAGGATCATCTCAATTCTTTGTATCGCTTGAGGACCCGCTGATGCGTTTATTTGCCTCTGAGCGGATTTCCAACATCATGGTGCGCATGGGTGTACAGGAAGGTGAAGTTATGCAACATAGCATGCTTACCAAATCCATCGAACGGGCACAAAAGAAGGTAGAGGAAAATAACTTCGGCATCCGGAAACGCCTGTTAGAGTATGACGATGTGATGAACTCTCAGCGTACGGTAATCTACGCCAAACGTAAAAACGCGTTGTTTGGTGAACGCTTGGATGTGGATCTCAACAATACCATTTTCGATGTGGTAGAAGAACTGGTTGCTGCCAGCAAAGAAGCCGGCACATACGAGGAGTTCCAACTGGAAGTAATCCGTATTTTCTCAGTTGATCCGGATATTGACGCCGATGAATTTGCACAAAGCAACATTGCAACGCTTACAGACAAGCTCTTTGCACAGGTCATTAGGTACTACCATGAAAAGGCAGAAAAAATTGCCAAGCAGACACTGCCTGTCTTAACGGATGTGTTTGTGACGCGGGGCGGGCAAATCGAAAACATTGTGGTTCCCTTTTCGGATGGCTTACGCGGTATCCAAGTAGCTACAAACCTTAAAAAAGCTGTCGAGTCCGGCGGCAAGGAAGTCTTCAAATCTTTTGAAAAAGGTGTTGTCCTGGCATTGATCGACGAGGCTTGGAAAGAGCACCTCAGAGATATGGATGAGCTGAAACAATCCGTGCAAAATGCGGTATATGAACAAAAAGACCCCATTATCATCTACAAAATGGAGGCGTTCAACCTGTTCAAGGAAATGCTGGTCAACATGAATAAAGATGTGGTTGGATTCTTGTTCAAAGGCGAAATCCCCAACCAGCAACCACAGGATGTGCGTGAAGCACGGCCACTGCCCCGGCAGGAAGCACGGGTAAAAACATCGAAACCTGAGTTAGTAGCCTCTGGAGGAGGCAGCGCACCGGCTGAAGATACCCGAGAAATACAGCGCACACAGCCGGTCCGCAACGAGCAAAAAGTAGGAAGAAACGATCCTTGTCCCTGTGGAAGCGGAAAAAAATACAAAAATTGCCACGGTGCATAGGAAACGAAAAACGTAAATACCATGAAAATAGGTTTGGCGCTCATCGGTTTATTCATCTGTTTTTCCGGATCTGCGGGCTATGCCCAACAGCGGGGAACGGTAGAAGTGGTGGCCGATCCGCTCATCAGCCTAATGCAACGAAACCGGATGGGCACAAATATCTTGGCTGGGTCAGCTAGCAAGCCACCCGTAGATAAGAAAAATGCGACGCGATCCACAGCCATGGGGTTTCGGGTTCAGATCTATTCCGGGGCGAACCGCTCGGAGGCTTATGCCGAACAAGCCCGCTTCAAAGCCCTTTACAAGGATATTGACACCTACATAACTTACGAAGAACCCAATTATCGTGTAAAGGTGGGCGATTTCCGAAGCCGAAGTGAAGCCCAGGATCTTATGCAGGGCCTGCGGAAACAGTTTAATAACGTATTTATCTTTACCGAAGAGATATACGTATACCAATAAGAAAAAAGAGAGGTAATGAGGGATAAAATCAGCTCAATTGCGACGCAAATCCATGAAGAGACAGTAGCCAACCGGAGGCACCTTCACCAACATCCCGAGCTGTCATTCGAAGAGTATGAGACGTCTGCATTTGTAAAAGCTGAACTGGATAAGCTGGGAATACCCCATATCTCCATGGCAAATACGGGAGTCGTGGCCTACATAAGCGGCGAACGCCCTTCTGACCGGGTAGTTGCGCTACGGGCAGATATGGATGCCCTGCCCATTACCGAAATACCCGGTCGGGAATACGGTTCGAAACGAGCGGGTGTCATGCACGCCTGCGGTCACGATGTACATACCTCCTCTTTATTGGGTACCGCCCGCATTCTGCAGTCGCTGAAAGCGGATTTCGGAGGGATGGTTAAATTGATTTTCCAACCGGGAGAGGAGCGGCTGCCCGGTGGTGCCAGCTTGATGATTAAAGAGGGAGTGTTGCAGAGTCCTGCTCCCCAAGCAATCATTGGCCAGCACGTGATGCCCGCCATTCCGATCGGCAAGGTTGGCTTCCGGGCCGGAAAGTACATGGCATCGACCGACGAATTGTATGTAACCGTAACGGGAAAAGGGGGCCACGGGGCACAGCCACAGCAGAACATAGATCCTGTGGTTATTACCGCTCACATCATTACAGCATTACAGCAGGTTATAAGCCGCATTGCCGATCCCAGAATGCCCACGGTTCTGTCTTTTGGCAAAGTAATAGCCAATGGCGCAACAAACGTAATCCCGAATGAGGTGTACCTGGAAGGTACCTTTCGCACATTTGACGAAAAATGGCGTAAAGAGGCCCACAAACGCATGAAAAAAATGGCAACAGGCATCGCTGAAAGCATGGGTGCTACCTGCGATTTTGACATCCGGGTTGGATACCCTTTTCTGGTGAACGAGGAAAAATTAACCGCCGAAGTCCGGGGCTATGCGGAAGAATTCCTCGGCAAAGAAAATGTAATTGACCTTGACCTTTGGCTTGCGGGAGAGGACTTTGCCTATTACTCGCAGGAAACCAATGCCTGTTTTTATCGCCTGGGTACCGGTAATGAGGCAAAGGGTATCACATCGGCGGTGCACACGCCAACATTTGATATCGATGAAAATGCATTAGCACTCAGCACGGGACTGATGGCCTATATTGCGTTACGGCAATTGGGTAATTAAGGGTATACCGCCATGTCTTCGCATCACATTGTCAAAGAAGACCAGGAACCTGCACTGATCATTGCAGCGACAGATCGTATCCCATCGTCTTTACTAAACCAGTTATTGGAATGGAATCCGATTGTCATTACGGATGGGCGTAACCTGGAACACGTTGTGCAGTTAGGTATTAAAGTAGATGTGTTGGTAACCGATGAACCAGCGGATCTCTCCCAGGATCATGTCTTTGTCTTACCCCTGACTACGTCGTTTTTGGATACTGCTCTTACCTATTTGATAAAACGGGGGTGCCGCGCCGCGAACATTCTATCAACAGATGTGGACCCTAACCTGCTCCTCCGGTATGCAGCGAAAATTCAGGTAGTCCTTTTAAGCAACGGTAGAAGGACTTTCGTCGTCAAATCCGGATTTACAAAGTGGAAACCAAAAGGGGAATCGGTGTTTCTCCACAGCAATCAGGTAATTGAGACCAAGGGGTTACAGCAAACCGGGGAAAATGAATACATTACTGCGCACGATGGCTTTTATTCCATCCATTTTGACCAGTCCCATGGTTTGGTAGGCGAACAGATTTAATGCATGAACGAAACAGAGATTCAAGCAGCCACATCGGCCGATGTACCGACAATCAGCACATTGGCCCATGCAATTTGGTGGCCTACTTACCGCGACTTGTTGCCTCATGGGCAGATTAGTCTGATGCTGGAATTGATGTATTCCGAATCGGCCTTATTGGATCAGCTGAAAAATGGCCAACAGTTTGTGTTTGCCGTGAGAAACGGTACCGCAGTGGGATTCGTCGGCTTTCAAGCTAAACCGGCGGAATCCATTATGCGGATCGAAAAGCTGTACGTTTTACCGGCGGAACAGGGAAAAGGAACCGGCAGGCAGCTGATTAACCATGTGGAAACGCTGGCATCAGCAGTAGGCATCCACTGCCTGGAATTAAATGTTTATCGTCATAATCCTGCAAAGACATTTTATGAACGGCAAGGTTTTAAGGTAGTATCCGAGGTGGATATCCCATACCATGGCTATACGTTGAATGATTACATCATGCAAAAGTGCCAAACAATGACATCCCTCTGATTGTCTCTCATCATGGGGCATCTCTTCAAGAAGTGCAATAGCCCATGAAAGCTGATGAACGAAAAAATTAGTACGATTTATTGCAACGCCTTAACGGTATTACAGAATTGCCAATGTGAATTTATGATCGGCGGCGGGTATGCCGTAGTTCACTATACGGGCGTGCCACGGGCTACCAAAGATCTGGACATCTTCTGCCGGCCTCAGGAATATCCCAAAATCTTAAAATGTTTTGCCGACAATGGCTATCGCACCGAATTGACGGATTCGCGGTGGCTGGCCAAGGTATTTAAGGACGATTATTTCATCGATATCATTTTTGATACCGTCAATAACATCTGTAAAGTAGACGATACCTGGTATGAACATGCGGAAGAGGGTGAATTCCACGGCATACCCGTTAAATACATCCCCCCTGAAGAGCTGATCTGGTGTAAAATATATGTGCAGAACAGAGAGCGCTACGATGGTGCAGACGTCAACCATTTGCTGCTAAAGGCAGGTCATCGGCTGGATTGGACGCGGCTTTGGAAGCGGCTGGATACTCATTGGCATTTACTACTGGCACAGCTATTGATCTTTCAATTCGTGTATCCAGCCGATTACCGCAGCATTGTGCCCGATTGGCTGTTTTGCGACCTGCTTGACCGCGCCAAAGAACAGTACGAGCTGCCTCCCTCCCTTGAACGGGTATGCCAAGGGCCGCTTATTGACCAAACACAATATGAGGTGGATATTAAAGCATGGAACTATAAGGCATATACGATAAAGACAGTATAAAACGTAGTATGGAAACAGAAACGAAAAAAACAGAAACGAAAAAACGTATACGAATAGCCGCCATCGGCGATCTGCATGTGCGCGACACAGACCGAGGAAAATGGAAAGACTATTTCGCCGCAATTAACCGGGAAGCGGATATCCTAGTGATTGCGGGCGATATTACCGATACGGGGGACGAGGATGAAGCCACTCTGTTTACCGAAGAGTTGCAGGGTAACCACCTTCCCATCGTCGGCGTATTGGGCAATCACGATTATGAAAAAGGACGCCATAAAATCATCAAAGAAATTCTTTCCCAAGCCAATATGCAGGTGCTGGACGGAGAATCAACGGTGATCGAGGGGATTGGATTTGCAGGCATCAAAGGATTCGGTGGCGGGTTTGGCCCACGTATGCTCGCACGGTTCGGCGAAGACATGATGAAGTCGTTTGTGCAGGAAGCGGTTGACGAAGGGCTGAAGTTGGAACGCGCCTTGTCGCGGCTGGGACAGCATCGGGGAAAAGTAACCAAAATAGCCGTCATGCACTATGCGCCGATTCCCGAAACGGTGGAAGGCGAGCCACGAGAGATCTATCCGTTCCTCGGTTCGTCCCGGTTGCTTGAACCGCTTCAGCGCACAACGGTAGCCGCCGTATTCCATGGGCACGCCCATATGGGGCAATACGAGGGGGAAACACCCGATGGTACCAAAGTGTGGAATGTTTCATTACCGGTTCTTGCCCGCCAGGGAAAACCTCATCCATTCCACTTACTCGAAATTGAAGTCGACGAAGTGCCCGATACGTTCGAAAGATTACCCATTAAGTAATCGTGTTTTTTTATTTTTGGGCTACGGATCGTATCTTACACCTTTCTTGAAACACCTCACGAACAAAACGTATGGAAAAACGACATGTCTATAACAGCGGAATCATCGGAAATTGTGCGTATTTGGCCCACATCCAAAAAGATACGAATGTTTCTTGGTTATGTTGGCCTTCGTTTGATAGTTCGTTTGTTTTTGGAAGTCTTCTCGACTCCAAAAAGGGAGGACAGTTTTCCATCCGGCCGGTAGGTGAATTTACGACCAACCAATATTACATCGAAAACACCAATGTACTGCGCACGGAAGTCACGACGGCCGACGGCACCTATCGGATTACCGATTTTGCTCCCCGGTTCCGGCAGTACGAACGGTATTTTAAGCCTTTGATGTTGATCCGTAAGATCGAACCGCTGGACAATAACCCCCGCATCCGCGTGATTTGCGAACCTGTATCTGATTACGGCCAACAATCTTTCCAGAAATTCAGAGGGAGTAATCACGTGGAATTCAGCAACGGGATCGAGCAAATGCGGCTCACAACCAATGTCTCCATTAGCCATTTCTTTGGAGAACAATCTTTTGTGCTGAGTGAACCCAAATATTTAGTACTCACTTACGGGCAACCTCTTGAGGCGCCCCTTGAACATACCGTGGAGCATTTTCTCCGGGAAACAATCGGCTACTGGCGTACCTGGATCAAGCATGCAACCATTGCCCCGTTTTACCAAGCCTCGGTTATCCGGTCGGCTCTTGCGTTAAAAATACACCAATATGAAGATACAGGTGCTATTATTGCCGCAGGAACCACCAGCCTGCCCGAACATCCGGGCAGCGGCCGCAACTGGGATTATCGCTACTGCTGGCTGCGCGACAGCTATTACGTAATTACGGCTCTGAACCACATTGGCCAATTTGAAGAAATGGAATTGTATGCCCATTACATTACCAACATCACGCATGCCGATCGGGGAAGGTTACAACCCCTTTATGGAATAAACAGCCAGTTCGAATTAACGGAGCACATTTTGGACAACCTGGAGGGATACATGGGGAACAAGCCTGTGCGTATCGGCAACCAAGCCTACGAACACATTCAGAACGATGTATATGGACAGGCGATGATTGCATTGCTTCCCCTCTATACCGATTACCGCTTTGTATTTAAAGAACGTTCGGATGCAGGCCGTTGGGTCGATTACATCCTCCAGAAAATCGAAAAAACCATTGATGAAAAAGATGCGGGCATCTGGGAGTTCCGGAATTTTGCAAACCATCACTGCTATTCCAATCTTTTCCAGTGGGCAGGCAGTTCAGCGGCTTATAAAATTGGGAAAGTCATTGACGACCCGCAATTGATGAGCCGTGCAGAAGCATTGATGAAGCGTGCTGCATATCATATTGAAGCCTGCTACGATAGCAAGCGTAAGGTCTACGCCAATGCGGCCGGCAGCCCTTACCTGGATGCCAGCACCTTGCAACTGATTATGATGCACTACCTCGATCCGGCATCCGAAAAAGCCCGTGCCCATTTGGAGGCATTGGAACGTGAACTGAAAACGCCGCAGGGACTTTTCTATCGCTACCTGCATGCAGATGATTTTGGTAAACCGAAATCCACCTTCCTGATCTGTGCGTTTTGGTATGTAGAGGCATTGGCCTGTGTAGGGCGTATCGATGAAGCCGTTGAAACGTTCGAACGGTTATTGACCTACGCCAATCACCTGATGCTTTTCAGTGAAGACATCGATGAGTCTAACGGAAGTCAATGGGGTAATTTCCCGCAGGCATACAGCCATGTAGGGTTGATGAATGCTGCATACCGCATTTCAATGAAACTGGACCGCCCTATTTTTATTGGGTAGGAGCAGTTGAAATTGCCGCCAGCTTCTTGAGCAATGCCCGTACATCGGATTGTTGTTTCAGGTAAAACCTCGCTGTAGACACTTCTGTTCCCACTTTAATGGTGCATGCTTCCGGTGGTAGCACCTGAAATGTATCCTCATCCGTACGGTCATCGCCAATCGAAAGGATAAAGTCATACCGGTTTTCATGAAGGATGTCTAAGGTTGCACGGCCTTTATTTACTTCGGCGCTCCGTATTTCCACCACTTTATCGCCGTCCAGAAGTTGCAATCCATAAGCTGCTGAATAATCACGCAGGCTATCGATCAGCTCATGTGCACGCAGCGGGCCCAGGTCCCGCTGTACCTTGCGGTAATGCCAGGCAAGCGAAAAACTTTTTTCTTCGACAAAAGCACCCGGCGTACGGTCAGCGAATGCTTCCATGAGTGAACCTACCTCGTCTTTCCAACTGTTGGAAAGTCCGCTTTTAAGTCTCCATTCGGTACCCGGTTCCTTGGTCCACACCCCGTGTTCGGCAATCAAACTATAGTTCCTGCCCTGAAACCATTTTTCGAGTGTACTATGCTTTCTTCCGCTGATGATCACCAAGTGATTCAGGATATCCCCTTCCAGCGTATCGAGCAGCTGATAGAGCTCCTCATCCGGCGATGCCTTATCGATATCATCCTGAAATCCGACCAATGTGCCATCGTAGTCAAGCAGCAATAGGCGGCTGCTGGCATCTTTATATTGTGTAATAATCTGTTCTTCAATGCTCGCTCCCACCAATCTCGCTTTGGTGGTTGATTGTACGTTTTTGATCTCTTGTAGTCTGCTCATAAATAAGGTTGCCCAGTGTTGCACCGTAAATTTGAATACGATGGCCTGCATGGATTTCATCCGCTTTTTCATTTCGGCCAGCGGCATATTCAGTGCGGTTAACAAGGCGTTTCGGATATCGTGGATATTATTCGGGTTTACGATGATGGCGTCAATCAGTTCTTTGGCAGCGCCTGCCATCTCACTCAAGATCAATACACCGGTTTCATCTTTTCTGCTGGCGACATACTCTTTGCTTACTAAATTCATCCCATCGCGCATGGGGGTCACCAAACATACGTCAGCGACATTGTAAACAGCGGATATTTCGGTTATGGGGTATCCGTGATAGAAATACGCCACCGGATACCAGTCATAAGCCCCATATTGTGCGTTGATGTGACCCACCAAGCGATCTATTTGATCCTTGAGCTCACGATAGTGAGGCACCGTATCACGCGAGGGCACCACAATCATATACAACGTCACCTTTTTATGGAAATTCGGATTCTCACGGAGGAACAGCTCAAATGCCTCCAACCGCTGGAGAATGCCTTTACTGTAGTCCAGACGGTCGATGGAAAGAACGATTTTCTGTCCGCTGAAATTGGATTTCAACTCGGCAACCCGATTCTTAACCGCCTCAGCCGATGATAAATCCGAAAAACGCTTGCTATCGATCCCCATGGGAAAAGGCTCAACAAAAACCGGCCGGCCATCTACTTCGAGCCGATTGGCGTTATTGTTTGTTCCGATCAGACGGGTGGCCGAACTGATAAAGTGACGGACATCGTCAAAGGTATGAAAGCCAAGCAGGTCGGCTCCCAACATGCCCTCCAATAATTCTTTCCGCCAAGGGATGAGTCGAAATAACTCCTGCGATGGAAACGGAATATGCTGGAAAAAACCGATGGACGCATCCGGCAGTGCCTTTCGAAGCATACCCGGAAGCAAGAGCAATTGATAGTCGTGAATCCAAATCGTATCATCCGGCTCAGCCTCCCGTAAAATCAGCTCCAGAAACTTATGATTAACGCGGACGTATGTTTCCCAATTTTGTAGGCTATAATTGGCATAATTAGGGAAATAATGAAAAATGGGCCACAATACCTCATTGGAAAACCCTTCGTAAAACCCCTTGATTTCCTCTTCATCTAAGAACAGCGGAACCAACCGCTTCTCTTTTAAAGCTGAGGTAAAATATGCCCGTTGTTGTGGATCGCTGATTGAAATACCCGGCCAACCGATCCAGCTATTGTCGCCCTGTGCATGTATGGAAGCCAGCCCGGTTGCCAGCCCCCCCTCGCTGGGCTGTAGCGCATAGCCTTGTTCATCTTCGGTAATTTTGATGGGTAAACGATTAGATACAATGATAGTCTTACTCACTTCTGCTTTTACTGTTGATATGCACGCTCCCATGCCTGCATAAATACGGATAGTTGAACCTTCCTAATATAATGATAAACAAGTAAACCTCCAAAAGTTTAGGTTATTTTAGCCCTTTTTTAATTTAAACAATCCCAATCTCTCTCTGTTATCACAGAAAACGATCACGATTATGGGTACAAGAGATGGCAAATTGCCCAGCCTGTGGCAAAAAGGGGTTGCAGCCCCTGAAACATCGATGAAAACCTCCAATGCAGCGACTGACCAAACCTGGGATGTGCTGATTGTAGGGGGCGGCATTACAGGACTGACTACGGCACTGCTGCTGCAGGAAGCCGGCTTAACTTGTACACTCGTAGAAGCGCACACTCTGGGTTTCGGCACCACCGGGGGTACTACTGCACATATCAACACAATGCTTGATACGCCTTATCATACCATTGAAAGCAATTTCGGCCCGTCAGGTGCAAAGATCGCGGCCCATGCGGCGCGGGCAGCACGGGACCTCATTGCTCAAAATGTTTCCAACTATCAAATCTCCTGTGATTTTGAATACAAAGATGGATTTCTATTCGCCGAAACCGAAAAGGAAGCCGCCGAACTGGAGAAAATATATGCTGCATCTCAACGCGCGGGGGTAGAAGTGGAACCTGCAGCGCACATACCCGTCCCTCTGAAATTCCAGAAAGCCATTTCCTATCTCAAACAGGCACAAATACACCCACTGAACTATGTATATGGGTTGGCAAACTCCTTCATCAACAGCGGAGGCATAATCCTGGAGCATACCCGGGTAATGGGCAGCGCGCGCAAGGGCGACGTCCATCAAATTGAGACAACCGGCCGACCCCTCAAGAGTCGGCAGCTCGTCTATGCAACCCACATTCCACCGGGATTGAACATCCTCCACTTGAAATGTGCTCCGTATCGGAGCTATGTGTTGGCACTGCAACTCACCGATGGTAATTATCCGGATAACCCTGCTTACGACATGCAGGAACCCTACCATTATTTCCGTACACACGTGGTCAACGGCGTCCCGTACCTGATTGCCGGTGGAGCTGACCATAAAACCGGGCACGGATCACCACTCAATGCTTTCCAAACGCTTGAAGCTTATGTCCGAACGCACTTTCAGGTATCGTCGATTGATTACCGGTGGTCCGCCCAGTATTTCGAACCCACCGACGGTTTGCCTTACATCGGCAAACTTCCGGGAGCCGATGAAGAAACCTACGTAGCCACAGGATTCAGTGGCAACGGCATCTTATTTGGAAGTTTTTCTGGGTTATTACTGGCCGATCTGATTCTCGGCAGGGAAAATCCCTACAAAGGCCTTTTTTCGCCGTCGCGGATAAAGCCCGTTGCCGGTTTCACGAATTTCATACGGGAAAATGCAGACGTGGCCTATCGGTTTGTATCCGACCGGATCAACACCGAGAAGCTGGATGTGTTGGCGGAGCTGCCCCCCGGAACTGGCGCGGTAGTCAACTATGAACAGGAAAAGATCGCCCTGTACAAGTCGCCCGAGGGAAACATCCGTGCCTTAAGCCCGGTGTGTACACACGCAGGGTGCGTGGTGACATGGAATGATGCGGAAAAAAGCTGGGATTGCCCCTGTCATGGCGGACGATACGATGTTTATGGAAATGTGTTAACCGGTCCACCCCGGGAGAACCTGCGGGCCATTCCACTTATTTCTAACGGCTGATACACAGATTCAGGAAGAAAGCCGCTCAAAAGGAAAGACACCGGAAATATGCTTGTTAAAATAGCGTCCCTTTGACCGTGCCTGCCGGAGTCCTACGTATACCGCTTCGGGGACGTCAAAATACCGATAGACCGCTCCCGTTTGGAAGATGATTTTCAAGACGTGTGTTTCCGCTTTGTAATCCATGTATTTGATGACGCTGGAGGGCATTTCTTTTCGTATATAGGGAATAACGCCGGGAATCCCGTGTTTGTTTCGATGACTGAATTCGAAACAAACGCCAGGCCACGCTGTTATTCCCCATATGGACAGATTGAAAGATAAAGTAGCCCTGATTACCGGCTCAGACTCCGGAATTGGCCGGGCCATCGCGCTTGCATACGGTGCAGAAGGAGCAAAGGTTGGGGTTACCTATCGCTCCGATGAAGAAGGGGGAAAACGCACGGCTGAAGACATCCAAGCTCAGGGCTCGGAAGCCATCTGCCTGCACCTGGATGTAAGCGATGAAACCAGCGTAACGGCTGCATTTGACGAGATTAGCCGACAATACGGAAAGATTGATATCCTTGTCAACAACGCCGGAGTCAACGGCAGCGACGTACCGGTCGCGGAAATGAATACCGATACATTTGACAAGTGCCTAAAAACGAATCTATATGGCCCTTTCTTTTGCTGTCGGGAGTATCTTCGCAAACGGGTACACCCTGATTCCGAAGGAATTATCATTTTCATCAGTTCGATTCATGAAGACGTGAATACCGCTGGAAACGCCGATTACAATGCCTCAAAGGCGGCAATAAAGAATTTCAGCCGCAGCCTGTCGCTGGAGTTGGCCGATAAAAACATCCGGGTCAATAATATCGCTCCCGGAATGATATTGACGGAAATGAACCAAGAAGCTATGGAAAATCAAGAGATAAGAAAGGAAAAAGAACAGCACATTCCCATGAAACGGGCGGGGACACCCGAAGATGTGGCGAATGTGGCTGTTTTCCTTGCCTCACCTGAAAGCGCTTACGTTACAGGCACTACTTATGCGGTGGATGGGGGATTAATGATCCTACTCGGACAGGGGGCATAGACGATTTCACGTTCTTTTGGTTCTTTTGGGTTTTCCCGAGTCATTCAAAAGGGCTTCGGCCGATCCGGGGGTACCCGCCTCGTTACCCGCTTGGGTAGCTTTTGAACCCACACCGGCATCCATACCTTTTATTGCACCCTTCATAGTGGCTATGGCCGGTTCGGATTCCGTCGTAATGCTTCCCGTATCGGGCGGGGAAAGTTGTTCTTTGTTAACCGGCTCAATACTGGCGTCGATGTTAATATCACTTTCGGCTAATCGGGTAAGTATTCCATCCGTCTTCTTCTCTTCGGCCAACGTTTGTTCCAGCAGGTCTGCAGCCTCCTGAAAGCCCAGCGTTTTCGCCAGGGTGCTTAAGCTTCCGTAAGCAGCAATCTCGTAATGCTCCACTTTCTGCGCGGCCACAATCAATGCGGCATCGCGGTGGGCTGAGCCCTCTTCCGTCTCATCGATCACCAGCCACCCCTCATCAAACAACCCTTGCATGCCCACGCAGAAGATGGGTTGTGCCCCCATGCCTTCGAGGTAGAATATTTTTTCCAGTCGGGCTATGTGGTCATTTGTTTCCGCTCGATGGGTACGGAAGGCCAACTTTAATTCGTCCGTACCCGCACGTTCCTCCATGTTATCCAACACGTCGCGCAGATGCAGTTCACACCAATAGATTTCCTGCAACATGGTCCGGTAGAAGAGCTCCAAACCAGACGGCGTTTCTTTTTCCTGGGTTGTCATGTTCGTATAATTTTGTTACCTGTTTCTTTTTGCTTGCGGTGATGAGTTAACAAAAGCGCAGGTCGTCGGTTTTAAGAATTTCATGATAAAACAGAATGCCACATCGCTTGTTATCCTTGCACAAACAGGTTGAAATTTTAAATGATAACGTGATGCAACATAAAAAAGAATCCAAAGAAGCGGAAAGCAAAAAAAAGAAGGAAGAAAAGGATCGGAAATTAGATGAAGAAATCGAGCAATCATTCCCTGCGAGTGATCCCCCATCGTATTCACAACCACACAACGAGCCCGATGAGAAGGAGGAGGATGAATAAGGGCCGGTCATGAAACGAATAGGCGTCGAAAGAATCGAGCATTCGCTTGAGCTGGAAGAAAAACTGGACCAGCAATTGAAAGGTTGGATGGTTCAGAAAATAGGTCGTGTACTGATTGGGATTATCATTTTGCTGACCGCACTCGGCCTATTTGGCAGTGGATTGTTAAGCAATAAAAAAATCAAAAAAAACGGCACCTCTCTTCAATACGAAAGATTTTTACGCTATGAAAAGGAAATGGACGTCCAGTGGACAATAGCCGGTCAAGAAGAAATCCAAATCCGGATTCCCTTGCAGTATCTCGACCGTTTCAAAGTCGAAAAAGTCGTTCCGGAGGGATACGAAACGGCCACTGCCAACGGATATGTCAGCTACACTTTTAAGTCAGGTAAAACAACGGAGACACCGGTCCACTTTTACCTGAATCCCCAAAAGACAGGAAACGTTACTGGCGAATGGCTGGTCAATAAACAGCGTTTTCAATTGAGACACTTTATTTATCCCTGATATGGAACTTATTCTTCGCGGCGCAGCCATTTATCTGTTTCTTTTGCTGCTTTTCCGCGTACTCGGAAAACGTAGTCTCGCCGAAACGACAACATTTGATTTTGTCCTATTGTTGATTATTGGAGAAGCAACACAGCAGGCGTTGTTAGGCAATGATTTTTCGACCACCAACGCACTTGTATTAATCACCGTACTGATGGGTATTGACCTCGCTTTTGTAAAACTAAAGGGAAAATACAAGAAGTTGGACAGGTTATTGGAGGGAACCCCACTAATTTTAGTGGATCACGGGAAACCGTTAAAAGGAAGGATGAAAGAAGCCAAAGTCGATAGCGAAGACATTCTGGAGGCAGCACGCCTCAGCCACGGACTGGAGCAGATGCACCAAATAAAATATGCCGTATTGGAACGAGATGGACAAATTTCAATTATACCTTCCTAACAACGGAATTTCAAGATTTGTTAAACCTTTCGGTCTGCCGCTTTGGCATAAGGCTTTAGCGTCTTTTTCAGTTGCTGCCGGGCCATGTGGATCCGCGTTTTTACTGTTCCGATCGGAATTTGGAATTGCTCCGCAATTTCGTGGTATTTATAACCCTCGTAGTACATGGTAAACGGATAATAATATTCTTCAGAAAGCTTCGAAAGCGCATATTCAATATCCTTCATCACAAACTTTCCTTCAGCTTGGTTGCGCAGCGAACTCATGTAAAGATCGGAAGAGGAGAGGGCCTCTGATTTGACAATGAGGGAATTGGTTTTAACCTTCCTCCGGTAATAATTGATAAACGTATTCTTGAGGATCGTGTAAAGCCACGCCTGCAAATTTGTTCCTTCTCTGAATTTGTTGTAATAAGAAAACGCTTTTAGCAGTGTGTCCTGTACCAAATCACTCGCATTTTCCGGATCCCGTGTAAAATACCGTGCGTAACTGGTTAATGCTCCTGTTTCCTGGACTACTTTGTTGCTAAATTCTATCTTATTCATAGCTTCATTTTTAATTAGAAAGTAATTCAACATTTTATCACGCTGTCTAGTATCCTTGGTTTCAATGTGCTGGCAAAAAAGCAGACAAAAAGACGCCAAAATTGTTTGAATTCTTTTAAAATTTATCGGATGCTGGACTTCATGGGATACCCCTAATTGGGCAGATCATCGGAACGCCTTTCCCATACATCAAGAAAATCATCGATTGCATCATGCTGTTCGTCAAACGAATTCAACACTCCCTCATACCAAGCCTTAGCCTGCTCAAATACTTTATTAAGGTCATCCGTCACATACCGGTGCACAATAAAGGCAAACTGCTCAATTTCACCATATTTGTTGACACGCTCCCATTCATAGCGAGGGCTAATGGTTCGAAGTAACGGATTTTGGGCTTCCAAAAGCTCAAGAATAGTGTGCGTCGGAAAATGAAAAATTACCACTCGACCCGCTAAGGAAGCTGCCTTGGGTGCCAGCTCCGTCAACAATGTGAAATCAGGAATTGTAAATCTCACAAGCTTATCCTCCTTTCGCCGCAACCTGTCTTTTTTCTAACCCTCCAGGGACAGGTTTGTTTGGCAGTATCATTTTTTTTAGTGGCTTATTTTTAATTCCGACCAACAATTTTAGGGTTAAACTGTCATCTTGGAGAACACTAACAAGGGCGATTTATATAAAGGAGAGGGCATTCCCATCTCCCAAGCCTGCCAAAAAGGCTTTTGCTATGAAGCGGACATAAGCTTAAATGAATGGATGGCGTTGAGCAGGGACTGATAGATGCCATTGGGCACCAGATTTTTTTGCATTTTGAGTAATTGACAAGTGCCAACTTCGTAAAAGCTCCGAGATAAAAATTCATAATCAGGCAAGGTAATCATGAGCAAGTTAGATGAAGAACGATTGATTTTTAAAGACCGGGCAGAGGCAGGAGCCCAACTGGCTGAACGACTGATTTCCTATGAATCGGCTCACCCCTTGGTCTTCGGCGTAGCACGTGGTGGGGTGGAAGTTGCTTACTACGTAGCCCGTAGGCTACACGCCGAATTGTATCCCATTATGGCCAAGAAATTGCCGTATCCTGGAAATCCAGAATACGGGTTCGGGGCGGTAGCCGAAGACGGGACACGTTATGTAGACCCACGCCGTGCGGAAGCACTCAGCCCAGCATCCATTGATGCCATCGTAGCCAGGCAGTTGGCTGAAATCGAAGAGCGTATCCATAAATATCGGCAGAATAAACCCTTACCACCCATGGAAGGCCGAACGGTTATCCTTGTAGACGACGGAATCGCTACCGGAGTTACACTTGTACCCCTATTGGAACTCTGTCGAAAACGCGGGGCATCCAACGTAGTTATTGCGGCTCCCGTTTCAGGAATGCACTTTGACCTTCGGCTGAAAGAAGCAGACGATATTGTGATACTGGTGCAGCCCCGTAATTTCTACGCCGTAGGCCAAGCCTACCGTCGCTTTGGTGATTTCTCAGACAACGAGTTGGTGAAGTTAGTAAGCGATTCGAGACATGATGAACCACAGGACTAAACTATGTTTTCCACGCGATCCGACATTTTTGCCGAAAACCGATCCCAAAATGCTCAGCCGCTTTTAAATAACTTTCATAAACCAATCGATATAAGCATTCACCGCTTTCTGCAAGAAATCTTCGGTTTCTTCGCTTTTCAGGTTTTCCGATTCGTCAAAAAGTTCTTTTACCTGGGCTAGGTAAACTTCTGGTTGTTGCATAGTCGGCATGTTTAAGAAAACAAGGCTTTGCCTTAAGTGATGATTTGCGCCAAAAGCCGACAAATTCCCGGGAGAGTTACTAAATACGGCGGCAGGCTTTCCACTCCAAACACTGCTGCCCATGGGCCTTGATCCGATATCCAGGGCGTTTTTTAAAACACCGGGAACCGAACGGTTGTATTCCGGCGTGATAAATATGACCCCATCCACGGCCTTTACTGCATTTCTGAAAACAACATAGGATTCAGGCACCCTATTTTCGTCGTCAAAATCGGGGTTGTAAACGGGAAGATCATCCAGCGGAATGATATTGAATTCAAACCCCTTGGGAGCCATTGAAGTGATGACCCTGGCTATTTTCTTTGAAAAAGATTCCTTGCGAAGGCTCCCTGCCAGTATTCCTATGACTTTACGCATGCTTTGTATCGATTAACTAGTAACAAACTATAATTTCTCTAAGAATTCACGTACTTCATGGAGATTATCAAACGAGCGATCCACATTCAACATCTGCCGGATGGATTCATGGGATTGTACACCAAAGCAGGTTAGACCGGCGGAATTAGCCGCTTCGGTGCCCGTTAACGAATCTTCCAGTACCAAGCAGTCTTCACCTGCCAGGCCCAGTTCCTGCACGCAACGCAAGTAGGGTTCTGGATTCGGCTTGGGCCACTGTACATCCGTGCGTGTTACCAATACGGAAAAGAAATGCCTGATCCCATTTCGCTCAAGATGATAGATGGCAACTTCACGCTTACTGGAAGTAACTACGGCCATGGTGATCTCCCGTTGGTGTAAAAAATGGATCAGATCACTAGCACCGGGCATTAACGGCACAGTTTCCTCTTCGTGCTGTTGGGCGATGTGCGCACGTACCTGTTCAAAGAACTCTTCCCGGTTTGCTTCAAAACCGTGTTTACTTCGCAGAAACTCAAAAGCCTGTCCATCGGTTTTTCCAGCCAGCTCATTCAGCCACAATTCACTTCCAAGTGCGAAGCCATACGCTTTGAGAGCCGCCCTCCACGCTTTGTAATAGAACCACTCCGAATCTATAAGCGTCCCATCCATATCAAACAATACGGCCTTCCAGTTTTTTATCATATGCTTTTTAAAATACTTGGTAAAGATAGCAAATACAGGCATTCTACAGAACCCTGGATAGATTACCCGCCCGGTGACTACTGCTTATGATGCTTGCAGATCAATATAAATTTTGCTAAATTTGACGTGCCAAAAAAGCCTTATTTTTAATTACACCTACCTCTTTAACTACACCTGAAAGCATTAGATTTCTATTAAAATTTCCAAAAATGGCATTTCATGGACATTCAATTAAACGAAAAAGCAATGATCATAACCGGCGGCCCCGGAATGGGCAAAACATCCCTTATCGAAAGGCTCGGACAAATCGGATATCCTTGTGTGCAAGAATCCGGGCGGCACATCATTCAGGCGGAACTTAAATCTGGCGGCAACAACCTCCCTTGGGCAGATCGACAGGGGTTTGCAAAGGAAATGTTCAATAGGGCCGTGGCCGATTATGGACAAGCCCTGCATAACAACACGCATACGTTCTTTGACAGAGGACTTCCTGATGTAATCGGATACCTGATGTTGTGCAACCTTCCTATCTCCGATACGCTATGGACTGCTGCAAAAACATACCGATATCATCCACGTGTATTCATTGCACCGCCATGGTCGGAAATCTATACTGTCGATAACGAACGGAAACAATCTTTCGAAGAAGCGAAAGCTACCTATGAAGCCATGGCAAATGTGTATATGCTCCTGGGCTATTCCTTGATCGAAATCCCAAAGGTTTCCCTGGAAGAAAGAGTTCAGTTTATCATCAAAAATACAACCAAAAAGTTACGTTAACGTAAAGGCAGCTGAAAGAAGTATTTGTTGACCAAGAAGCTGTTTCCAACCGTTTATTCAAACAGCGGAAAAAGTTTATGAAATTTGTTCGTTGAAATTACAAGAAGAAGGCCATGGCTGAACACCGACAACGCAGACACCTGGATATCACCGTATACGGCAAGGTACAGGGTGTATACTTCCGGCTAACGACCAAGGCGGTCGCAGACCAATTGGGTATAAAGGGAATCGCTTTCAATAAACCCGACGGCACGGTATACATCGAGGCGGAGGGCGACGATTTTGCACTGGAGTCCTTTCTCGACTGGTGCCGTGAAGGCCCTGAACGGGCCGAAGTGGAAAAAGTAGATCAAGTGGAGGGCGAAATGAAAAACTATCGTAACTTTGAGGTCATCAGGAGATCACGGGGCTGACCCTAACGTTTGAGCATTGTCTGTACTTCGAAAATTTGCCGGGCAAACCGCCATATACGGGCTAAGCACCATCATCGCCAGGCTGATTAATTTCCTGCTTACGCCCCTCTTTGTCCGGCAGTTTCCCACAGCCGTATATGGGATTTTTACCTACTTATACGGCTGGGCAGCCATGATACAGGCCGTCCTTGCCTTCGGCATGGAGACCACCTTTTTCCGCTTCCTGCAAAAGCACGAAGATAAAGGCCGGGTATTGAGCAACAGCTTTTTTGTCGTGCTGATCATCTCCGCCCTGTTCCTGTGTGCCGTCTTTTCCAGTGCCACCGATATTGCAACGTGGTTGAACAATGGGCAGTACGACGGCGACTATGTGATGTATGTCCGTTTTTTTGCCCTTTTTTTGGTTGCCGATGCACTGGCGGTCATCCCGTTCGCCCAGCTACGTGCGGAGGGTCGGGCCATGCGGTTCGCCTGGCTCAAACTGACCAACGTGGTTACGCTCGTTGCCCTCAACCTGTTCTTCATCGTTTGCATTCCCTGGCTTTTGACCCATGTCCCACAGACCATACCGTATATTGAAGGTTGGTATCGGCCGGGCTGGCTGGGCTATGTATTTATCGCCAACCTCAGCGCCAGCCTGTTGGTGCTGTTGCTCCTTTTGCCCGAATTGATGAAAATCCGGTTGCGGCCCGACCGTGCCTTGCTTCGCGAGATGTTTGCATACAGCTTTCCCATACTCATTGCCAATATTTCCTTTATCATCAACGAGTACCTCGACAAGCTCATGATCCCGAAGCTGATTCCGGGTGAGCAGGGTATTTCCGACAATGGCATCTATGGGGCAGTGTCCAAGATTGCCGTATTTTTGAGCATTGCCATCCAGGCATTCCGGCTGGGTGCCGAGCCGTTCT
>Ga0207868_1000546_pt1 | contig 38048 bp, 31 predicted proteins | sample Passage237B_FD_187370 | JGI IMG/M metagenome (GOLD analysis project Ga0207868, IMG submission 187370) | Cellulose adapted compost microbial communities from Newby Island Compost Facility, Milpitas, CA, USA - Passage2 37B (SPAdes) (version 3) ... | reverse complement strand
CTCCCGGGCAAGGAAAGCATTCATGATGGCAGCTGCCCGCTCCGGTCCTTGCCGTACGATATCGAACCAGCGGAGCGCTTCGCAGGCAAACTCCAGACGTCGTTCGTTAAAGAGGGTATCGCGGAATGTATCCTGGTTGGGTATTTCCGAGCTGGTTAAGCTATCCAGTCCCGCACGGCCGCGCACAGTGTTTAATAAAGTAAAGGCCTCACCATCGGGTGTGTATCCCATTTCATTCAACACTTCTGCATACATGAGCTGTACGTCGGTGATGCGCACAATCGAAAGATTTACATCGTTGTCGAGGTTGTTGGGCGGAACCGTACCGTGTGCATATTTGATAAAAAGCAACGTTAGGCTGTCAATCACGTTGTTGGCGCTCGTATATCCTTTTTGGATTGTGAAATCACGGCGCACATCGGAGGTATCGTATGCTTCGTACAGGTCGTTGGACACGGCCAGCCACGTGGAGCGCCCGCCTTGGGGGAACTGCTCAGAACGAAGATTTTCTGGCACAAGCGAGTAAACCAGCGGATTCCCTTGGCTGTTCAGTCCGGACGTATATTGGATTTGGAACACATGCTCCGATCCATTGTCGCGCGTATTCAGGAAACAGTCGGAAAATTGTTCGAATGGAGTAAATCCGTCGTAGGCGAGAATTTCTTCAAGTAGTGGACGTGCGGCGTCATAGTTTTTTGTGAATAGGTGCAGGCGGGCAAGAATGGCTTTCGCTGCATAGCGGGTTGCCCGGCCGAGATTGTCTCCACCCTGGCTTTCAGGTAGGGTTGCAGCGGCGGCTTCCAGGTCGGCAGTCGCAAAAGCAAAGGTTTCTGCTTGGGTGCTACGGGCGACTGTCGTGATCTCCTCGGCGTTCATCACACGATCGATGAGGGGCATCCCGCCGAAAATCCAGCCTAATTGGAAATAGCAGTATCCGCGGATAAATTGGGTTTCGCCCTTCATGATGGTTCTCGTTTCTTCGTTTGGAAATTCACCGGCATCGATCTGATCCAGGATGTTATTGGTGCGGTTAATCACGTTCCAATAAGCCGACCATACCCCTAGAATACGGTCGTCACCTGGTGTGAAACCAAAACGTGCGAGTGGATTGTTGGTGGTATTTTGCAAGGTGTTGACGTTGTCGCTCAGACTTTCCATCATCATCGGATAGTCGAAGCCCTGCACGGAGCGCAGGCCTCCGTAAGCACCGAACAATGCCTGCCGGAAGTCGTTGATGGTTTGATAGAAGTCTGCGGTATTATAGGATGATTCCGGGGTCAGCTCCAGATCTTTGTTGCAAGCGCTGAAACCTAAAGACACTGCAAGCGTCAGCAGACCGAGCAAATTGCGTATATTCATTATCTTGGAATTTTTCATGTTATTCTGCCTTGTACACTAAAAAGAAGCGTTTATTCCGAAAGTAAACCGTTTGGATAATGGGTATCCGCCATAATCGGTGCCGGGCCGCGTATTTTCACCTGCGTCGGAACCTCCGGCATTGTTCGCTTCGGGGTTGGCACCGGGATAATTGGTGAATGTATGGAGGTTGTCTGCCATAATAAACAACCGGATAGCTCGTACCTTCCACCGTTTCAGAAACGTTTTGGCAAAATTGTAACCCAGTGTAATGTTGCGGATCCGTACAAATGTCGCATCGTAGATCCAGGTATCGTTGTAGGGTGGGTTCACCCCGACTACACTTGGGGTGTTCCCGTCCCAGCTCATGTCAATCCCGTCGGGTATATTACCCGCGTATACAGCCGGTTTGTACGCATGTAACCAATCACGGTATTGATTGGTACCTTCACCCAGCCCGTTGTTGAAGCCGCGTCTACCTAAATAAAAGAGATCGCCCCCTTGTTGTCCCTGGATGTCGAAGCTGAAGTCGAACCCTTTATAGGTTGAGCGACTTGACAAGCCCCATAAGAAATGGGGCTGGGCGTTACCCACTATGGTATGGTCCTGTTCGTTTATCTGTCCGTCATTGTTTAGATCCACGATTTTCAGGTTCCCTTCCAGTTGTCCGTTAACAATGGGGACCAATGCGTTTCCGTCGGCATCAAAATCTCCCGGTAGCAGTACTCCATTGGTCTTATACATATAAAAGCTTCCTACGGGTTGGCCCACAATGGTTGCGTAAGCGTTGAAATCATTCAGTGTGCTCAGCATGATGAGCTGGTCAATGCCGGGTGCAAGTGCGAGTACTTTGTTGTTGTTTTTGGAGAAGTTAAGAGACGTCTCCCAGGTGAAATTCTCCGTTTTTATATTTTGGGTGGTCAACTCCAGTTCAAACCCTTTGTTTTCCACTTCTCCTACATTGCGCCGGATGGTTGAAAAGCCACTCACCCGGGTCACGGGTACATTGAGCAGCAAGTCTGTCGTTTTATTAAAGTAAGCGTCGGCCGTCAACCGGATCCGATTATCCAGTAACCAGAAGTCTAACCCAATGTCTCTTGACACCGTGGTTTCCCAGCTGAGGTTTGGATTAGCAATGTTGCTAGGTACTAATCCATTGACTAACTTTCCGTTTAAGTTGTAGTCTTGAGAGCCGAGCAACGAAATGTGCTCATAGTTCCCGATCCGATCATTGCCGGCCTTACCGACCGATGCCCGTATTTTCAGCAACGACAGCCACTCGACATCCTGTAGGAAGGGTTCGCCGTTGATTTTCCATCCGGCAGAGAGGGCAGGAAACAGCCCCCACTTATTATTGGCACCAAAACGTGACGAACCATCGTATCGTGCGCTCACCGATAGTAAGTACTTATCGAGGAACTGGTATTGGGCGCGGCCGAAAAATGATGTGACCGCACTTTCACCAATGGTCGTGCTTGCCAATGTGGGATTGTTGGCATTATTCAGTGTAGGAAGCAGGTCGTTTGGATAGCCGTCGCCAGCAGCGGCTAAGATTTCCTGGCGGATGTTTTCGTAGCTCTGTCCCAGCAGAAGTTCCAGCGTATGGTCCTCGCCCAGATCCGGCCGATAGGTGGCAGTATTCTGAATGCTGAACGAATAGTTGTCCGTGTTGGAGGCATAGCCCGTGGCTTGTGCTCCCCGATTTACATTGGCCGGTGTAAATTCGTTGTATGCCGCGTGGGCGGAAATATAACCGATTTGGGTACGCAGGGTCATTCTTTCAATGGGAAGATATTCGGCAAAGCTATTGATCTGCAGTTCACTTGCCTTCGCCCGTGCAGTCATCTCGCGTAGCCGGGCAAGGGGATTAACATACGTCTGCGCAGGCGAATAACCCGTGGCTTCGGTATTTTGATCGATGTCCACCACCGGAGGCATGGCCAGAGCGTAGTGGGCGTTGCTCTCTTTTCCATCGGTTTCCGGATCATCCATCCGATTGAAAGAGGCAGCTACGTTTGCACCTACTTTTATTTTTTCACCGATGTTGAAATGGGTATTGGCGCGCAGGTTATACCGTTCAAAGCCCGTATATTGCATGACGCCGTCTTGATTCAGGTAAGAGCCCGACAGCAGAAACGTGCCTACGTCACCTCCGCCGGATACGGTCAGCGCATAGTTTTGCATAGGTGCACGTTGATAGACGATATCCTGCCAGTTGTTGTTGGGCAAAGAGACTGGATTCAGGTAACTTTCCGGGTACTGGTATTCCGCCGGACGGCTCGAAATCGGCAGCGATAAGTCGCCTCCGGTCTGCTGAAAGCGCGAATCGCGCAAATAGCGGATATAGGCAATATATTCACGGGTGTCCATCATGGGCAGGAAACGGTCTACCTCCTGAAAGCCTGCGTAACTGCTGAAATCCACTTGGGTGGCACCCGATGCACCCGACTTGGTGGTGATGACAACGACTCCATTGCCTCCGCGTGCACCGTATATCGCCGATGCTGATGCGTCTTTCAGCACTTCGATCGAGGCAATATCCCGGGGATTTACATTTCGCATGTGATCTTGGGGAATACCGTCAATGACGTATAGTGGGTTGCTGGATGCAGTGATGGAATTCAGCCCCCGTATTTTAATATTGGCCGCTTTGCCCGGTCCACCGGTGCTCTGGCTTACCCGAACACCGGCAATTTTACCGGCAATGCCATCTTCTGTATTTGTGATAGCATTGTTTTGGAAGGCACTGCCCTCCAGCGAACTGACAGCGCCTGTCAGGTTTTGCCGTTGCACGGTGCCATACCCGATGACTACCACCTCTTCCAGCGTTTGGGCTGCCGAAGGCACGAGTACCACGGTTTGGCCATTGGCTAGGCTCATGGGCATTTCAAACGGTTCAAAACCCAGCATCGAAAAAGTGAGCATCGCTGCGGAGTCCGTGGAAGCCCGGATTTCAAATGCACCTTGGTCGTCAGACTGCGTTTGCGTCTCTGATCCCTTAATGCCAATGGTTACGCCTGCGAGGGGCTTTCCTTTATCGTCCGTCACCTTTCCTTTTACCGTCTGTACTGAATCGGGCTGCGCAATATTCCCGGGCCGGAGGGTCGTTGTAAGGGTATCCTGTTGTATCGTGTCTTGTTTAAGGGTATCCTGTTGGGAATAACCTTTTAGCCATGCGCAGGATGCCCAGCAAACCCAGCAGATTACGATTGATATAGGCACCCTTTTACTTCTGCGTTTTACCATGATTGCTTAAAAATTAGCATAATAAACGTTACTAGCTAGCCGGTAGCCTAGTATGCGTCTGTTTATCAAGGTATGCTGGATAAACTATATACAGTGCTGTGCAAGGTTTTGTTTTGGAAAAGTGATGACACCCTGTTAACGATCATTCCATGGGGTTAACCTTAAAATAAAAAAAAATTGTTTAATAAAAAACAAATGCTGATATTTGCAAGCTCTTTGCGAAAAAGGCATTTAAAAAGATAAACAGCATACGATCATGTCAAGAGTTTGTGATTTAACAGGAAAAGGGGCGATGAACGGATACAACGTTTCTAATTCGAACAAGAGGACGAAACGTAAGTTTTACCCCAACCTGCAGACCAAGCGATTTTTCATTCCCGAGGAAAACCGTTGGATTACCCTGAAAGTGTCCACCTCAGCGATAAAGACCATCAATAAGAACGGCATTACTGCCGTGATCAATAAATTTATCAAAAAGGGATACGTTTAATTAAGGCAATTTCCACCCGGTTTAGGGCGGATGATAATAGAATAGGACAATGGCAAAAAAAGGAAATAGGGTACAGGTAATTCTAGAATGTACCGAGCACAAAGAGAGCGGGCTTCCAGGGATGTCGCGTTACATTACCACTAAAAACAAGAAAAACACTACCGAGCGGTTGGAATTGAAGAAATTCAATCCTGTATTGAGGCGGGTGACCGTTCATAAAGAAATTAAGTAAATCCGCAGTTGCTTTCCACAGCAATTTGCACAACACGTAATAAGACATGGCAAAGAAAGCAGTAGCATCACTCAAAACGGGTAAAGGTAAAGACTACACGAAGGTTATTACTGCCGTTAAGTCTCCGAAGACCGGTGCATATACCTTCAAAGAACTGATTGCACACAACGACCACGTAAAAGAAGCCATTGAGGTGGCCCGTGAAGCCGTTATTGAATCGGCTGCACAGTAGTTTTCGTGCATAGGATATATAAAAAGCCGTTTCGGAAGCCTGCCGGAAGGGCTTTTTTGTTATAATCTTTTTTAACGGAGTGGCTAATGGGACTATTTGATTTTTTCAAAAAAAAGCAGGAAACACCGGAAGCACAAGAAGCATTAGACCGGGGTCTTGAGAAAACCAAGGAAGGGTTTTTCTCCAAAATAACCAAGGCCGTAGTAGGAAAATCCACCGTTGATGATGAAGTGCTGGATGATTTGGAAGAGGTATTGGTTACTTCTGATGTCGGTGTGACCACCACGCTTAAAATCATCGAGCGTATCCAGACGCGTGTGGCACGCGATAAGTACGTAAACACCTCTGAACTCAACAACATTCTGCGTGAGGAAATACAGGCGTTACTCGCGGAAAACAACAGTTCGGACTTCGAGCATTTCGAATACGGCGATCACAAACCCTATGTGATCATGGTTGTAGGGGTTAACGGCGTAGGCAAAACCACCACCATTGGTAAATTAGCCCATCAGCTTAGGGAAGCCGGAAACCGTGTGGTATTGGGTGCGGCCGATACGTTCAGGGCAGCGGCCGTAGACCAGATCAAGCTGTGGGGTGAACGTGTAGGTGTGCGTGTCGTTGCGCAGGCAATGGGATCGGATCCCGCATCGGTAGCTTTTGATACGGTCAAATCTGCGGTGGCCAGCGGCGACGATGTGGCAATCATTGATACGGCTGGGCGACTGCATAACAAGGTGGCCTTGATGAACGAGCTTACCAAAATTAAACAGGTGATGCAGAAGGTGGTGCCGGGAGCGCCGCATGAAATATTGTTAGTGCTTGACGCCTCGACTGGACAGAATGCCATTGAACAATGCAAGCAGTTTACCCAGGCTACCGATGTGAACGCGCTGGCGCTTACCAAACTTGACGGTACAGCGAAAGGAGGTGTGGTTATCGGCATCTCTGATCAATTTAAAATCCCCGTGAAATACATCGGTGTGGGTGAAAAAGTGGGCGACCTCCAGTTGTTCAATAAAAAGGAGTTTGTCGATTCGCTGTTTAAGTGATCGCACCATTACCATGAGGACGAAACAGATAAAACCACCTGCTGCAGCACAGAAGCCGCGTGTGAATGTGGTTACGTTGGGCTGCTCCAAGAATATCTACGACAGCGAAGTGCTGATGGGGCAATTGCGCGGTAATGACATGCCGGTGGTGCATGAAGCATCGAATATACAGGCGGATGATATCGTCGTGATCAATACGTGCGGCTTTATCGATAACGCCAAGCAGGAGTCCATCGATACCATTTTGCAATACAGTGCGCTTAAAGCGGAAGGAAAGGTTGGAAAAGTGATTGTGACCGGCTGTCTTTCCGAGCGATATAAGCCAGAGCTGCAGACAGAGATTCCCAATGTCGACGCATACTTCGGAACCAATGACCTGCAGGCGCTATTGGGCACCCTGGGTGCTGATTACAAACGCGAATTGGTCGGCGAACGGATGCTTACCACCCCTTCGCATTTTGCCTATTTCAAGATTGCAGAGGGTTGCAACCGACCCTGTTCGTTTTGTGCTATCCCGCTCATGCGGGGCAAGCATGTATCCAAGTCGATGGAAAGCTTGGTGAACGAAGCACAATACCTTGCAAAAAACGGTACCAAGGAACTTATACTGATTGCACAGGATCTCACCTACTACGGTTTGGACCTTTACGGCAAACGTAATCTTGCAGATTTGCTCAGACGGCTCTCGGATGTGGAGGGAATTGAATGGATCCGGTTGCAATATGCGTACCCATCGGGATTCCCGACGGACGTCCTTGACGTTATGAAGGAGCGTGCCAACATCTGTAATTACCTGGATATGCCGTTGCAGCACATCAGCGATAACATGCTGCGGTCGATGCGCCGGGGCATTACCAAGCAGAAGACCCTGGACCTAATCCATTCCATCCGTGATCGTGTGCCGGACATTGCCTTGCGGACAACGCTCATCTGCGGGTACCCGGGAGAAACTGAACAGGATTTTGAAGAGCTTAAGCAATGGGTTGCAGCTACCCGCTTTGACCGTTTGGGATGTTTTACCTATTCGCACGAAGAGAAGACCCATGCGTATAGCTTGATTGACGACATTCCCGAAACGGAAAAAGCCGCCCGTGTGGAACAGATTATGGAAATCCAGCAGGGCATTTCTTATGACATTAACCAAACCCGGGTTGGCAACACCTACAAAGTACTGGTGGATAAAATAGAGGGAGAATATTTTGTAGGGCGTACGGAATACGATTCACCGGAAGTGGACAATGAGGTGCTTATTCCTGTTGCAGACCAGTATCTTACACCTGGCCGGTTTGTGCAGGTGCATGTGGACCGGGCCGAAGACTTCGACCTGTATGGAACGATTGTCAAATAATCGTTATCAGTCGCTGCTTTTGGTGGTAACCCCTATCTTTGCTGGGCAATGAAGGCAACCTACATAGACTATAAGGATACCAACAGCTTTTCAAAGACACTGCTGGCTTATTTGAATAACGATCCGGCTCTTGAACCCTTTGCAGGTAACCGGCCGGATATGGAAGGTTTTGCCCGACAGATAACGGCTAAGGTTGGTAAAACAGAAAGAGAGGGGCTGGTACAGCGTCTCAAACACCAATATGGAGCGCTGCTGCCGGATCAACAAGCAGTGGCTGCTAATGTGGAAGCATTGGCTGACGAGCGGACTTTTACGGTTACCACGGGGCATCAACTGAATATCTTCACGGGACCTTTGTATTTCATTTTTAAAATCGCGACCACTATTCGGCTTGCGCGGGATTTGAAGAAAGCTTTTCCGGAATATACCTTTGTGCCCGTCTATTGGATGGCTACCGAAGACCATGATTTTGCGGAGATTAACCATACCCGGCTCCATGGAAGGAAGATCGTATGGGAAGCTAATACCCAGGGAGCTACCGGGCGGATAAAAACGGAAGGCATTGCCGAAACGGTACGCCGGTACCAGAATTTTCTTGGTCTCTCGGAAAATTCTTCTCGGTTATCCGGCATGATCGAGGAAGCATACTTGAAACATGATAACCTTGCTGCCGCTACACGCTATCTTGTCCATCAGCTGTTCGGCTCGTACGGGCTAGTCATTATGGATGCGGACGACCGCTGGCTTAAGCAACGCTTTGCACCGGTAATCGAACAGGACATCCTGGGCGAACATAGCCACAATGCGATCGAAAAAACCTCTAACGCGTTGAAGGATGCGGGGTTCTCCACTCAGGTACATGCCCGCGAAATCAATTTTTTTTACTTGACCGATGCGTTCCGGGAACGCATTGTGCGGCTTGACGACGGCCGGTATGAAGTGCTCCGTCAGGGAATTTATTTCACTGAGGAGGAATTGCGCGCTGAGATAAGCAATCATCCGGATCGGTTTAGTCCGAATGTGGTCATGCGACCGCTGTATCAGGAATTGATCTTGCCTAATCTTGCCTACATCGGCGGGGGAGCTGAGATTGTCTACTGGTTGCAATTGAAAGCCTGCTTCGAGCACTATGGCGTGGATTTTCCCATTTTGGTGCCACGCAACTCTGCCATGATAACCGACGATAACATGGCGGTGAAAGTGCTCCGGCTTGACCTGACCTTCCGGAGTATTTTCAAGCCAACGGATGAGTTGAAGAAGGAATATGTGCGCCGGCATACAAAACATCGGCTGAACCTGCACGATGAATGGATGGAACTCAATGCCATTTTCGGTAAACTGCGGTTGCGCGCCCACAAGATTGATCCGACATTGGGGCCAAGTACAGACGCGGTAAAGGCTAGACTCAAAAAAGCGATTAACAACCTGGAGAAAAAACTGCTGAAAGCGGATAAACGGAATCATGAAGATGCGCTGATTCAAATAGACCGCATCAAAGAAAAACTTTTCCCCGGCGGAGGATTACAGGAGCGATCTGAAAACTTTGGACTACTGTATGTAAAATATGGAGATCGGTTGATCAGCGAACTGATCGGGCACTTTGAACCTTTGGCGTTTAAATTTACAATTATTTACTGACTCCGGGTGAAGGGGACGAACCGCACAGGCGTGAGTTTGGTTTCAACGACTTTTCCATTCTGTTTTTCCATCAGAATCAATGTCTGTACCGCTGCAGGTGGCCCTACGGGTATGACCATCTTTCCGCCGTCTTTCAGTTGCTTGATCAGCGGCGGAGGGATTTCATCGGGTGCAGCGGTAACGACGATGGCGTCAAACGGCGCTTTGGTTTCCAGTCCTTTGTAGCCATCTCCGATGATGACGGTTACGTTGGCATACCCCAGGCTGTCCAATAATTTTTCAGCCTGTTGACCCAGTTCCTTCACGATTTCGATGGTATATACCTCGTTGACCATCTCAGCTAGCACGGCTGCTTGGTAACCGGACCCTGTACCGATTTCAAGGACACGGTGATTCGGCTTTAGGTCGAGCAATTGAGTCATGTAGGCCACGATATAGGGCTGTGAGATGGTCTGTCCGTGACCGATGGACAGTGGCGAATCGGCATATGCCTGCGCCCGATACTGTGGCGGCACGAACAGGTGCCGTTGCACCTTTCGCATCGCATCGAGCGTGGCATCATGGTTGATGCCACGGGCTTCGAGCTGCTGGCGGACCATGTCGTTGCGTAGACTTTGTTCATCCTGGACCAGGAACTGATGGGTCTCCACGGCAATGATCAATCCGATGAGGACAAGCAGTTTCATGGCTTGATCCGTTCCGCCACACGTGCGAGGGTCGCCGCATCCCGGCCACTCAACTCGAAATAAGCAATGTCAGGGTTGAGTTGACTTCCGCCGTCAATGCGTACGAAAATCCGGTCAAGAATAGCCTCCCGGTTGTTGATGGATGTGTATACCACGTATTTTTTGCTCTTATCGCAATAGGAAAGCCGTAAGGGGTGACTTTTGTAAGCGGCCAGGCGCAATTCATAGCTCCCATTGTCGAGTTGCTTATGGCTGATGCCATAGGCCATAGTCCGCTGTATAAAATTTAAGTCCTTACGTATCCCTCCTTCCGCATAGCGTATCCAATATACGTTTATGGGTTCATCGGAGTCTACCACACTGTCTTTCATGTTAAGTTGATAGATCACCGTGTTTTCGTCCGGATCGCGTTGCAGGTAAAATAATTGTTTATTTTCGTTTGGTACGGGTAATTGATCTACGGCTACTTTTTTGTCGAATTTACTTTCCTGCGCAATCAAGCCCAATGCGGAAAAAAGAAGAATGATACTGATGTTACCTTTCAGCCGGGTATATTCCCATAGATTATTCCGCGTTGGTGGCAGAACCATTGAATAGGATCGCATAAGACACCTCCTTTTTCCAAAGATAACGAATTTTCTGGATCAAATTTTAAAAACTTATACAGGGGTTTATCGGTAGTAGATAAAATGAAAGGCTTCCAAACGGGGAGAATGAAAGCCTTTACTAACCAATTATAAACCTAAATTATGATGGTGCAAAGATAGTGTATTTTGTACACTCCCACAAGAAAAAAAATAAAATATTTTTTGGGCGGGAATCGTTTTTGCAAATCCCGCATTTGTTCTAGAAATTCGGTGCATGGTACATTCTTGGTTCAAGGTAATTCAATGGGGCGCAAAAATCCAACTTAGGGCCGTGAATGCGGTATTCATTTGTCTGGTATTGAGCAGTGCCTGTCAGCATGAGTCAAAAAGCACGGTCTCGGCCACGGATATTAGAGATAACAAAACCGATATAGATTTTCAGCAGGATACAATTCCCGATCCGCATCGTTTCCAGTTTATATTTGGTGACTCGGTGAATCGTGCGTTTTTCTGGGACCAAGAAAGTACACTACGCGAAACCGGTAGTGAGGCGTTGCGGATGGACGGGCGATCAGTGTTATACATCGAGAAAGCTTCATTGCCATTTGGGCTGCGTACCGCATTGATGGATATCGAAGTGCTTGAACTTCCGCTTTTATTGCAAGTTGATGCGTTTGATAACGAAGCGGGACAATCCTTGGAATTATTTTCTGGTGCATTAAAGGTTGAAAAAAGTTACGAATCCTCCTTTCCATCTTTGGACACCCTGCGCGCCGGCGACCTTTATATGATTAATAAAGACATCGATTTATCCGAAAAGGAGCATTTGGATGATTTCAGCATCCAACACTGGTGGGAAACTTATTCTCAATAGGCAAGCAATACTCCTAACTAATGAAAGGTTTCCAAACGGGGAGAATGGAAACCTTTACTAACCAATTATAAACCTAAATTATGATGGTGTAAAGGTAATTTCTTTTGTGATAATATCAAATAGCACGCTTAATTTTTAACATTATTTTAACAAATCGACAACAATATTAAAATTTTCCAAATTCATTTTCTATCGCAACGTATCGAATCTGTCTTTTCAGTCTTCCCTTCATTTATTCGTTGTTTTTTCCGAATGCCCTAACAGTTTGTCGGGGGCCACATGATCCCGGATCAGACGCTTCAGTGCCGTTATTTCGGGGAATCCACCATCTGTTTTCCGGTCGATAACGGGGTGTCCATCTATGTATATCGTGAATTTTCCCTCGGTTTCCGAGGGGCGTAGCATTACGCCATTCAATTCGTCGTTAAATGTGGTAAGCAGCTCGGAAGCTAAATAAACGGATCTCAGCATCCAGCCGCACTTCGGGCAATATTCGATCGTGATTGTTGGTTTCATTTGGAATAGAAATGTATTGAATCACGAAGATACGCAATATTGGTAAAGGTACCTTTGTATCGGCGGGAGGAAATTTTGGTATGGGTTTTGGTTGATTCCGGAGCACATACTCATATCTAATTTCATAACATGAAGAAACTGGTTTTTACATTCCTTGTCGCAGCTTGTTTGATTGGTGCTGCGAATGCACAGAAACTAAACCTGGGAAAGGCTGCGAGCGCGGCATCCAACAGTGTTTCTGCTTTCACGTTTACCAACGAAGATGCGATCAAGCTATCAAAAGAGGCTGTAAATTGGATGGATGAACACAACGAAGTCGCGGGCTCGGATGATTCATATACTCAGCGGCTGGAACGTCTGTTTGGCAAACATCAATCCCAGGATGGGCTGGCACTGAATTATAAAGTATATTTAGTGAGTGATATCAACGCCTTTGCGTGTGCAGATGGAAGTGTCCGCGTATTTTCCTCATTGATGGACATCATGACCGATGACGAATTGCTATCAATTATTGGCCATGAAATCGGCCACGTGAAAAATGAAGATACGAAAGACGCCATGAAAAATGCATACATGAAGGCTGCTGCCATCGATGCGGCGGGATCTGCTTCCAAAACGGTACAGGCTCTTTCCGATAGCCAGTTAGGTGAGTTGGCCAACGCGATGCTTGATGCCTCACATAGTAGAAAGCAGGAATCTGAGGCAGACGAATATGCTTACGGCTTCATGAAGCAGCACGGCTACAATGTGGTGGCCGCTTACACCGCATTCAAGAAACTTGCCTTGCTGAGTAGTGGCGACACAAATGTATCGGGTTTCGAAAAAATGCTGAGCTCGCACCCGGATAGCGAAAAACGAGCGGAGGAGGTAAAAGCAAAAGCTGAAAAAGATGGCCTTTGGCAAGACCCCGGTACCGTCGAATTACCACAAACCCGATTGACGGAATAATCACCCGGACTGTGGAAAAATAGGACAACCACCCGTGAAGGATCGCTTCCGGGTGGTTTTTCGTATTTTTGCTTATATGATCCGACGAATAGCTTGCTTGCTACCGCTGTACATGACTACCATCACTACAGCCGTGGCACAATGGAGCGATAGCACTCATTATTACATACAACTGTCTTCGACCAATTCGATTAACCGGGCGAATGCCAAAAGTGCCTATCTTTTCAATAACGGATTGCGATTTTCGATCCAGAAGGAACGGGTGCGCCTCAATTGGAGCAATAACTGGCTCTATGGCCAGCAGGATGGCAGCAAGACCAACAACGACTTCTCGTCAACGTTTGATGCAAACTTTTACCGGCCCAATAAAAAGCTGTTTTATTGGGGATTGGCCAATTACAATACGAGCTACTCCTTAAAAATTAAAAACCAGCTATTAGCAGGTGCAGGACTGGCATACAGCTTTTTTGATACCGAGACTGCTTATTTCAATCTGAGTGACGGATTTCTTTTTGATGCAAGCAGCATTCTGGAAAATGATTTGCCTATCCACTACCAAACGGTACGTAATTCCTTCCGGGTAGCTTACAAATTTGTCATTGGTTCGTTTATCGTAGTTCAGGGCAACAATTTTTACCAACCTTCGCTTTCCAAGGCTTCCGATTATAACATTCGGCTTACAAACGATGTCTCATTTAGACTAAACCGCTGGCTCAGTCTTAAGGCCGCCCTTACGTATAACCGTATTAACCGTACGGATAGCGAGAATCTGTTATTTACTTATGGTGTAGCTTTTGAACGGTATTTTTAATACCCCTATTCGGGAAAAAAACCTAAAGAAGAAAGGTTCTCCTCATCCAGGATTTCATTGGCAATATGCAGTAATTGTTGGGCATCTACGGCATCTATCTGGGCGAATACCTCCGCTAATGTCTGTACCCTACCATCGTCCATCAGGTTTTTGGCGAGTGAAATAATCAGGCTCAGGCGGTTTTCTTCAGCCAACGCGATCTGCCCCTTGAATTTCTGCTTTGCCTGGTGCAATTGCATGACGCCCAATTGATGCTCGCGGAGTTTACGCAGTTCACCACGGACCAGCCGCAGCGCTTTATCCGTTTTTTCTGCGTCTGTTCCCAAATAAATGTGAAAAATTCCGGTATCCGAAAGCGGTGTATAGCTGGACTCGATGGTATAGGCAATGCCATGTTTTTCCCGGACTACTAAATTGAGTTTCGAGGTCATTCCCATTCCGCCGAGTAAGTTGTTGAGTAACAGTAATCCTACCTTGTTGGGATCGTGTACACTATAGGCCATACCACCCAGCATGTAATGGGTTTGGTTGATGGGTTTTGGTATCCGGGTTTGCAGTGGTTCCGACCTCTGCGGTGGTATCCGGTCGCGGCGACCGGAAGCCCGGCATACTTTACCCAGGGTGCGTGCAGCCAACGCAGTTACACTACGTATGGAGTAGTTACCTGTAATCCCGACGATTATTTCATGTGTTTGGTAGTTTTTACGGATAAATTCAGCAATATCGTTACGGGTAAGCTGGGTAAGGTCGGCTTCGGTACCCAATATATTATGTCCCAGTTCATGCCCTTGGAATAACTGATCCTCAAAATCATCGAGGATGGAATCTTCGGGACTGTCAAGATAAGATGCCATTTCATCCATAATGACTCCTTTTTCCTTTTCCAGCTCATGTTCAGGAAATACAGAATGGAAAAACAAATCTTCGAACAGGTCCAATGTACGCCCCAAATAAGGGGTCAGAAAAGAGGCGTGAACGCAGGTATATTCCTTGGTCGTATAAGCATTGAGATCTCCTCCCACGGATTCGAGGCGGTTTAGTATCTGATGGGTATTCCGTTTCTCCGTCTGCTTGAATAACAGGTGTTCGATAAAGTGGGCCAGTCCATAATTACCTTTCCGTTCGTCCCTCGCTCCTGCGTTGATAAGCATACAAGCATGGGATACGGGTGATGCAACCTGGTGCAGAACGATCCGGATGCCGTTGGGGAGGTGAATAAGCTCGTATTCCATAGTTGCGCAAGATAGCAAATATAGGGTTAAAAACGACCACCTCCCCGTTGGTCTCCTCCCCATCCGCCACGGCCACCTGGCCCCCCAGGGCCATCGAATCCCATACTGCCTCCCGCAAAGTTGGAGAAACGGTATGACAACGTAAGCATGAAATAACGTGCCAGCCGATTGGTACGGCTGTCGATGATGATGTTTTCTGTGACACTGCGCGATACGTTGGTTTGCTCGTTCAGCAGATCAAACGCCTGAAAACGGATCGCACCATTTTTGCCTTTGAAAAATTGCTTTTCGATATAGGCGTCGATAATCATGGGATTGGCACCGACGGAACTGGTATATCCGTTGTTGGTTGTCTTAGCCAGGTCAGCACCGAAAATCCATGTGGGCGTGAGGTTTACCGTGCCGTTTAAAGTAAGTGCCCAGGTAGATACGTTATTGTTGGCATTGTTGCGCGAGGTAACTGTATTGGTGGTGGTGTTATAAGTATAACGTATGCCCGGTGTGATCTCCAGGGTTTCTTTGGGGTTATACCGGAAGTTGACATTTTGAGAAAAAACCCAGTTGCGTGCGATGTTCCGCAAGGTTTCCCAAGAAGGTGCATCCTGACCGGCTACTTGCGAAGACACATACGAAACGTTATTGTTATACATAATCATGCCGCCGAATGACAAGGTATAGGTACGGTCGGCAAAAGGTTTGGAGAAATTGTAAAATCCACGCGTATTATAAAATCCGTTGGTATTGAGGTATTCTGTGGCCTGCACCACGCCGATGGAGTCATTGAAAGATGTGGTGCGGTTGGTTACGATCTTATCTTCAGCCAACGATCCGGTGATACCGGCGAAGAATGAATTGCCGCCGCTGATGTTGAAGTTGCGGTAAAACATCCGCAATTCATGGGTAAACTCGGCGGAAAGATCCGGATTACCTGTTACCGGCGCATTGGCATTGGAATAATCCGTAAAGGGTTGCAGCTGGGTGAAGCTCGGTTCGTTTGCCCTTCCGGAATAATTGATGTTAAACCGCTGGGTGCGGGAAATTTCATATTCTACGCGGGCGACGGGCATCCAGTTGAATCCGGTTCGATGAATCTCGATCGCGTTCCCGTCAATGTTCCCTCCTCCCTGGAGTAAATTGGGTTGGGCAGCCACGCCAAATGAATAGTTCCATTTTTCTTTCCGGTAGCGGTAGCTGAGGGTGCCGCGGTGTGTGTAGAAAGTATAGTCGTACGTCCGGTTGTTGTTGTATTCGGGGTTGTCGATAATTACACCATCGATATCGTATGCATTGGCATTGCGATAGTTGTCGTACGATGCGAAATTGAAGTCATAACTCAATTCCAGGGTGCTGTATTGCCCGAGGGGTTCGATATAAGAGAGGGTTGCACCTCCGTTGAGGCTTTTGTTTTCCAGGTCGACCAAATGCTGTTGATAGACGCTATCAAGGTCCTCAATCGCCGTTTCATAGACCAGGGTGTTCAGTATACGCTCCTGATCCTGTTCTGTACTGGCGGTGTTCAACGAAAAGTTGAGGAAGATATTTCGGCCTTTATCGTTGAGCCTTCGGTTATACAGGCCGCTGGCGCCATAGTTTGGTGCATACGATTTACTGAGTTGGCGGTTTGTCAGATCATTAATCAGCTGCTCATCCTGCCGGTTTGAGCTCAATGACAAGTTATCCGCCCGGCTTTGGCGGAAGGTCAGGTTGGGCGAAAACTTGATGTAATTTTTGTCGTCAGGCTTGTATTCAATATTCCAGCTGAAGCGGTGGTCATTTCCGACGCTGCCGTTGTTCATATTGCTGTTTGTATAGGTGGTGCCCCCGGGAAGTGGCTCTTCGCGAAATTCATCCATTAGCGTGGTATTGTCGGTATGGCCGAAGCTGTAGTCACCATACATCGTCAGTTTCGGGCTGAAATCCTGACGATAGTTTACACCGATGGATTGTGTATTGGTGAGGCCATTGCTGGCTCCGGACCAGCCGCCGAACCCGGAGCCGGCTCCACCGCCAAACCCGCGCCCAAAGCTTCCTGCACCGGGGCCACGGCGGGCTCCACCGCTGCGAACGTTGAAGTCAAACAGGTTGGCATTTACGTTATTCAGGTTGCTTAATACCGAAAGTTGCATCCCTTCTTTGAATTTGCCGTATGAACCGGTTACCTGATACCGCTCATCCGTACCGCCGCCCACGCGGAAATTCCCGAAATCGCCGTTATTTTTATCCGGAGCAATTTGCAGGTTCAACACGCGCTCGGGGTCACCACTGCGGTTGCCGGTGATATTGGCCATATCGCCGTAATCATCCACAATTTGTATGCGTTCAACAATCTCTGCCGGCAGATTCTGGATAGCGGCCTTGATGTCTCCTCCGAAGAAGTCCTTTCCGTTAATGCGGGCACGGGTTACCGTTTCGCCCTGTGCCGTGACGTTGCCATCTTTATCCACTTCCACGCCGTCCAGCTTTTTGAGTGCATCGCCCACCAGTGCTCCTTCCCGTAACCTGAGGTTTTTAGTGGAATATTCCAGGGTGTCTTCTTTTACCGTAATGGGGGCAGCGCCTGTAACGGATACTTCGGCTAGCATCCGGCTGGATTCGTTGAGGCTAATGGGCAGCATCAGTTCGTTTTTGCCTCCCTCGAACGCGTACCGTTGTCGAAGCGTATCGTATCCCAGACTGGTTACCGTCAGTACAAAGCGGCTGCCCTTGATGTTATTGAAGGAAAATAGGCCTCCACTGCCTGAACTGGTCTGTGCCGAATCCTGATCGGACACCAGTTTGATGGAGGCGCCTATGATGGCTTCCCCCCGCGAATCGCTTAACGTGCCTTGTACCCGTTTGTTGGTCTGCGAAAAACCGGGCAGCACGAGGAAAAAAAATAGAGCGGCCAATAAGGCCACTCGAATAACGGTTTGTTTAGTACCTGATTGATTGAAATTAGTCATTCGTATGTTCGTAAAATATCTTCATTCTTTGGCCAGTGGTGCCAAGACCCAAACGCCGGGCTCTTCACGCGGTTTAGAGGGTGCCTGCTGTCCGTAGCTGTAGGGATAGCCATAACCGTAGCCATATCCATAGGGATATCCGTATCCCCGCCTCATCATTGCGGGCGAACTGCCACTGCCGGGTATCATGACACCGTTTATTTTTACGTTGAATGCCAGCTCTTCGCTGGCGTCATCCAAGGACATCCCCAAGCGATCCAACGGTACAGCCATTTCCACGCATAATGCATCAGCCGTATCCAATGTAGCTTGGGCGTGAATGCCGTAGGTATTCTGCAAGGAGATTTGCCCATCGAGGACATCGTTGAACCGCATTACGTAAATCGCCCGTATGGCTGCCAGTGCTCCTTTGCGCATATCGTCCGGACGGTCGTCGTTGTCTGCTGACATGATCGACCGGAACGCCAGCCGGTCGGCAACCGGAAAGTAAACAGTTGGGCCTTCCCGTTTTTTCCCATCTGTATTGACCATGAAGGCAAGACCCTGTGCAAAAATCTGCATCTGCCGGTCTTTATCCACTACGCGCATGGCGATGTAGAGGTTTTCATCGTCGTTCTTGATGTGGTATCTGAACTTTTGGACGGCATGTTCATAGGTCAGCGAATCTTCCCACTCATCGAGCTTTCCATCAATTACAATACCGTTGGCCCAATCCAATGATTGCTGGATGTTCCCTTTATTGCGTTGGGCAAATACGGGACTCGCCATCATCACCATCAGTATCCCTATTTTACAAGCTTTCAAAGCCATTTGTGCTGCTACAGTGTGCGTTTTTGACACCTTCATCCTGAGTAAGTTTAATTGTATAAAAATTATTACATGCGCGGTATTAAACCGGGTTCCGCATACTACAAACAAATGTATGCTTTTCATGCTGCGAAAGTGAGCATGCCGATTGTATATTGCGTGCAAGTTCCCTAAGTTTGTCTCCAGTGAAAACGAAGCAGAACGACACAATGCTACTTTCGAGGTATCAGGACATTTTGGTTGAGGCGGGGTGCGACGAAGCGGGCCGGGGTTGTTTGGCGGGGCCCGTTTTTGCGGCAGCTGTGATTCTTCCCAGCGATTTCCAACATGAGCTGCTTACCGATTCCAAGCAGTTGTCTGCGATACAGCGCGCCGAACTTCGGCCCATCATTGAAGCCAATGCGTTGGCGTTTGCCGTTGCCAGTGTAAGTCCGCAGGAAATTGACCGGATAAACATCCATAATGCTTCTTACCTCGCCATGCATAAGGCATTGGATACGTTAACCCTGAAAGCGGAATACATCATCGTAGACGGCAACCGGTTTATTCCTTATCAGCGAACGCCGCATTGCTGTATTGTGAAGGGTGATGGCAAGTATTTATCCATTGCGGCGGCGTCAATATTGGCCAAGACGTATCGCGATGAATACATGGAGGGACTTGCGGCAGAATTTCCGGAATATGGGTGGTGTCAAAACAAGGGCTATCCGACCATTCAGCACCGGAGTGCGATTCTGCAACACGGCTTCACCCCTCACCATCGACGCACATTCCGGGTAACGGACCCCCAGCTCAGCCTTTTTTAGCCGGTACGGCTTCGGTTTTTCTCCGTGTTTGCAGCCAGATAGCTGCTGCCATTCCCAATAGCAACGTGATGGAAGCGATCAGTGAAATGGTTTCACCCAAGTGGTAAGAAAGCGGTTTGAAAATGAATTCCACTTTGTGATTTCCGCCGGGCAACTGTAAAGCGCGCAGCACATAGTTGGCCCGCAGGATGGGGTATTCTTTCCCGTCCACATACGCTTTCCAACCCTTGTCGTACCATATCTCGGAAAACACAGCCAGGGCATCGTTGGGAGCCGAATATTCATATACCAGCCGGTCCGGCCGATAGGATGTCAGTTCGATCGAAGAATTTACCGGTGTACCCAGCCGCTTTTCATCCAGGAGGGATTTAAACTCTTCATTGATAAATGCCTCTTTTCGGGGATCAAACCCATTGATAGCCTGCATCTCCTCTTCGTTGTCTTTTACCAAGGTTACCTTCTCCACAAACCATGCATTACCAGCGGCTGTGTTACGGCGCTGGATGCGCTCACTGTTTTGGTTGTCATTGGTGATGAGGTAACGGGTGTTGAGCATATCCAGTATGTCTTCGTTGAGGGCACCGCTGAACTGCCGTTCGATGAGTTCCTGGTAGCGCATCAGTTTTGCTGCATGATAGCCTCCAAGGGATTTATGGAAATAAGAGGGGCGTGCATCGGCAAAAGGATTAGTCGTTAGGTCCAGTACGCGGTAGTTCGGATCTTTATCCATGAGGATGAGCTTGTCTACCTCACGTTCCCGGATAAACTGGCGGTTCACTTGTAGCTTGTCGACGAAACGGTCTTCATTCAGGTATCGTTTGTCTACTCCCCATAGGTCGATCAGCGTGAGCAAACCCAATGCGATCACGCCTGTTTGTGCTTTAAGTTTATTTTTGATAAGCAGCCATACGATTGCGAAAGTAAGAACCACAAAGAGCAGCGAACGGAAAGCGTCTGCCCGTGCCAACGCCGCACGGTCTTTGACCAACGCCGCCATTACTTCATTTGCAAAAGTATTGTCTCGCAGCTGTTGGCCATATTGCTGAATAACCGCCTGGTGGTTTGACGTTTTGAAACTCAGAAACACATCCGGCAATAAGGCGATAAGTAACACCAAGCCGCCCACACCGTATAATACGTAGAGGCTCTTTTTATCTAAATTTTTGATCTTGCTTCCATTGGTAACAATTTCATTAACCGTTAGAACGGCCAGAATCGGTATTAGTAACGAGGCGATGATTAGGATCGATTCAACGGCCCTGAATTTATTGTACATCGGAAAATAGTTGAAGAACAAATCCGATACCAGCGGAAAGTGCCTGCCGAAAGAAAGCAACAGCACCAATAAGGTGGTGCTGGCTAGCCACCATTTAAGTGGCCCCTGTACAACAACCAGCCCCAGTATAAACAGAAATACGACCCCTGCTCCAAAATACCACGGCCCCGAAGTAAATGGTTTTTCGCCCCAGTAAGTGGGTAGGTTGGCTGCAAACTGCGCTGCTTGTGCCGGATCGGCACCCTTGCTGATAACCAATTTGGCTACGTTCGATTCGGCGTCCAACCGGGTATCCCCTCCCCCCCCATAAGCATTAGGTACCAGGAAGGTCAGGCTTTCTCCCACACCTTGACTCCAATCGTAAGCATATTCGCGGCTCACACCGTTGTCTGCGCGCTGCGCGTTTTCGGTCTTCAGATTTGCCTTCCCGCGCAGGGTTTCTTTACTGTATTCGTAGGTAGGCCACAGCAGCGAAGCATTTACCGCGACTGCTAGGATGACTGCCACGGCTTGGTACGCAATGGCCTTTCCAAATTGGAGCAGCCTTTTTTCTTTGATGGCGTGGTACAGCTCGATGACGACCAACACCAGCATGGCTAAAAAAAGGTAGTAGGTTACCTGGATGTGGTTTACTCGGATTTCAAGTGCCAGCGCCAGCGCCAATAATACCGTTCCCCACAGGTATTTCCCCCGGAATGCCAACAATATACCGGCCATGATCGGTGCCATGAATGCGATGGCATAAGCTTTGTTTGCATGCCCTGCTTCAATGTAAATAAAGTTATAAGAGGAAAATGCGAACGCAATGGCTCCGAGTGCGGCTAACCAAGGTTTGACCCTTAACACACAGAACAACAAATACGCACCCAGCAAGTATAGTAACACTACATCAATCGGGTGGGGAAAAAATGCTTTGAAACCATGCAATAGGTGGGTAGTCAGGTTATTGGGTAATTCGATCAATACTTGATACGAGGGCATTCCGCTGAACATGGAATTAGTCCACAGCGGCATATCTCCGTCACGGGCTTTGATATCCAGAATTTCTTTTTGTCCGGCTTGAGCTTGCAGCACATCGTTTTGATACAACACCTTGCCCTGCCAGGCAGGGGTCAAATAAAGAAAACAAATGGCGATGAAAACGCCGATGACCGCCAGGTGGATTGAATTGTTATTGAACCAGTTCTTCATGTATCCCTGTTGAGTTTCAAACACAAAGTGCCAAAAATAGGGATTAGATTTGAGATGTGGCACATCAGTGCCGATTAATTAGCAGATAATCGGAAGAACGTTGATGGTGGGTTAAAACCGATGGTCCGAATTGTGCTCACGTTGTGCCAGCAGGGTCTCCGAAGGGTTATCGATGTTGTTTTTCAGTACTTTGCTATTGGTCAGGTATTCGTCATTACCTGCATACACAAAAAGCAACGATCCATTTTTGATAGCATCGATGATCGGCTTATTCAGTTCCCTGGGCAGCGCCGGACAGCCGTAACTTCTTCCTAGCCTCCCGGTGGTACGAATCACATCTTCGCTGCAATAGTCTGCTCCGTGGATGACCACCGCCCTAGCCATCGCTTGATCATTGATGCCGGATTCCAAGCCTACCAGTCGAAGCGAATACCCATTGCCGCCCTGGTAGGTTGCATCGGTCAGATAAAATCCCAAGGAACTTTGCAGGGAACCGTGTTTGTTAGAGAATCTAGTGGCATATTTTTCTCCGCTGTTCCTGCCATGGGCAACGATCGTATGAAACAGTAGTTTTTTGTTTTTCAGATCCAATACATACATCCTTTTCTCCGTGGAAGGCAAGGTGAAGTCTACCACGGTGAGGATATCTTTGTTTTTGGCCGGGAGGGTCCGATAGCCAATCATGGCCTGTTCAAACGCCTCGTAATTAAGCAGCGATTGAAGGTGCAGACTGTCATAGAGTTTTTGGGTCTCAGACAGTTCAGAAGAATGGACAATGGAATCGACTTGCTTGGTTTTGGATAAAGTACCCCCGCTTTTCGCAGGAAATGGATCGAAACCCCAGCCGGCAACAACCGCAAAAAGTACTACCAACAACAACTTATTCATACGCACGCTTCTTTGGTTCGGGTGCAAAGTTAACAATAATATTGGATATCAAAGTGTTAAATAATATCAATCTATTACGATGATTAACGATTGAAACGTTTTGGCCCAATCGTAGATGAATTTAGCATGTGAAGAAGCGTTGCGTACGCACATGTGCGACCGGGGTACGGTTCCCAAGGAGGCACTGTATTCGATGATGCGTGCGTTCGGGCTTTGGGTGGGTACGCCATGAATGTACCCTCCGTTGGTGAAACGGCTGGCATATGGTGCATACCCCTGTATGGTTTTGGTGCCATCTTTCAGGTATAACATCTTGGGTTTCTTTTCTTGGAGCACAAAAATGCCTGTAGGCGTTTCCTTCGAGTAAGGAGGCTTATGCATTCCGGATGTGGCTGGATTCATGCTCCGTATCCGCCAGGACGTTTCTTCCAAACGTTCAATCGTGCAGATGTTTTGATTGGTTACATCTACCACTACAACGTGGTTAAACACTACGGTATCCCCGATGGTCTTTACGTAACGTTTCGGCACTTCCCAGGTTCCTTCAAAAGACAGGCCCGCAACTTTGATCATCGGAATCGTATCGCTGCTCAACAGTTCGACCAATGATCCATCCCGTCCGTATAACACTGGAACATCGTGATTTCCCTCCTTATACAGCGGAACGGATTGATAACGCTCGGTACCCAATGTATCTGAAACACGTTTATAGGCATTCCGGAGATAGTTGCCTACTACAGGTGCTTCACCGTTTTTATTTTTATAATTCTGTAATACGGCATAGTGCTTTTTTTCCCGCTGAAAGTTGTCAATGAAGGCTAACTTTTCTTTGATTTTATCCCATTGAAAGACACGGGTTGTGTCTTCATATGGATACTCATCCGCTAATGTATAATTGTCAAACGCGAAATCTTTGGTGAGCTTGATATCAGCCGCTGTGCGGGGGCGCTTACGCTCTTCCTCTTCGGCTTTTTTTACTTGCTCCAATGAGTCAGCTTTCCGCTTTTCCGCTTCTTTTTGTTGGGTGGCTCGCTCGTTGCATGAAAAAAGAAACAGCGCAACGGGAAAAATGATCAGGTATCCTGCTAATCTCATATGTGGCTAAATGATTGTTTAATTGTATTCGGTCTCATTGCCTTAAAAGACCAAACACTGAATCATTAAACAGCAAAATCACGGAAGAGTTTGTACCGGTTACTTGTATTGTTAATTCCCGTAGTAATTTTTCTATTTTGAGAATATTTTCTATATTTACCAAGTTGTTGCTAGACCACTATCTAAATCTGTGTTTATGAAAAAGACCAAGTATCCATTCCAAGACCTGTCATGGGAAGATTTACCAGAAGAAAGATGGAAAGATATTCCCCAGTTGAAGGGGCATTACCAAATTTCCAATAAGGGGAGGGTGCGCAGGGTGGCGCACTACCGGATATCTCCTCGGGGGGTCCGTATACCGGTACCCAATTTAATGTTGTGTCAGCAAGCCAAGTCAACCTATAATTCGTTTACGCAAGACTATCGATTTAATTTACGTTTTTCAGCCACGGTAAATAAGAGCCGCCACTACATTACCACCGCCCGCATGGTTTATCATTGCTTTGTGGAAGCGTTTGACTTAGCTGATTCCCGCTTGGTTGTGCTATATAAAGACGATGACTCCTTAAATATTTGTGCCGAGAATCTTGAGTTAAGTAATCCGAGCGAAAAATTTGCACGGATGATAAAGCAAAACCGATGGAAAAACTCATTTGCCGAATTAGATCAAGCCGCCAAACAGGCCATGCGGCAAAAAGCAAAGCAGTATTATGCCCAAACCGGTGTGCACGAAATCAGCCAATACGATTTGAATGGGAATTTCATCCGTACGTATCCGGATGCATCGGAAGCGAGTAAGGCGGTAAAAATAAGTGCTTCACATATCAGTTCCGCAGCCAAGAATCGGGGTACGTATACGGCTGGAGGTTACATCTGGCGACGTGGAAAGTCATCTCAGGTTGATATCGCTGAACTGATGAATATGCCGGGCATCCACTTAAGTCCGTTAGCAAAAAACCTGAAACGCATCGGGCAATATAATCTTCAAGGCAACCTGATTCAGACCTATGCCACCATTGCGGAGGCGTGTGCGGCGCTGGGGATGAGTAGTTCATCCAGCTTACGTGCCGTATTAAATGGCAAGCGGCATACGTGCAAGGGCTATATTTGGCGACGCGGCGATGCCGCCCGTATTTCAGTAAATGGTATTGCCTCCGGCCGATCCCTCCGTTTGTCCACCCTATCGGCGGAAGCCCGGAAAGTCACCCAGTATAACTTTGATGGGTTCCGCCTCCAAACGTTCAGTAATGTACACATGGCCAGCAGGGAGACGGGTATCAACCGTTCTACCATACAACGGGTATTGAGTGGGAAATACGTGACGGGCGGAGGTTACCTATGGCAATACGGTGAGGCGCTTCACATGGACCTGCGGCCGCTGAAAAAACATCCGCGTTTTGAACAATCCAGACTCGGTGTGTATAGGAAAGAAAAAAGAGAACAGAATAAACGAAAGAAAAAAATCCGGCAGCATCAGCCACATTGAATCACTTATTCTCCTTTTTGGATTAAGCGGGTGATGTCCTTCAGTTCACCAAACAATACCAGGATATCACCTTCGGCCAATACCGTATCGGAATGGGCGATGCCCGTCGCTTCCCGGTTCACCTTGGTTTTCCCATCTTCCAGCTGTTCGGTGGATTTGATGGTGGTTAAGACAATCACTTTGTATTTGTTGGTCAGATTCGCCTCTTTCAGTGTAAGGCCTATATATTTTGCGGGTACTTTGGTTTCAATGATGCTGTATCGTTCAGAGACCTTGAAAGAATCGACAATATCCAGGTTATCTAAACGCATAGCGAGCCGGGCGGCAGATTCTTCTTCCGGCATAATATACTCGTCAATATCCATCGCCTCCAAAACCGTTTTTTGCAAATCCGATACCACACGCCCGATGATGCGTTTTACACGCAGTTGTTTAAGCAGGGCAGTTGTAAGAAGTGACGCGCCTTCGTCTTCGCCAATGGCCACGATCGCCGCGTCAGCATCTTTGAGTGGTAAGGCGTTCATGGCATCGGCATCCGTGCTATCCATTCGCACGGCATGTGTGATTTTTTCCTTCAATTCTTCAACCTTGCTCATCCGGTTGTCTGCACCAATCACTTCATGGCCGAGTTCAGTAAGGCGAATGGCCAGCGCCCGCCCGAAATTTCCCAGGCCCAATACAATGTACTTCATGACAATAAATTCAAATCACCTAACAAGTCCCCACATTTATTCCTACTAACTAAAAGAGCACCTTCTCTTGGGGATATTCATAGCTTCTGTTTTTTACATTTTTGATCAGTGCCACCAACAGCGTAAGCAGTCCTACACGACCCATGAACATGCATCCGATGATAATGGCCTTACCCGCCGCACTCAGCTGTGGGGTGATGCCTAAACTCAGCCCACAGGTTGCGTAAGCTGAGAAGCTTTCAAACGTAATGGGCAACAATCCCAGGTGGCCGTCGGTAATTGATAAAGCAAAGACAGTGGTTCCCACGGCGAAAATAGATAATGCAATAATGGCAAACGCCTTGTTGACGGAATCCGGAGCAACATGCCTGCCAAAAATCTCCAGCTTATCCTTACCCCGTGCGAGGCTGACAATATTCAATATTGCTACTGCAAATGTGGTTGTTTTGATACCTCCACCTGTTGATCCCGGTGCGGCGCCAATCCACATGAGTAAGGTAGCTAGCATGATGGTAGGAAACGACAGCATGTTCATGTCCACCACGTTGAATCCTGCGGTACGGGAACTATTACCCATAAAAAATGCGGCAATCCACTTACCCCATAACGTGGGATGCTCCTGAAGGGTATTTCCATATTCTAGGATAAATGTCAGTACCGTTGAAACAACCAATAGTATACCGGTCATCCATATAACCAGGCGTGTGTTGAAATTAATAACCCATGCCCGATACACATAAGGTTTATTGGCAATCAGCTTCTGAAAGAAGCTGATGACCCACCGTTTGGCAAAGGTGTATACATTGAATACGATTCCAAAACCAAAACCTCCGGCGATGAACAAACATGCTACAACCAATTGGACACCGTAATTGTAGCGGATGGAAGCATGGTACAGACCGTCAGTCACCGTGGAGAATCCGGCGTTGCAGAATGCGGAAACAGCATGAAAAACGGCAAAAAAAACACGGTCTCCATTGGATTCGAAATCGGATGCTTCTGTGCCGAAAAAGATGAATACCGCGCCGATAGCCTCAAAAAGCAGGGTGAGAAAGATAATCTTTAGCAGCGTGTTGATAACGGATGCAACTTTGTTCTGGCCTAGAAATTCACTATACATCAACTGGTTCTTATAAGAAAAGCCGCCACTGAAAAAATATCCGAAGAACCCCGTAAAGGTCATAATTCCCAAACCGCCCAACTGGATCAAAATTAATAATACAGTATGCCCAAAGGGCGAAAATGTAGTGGCTACATTAATGGTGGACAAGCCTGTGATGCATACGGCACTGGTGGCCATAAACAGTGCGTCGATAAACCGCAGGGAATGTTCAGCTCCGGCCTTAGGCAGCATAAGCAATAGCGTGCCGATAAAAATCAGAAAGAGAAAACTGATAACAAATAAAATCGTCGGATTGAAGTAAAAATTATCGAAAAACAGGCTGTTTTTGGAAAGTTCGGTGAGAAAGACAGCAAAAATACCCAAATACAGCCACTCCGGCTGTCTGAGGAAATTAAAGAAATCGTTGCTGCTACTACGGCCGATGGTGACCAGCATAAAATAGATGATAAGTGCGATACCTCCGTAATGCGACACGGAAATCTGACGCTTGGCAGCAATTGCTAACGTAGTCCGGACTAAACTCAGGAAAAATAAACCATAGAATATCCAGGGGATGGATGATTCGAAATAACGCCCGGTAACCTGATTGGTGTTGTAACCGATATGGAACAGGACAGCTAAACAGCAGGTCAAGCTGATGTACAACATCACCCGGTCCACCGTTTTTTCCCGGTATTTAAAAATGTATCGGAGGTCGCTAAGCATTACCGGGCTACCAGTTCAATCTCGTAAAGTTTAGGCCAATTTTTGCCGGTTATAAAAAGCCGCTTACCTTCCCGTTCATACGCGATGCCATTAAGCTCATTGTCGGATTCCTTTTTGTCGGGGTAAATACCGATGAGGTTGATCTCTCCTTCGATTGCTCCGGTATCCGGGTTGATGATGACGATGATATCTTTGGTGTACACGTTGGCGTATATTTTACCATCAATGTATTCGAGTTCATTAAGGCTATCCATAGGGCCCTTGTCGTTGTATACTTCGATGAATCCTTCTTCTGCGTAGGTATCCTTGTTGAGAAAATAAAGCCGGCTGCTGCCATCGGATTTGATGAGGCGCTTGCCGTCGTAGCACAGCCCCCAGCCTTCGGAGCTTCGTCCGTAGTTGAACTCTGCGGTTTTGGTTAAGGTATTCTTATCGTAAACAAAGCCGACCTTTTCCTGCCAGGTAAGCTGGATCAGCTTATCGCCAACGATGGAAAGCCCTTCACCGAAGCTGTTCGGGCTTAAATCGGTCTTTTTCAGTATCTTGCCGGTTTTATAATCGACCTGGCGGATAGAGGATCTACCTTGTTGGCCGGTACTTTCATAGAGAACACCTTGATGATCAAATTCCAGTCCTTGGGTATACGCTTGGGGGTCGTGTGGATATTCCTGAATGACCCTGAAACCATAGCGCTTGGGTGAAGGGGGGACCACCACTATGTTGCTGTAGGCGACCTGCTCTTCTCCGCCATGATAGAGCTTGGCACTGAGTGTGCGGCTGCCGAAGGGTGCTTTTTCGGTATCCAGGGAAACCGGTGTGCTGTCGGTTTTCCGGGCTAATACTTCTCCATCTATGGCATAGATTACGGAGTCAAATGACGAGATTTCGGAGGGAAACACTAACTTCAGCGGAATAGACTCGCCTTTTTTGACGAGCGTGCCTGCTTCGGGCGTGTCAAACCGGAATTTCGATGCTTTCTTTTGTGTATTGCACGATGCAATAAACACAAGTAACACCAAAGGGAAGTAAATTATTCTATTCATAATCGCAAACTTAGTTATTCTGATTTGCCGCACAAAGCGACAACATAAGCTACCCGCCTGACGCTAGGCAGCTGCAATGCAATTAACCCGGCCAAAAGGCATCTCTTATTAACCGTGTATTATACCGGTTATTTTCTTTTGAATACAGGATGGATACGACGTCAAACCGGATCTCTCCACCGTATCGGTTGGCAGCGATGTACTGGTTGGCTGCACGTACTAATTTCGCTTGTTTTGCAGCATCGACAAACTCATATGGCATACCGTAAGCAGCGTCTGCCCGTGTTTTGACTTCGACAAAAACAAGAATATCCCGTTCTTCAGCAATGACGTCTATCTCCAGGTTTTTGTAACGCCAATTCCGGCAACGGATCCGATACCCCTGCTGTTTCAGCAGCTGTACTGCCACCTCTTCTCCCTGTATGCCGGTTTGTAGCGAATTCGACATTTATTTAATTACAATAGTGCCTAGTTTATCAGCTATTAGCTTTGATACATCTTTGAGTTTTTGATAATTTGCCAGCATTACTTCCATATTGGCCTCGTCGGTTTCTGTCTTCAGTTCCTCCCTGATGCGAAAGATTTGTTGTTCGACTTTTCGTTTTTTAAGGCGATAAATGGCTCCGTATACCAGATCTTCCAAGCGCTCTGACTCATGAGAAACATAGATCTTTCGTTTTTCGTCGTTCCAATTGGGACTAAGGCTGTATTTGATGGCGAGTAAATCGATCGTTAGATCCGCAATTTGCCGGTTGGGATGGGTGATAAATATCCGCTCCTCGGGTAGTTCCTCGCGTGCTATGTATTCCCTGTAAATATGGATTATCGAGCGGCATGCCGGATCGTCAAACGAAGTATCTGTAAGTCCGCTCAACAGAAGTGGAGCAATGGGGATGTCGCCACTGCTTTCCCAGGTTGCGGGCTGGTTTCCGTAGTGAAGCAATATACGGACAATTTCACGTTCCTGCAATACATCCGACGAAATACCCTCCCCCGGATTGTCGCTGTCTACCGAGGGTGTGAATGCAGGTGCATCTGGCTGGGAAGGGATGGGATCTGGCTTCCGGTCGGATTTCTTCGCCTGGCCGATGCGGATTTTATTGAGCTCTGCAATGAGAAGCCGCTCTTCGATTTCCAGCAGGGAACTGCATTCCCGAACGAATACCGAGGCCTTGATCGCATCCGGGATCAAGGCGATGCTGGCGACTACCTCGTGGATTACTTCCGCCCGTTTAATGGGGTCGTTGCCTGCATCGCGTAGCAATACATGGGTCTTATAGAAAATGAAATCTTGCTGGTGCTCGGCGATGTATTGTTTGAATGCGGCAGAGCCGTAACGTTGTACATACGAATCCGGATCATTGCCATCGGGAAAAAGCAGCACTTTTACATTGAGGCCTTCCTCCAGCAGCATATCGGTACCACGCAGGGAGGCTTTGATGCCAGCCTCATCGCCATCATAAAGGATCGTTACATTTTTTGTATAACGTGAGATGAGCCGTATCTGTCCGGAGGTAAGCGACGTGCCCGATGAGGCGACCACGTTTTCGACACCGGCTTGATGCATCGAAAGTACATCGGCATACCCTTCCACCAAATAACAGTTGTCTGCGTCCAGGATGGGTTTTTTGGCAAAGTATAGCCCATAGAGCACATCCGATTTATGATATACTTCGCTTTCGGGCGAATTGACATATTTAGGGACCTTTTTGTCTGTTTTCAGGGTTCGGCCACCGAATCCAAGTATCCGGCCGGTAAGATTGTGGATGGGAAACATGACCCGTCCGCGGAAGCGGTCATAGGCGCTTCCGTCTTCCTTGCGTATGATGAGTCCCGTTGCTTCCAGAAATTCATCTTTATGCCCGTCTGCCTTCGAACGGTCATAAAGTGCGGTCCAGGCCTCCGGCGAATACCCCAATTCAAACTTGCGGATGATGTCTTCCCGGTAGCCCCGCTCTTTGAAGTAATTGAGGCCAATGGTACGGCCTTCTTCGGTATCCCATAATGTTTCCCTGAAAAATTTACCTGCCCAGTTGGTAACGATAAATAAACTCTCGCGCTTGTCTTGTGCCGCAACCTGCTCGGGTGTACGCTCGCTTTCTTCGACTTCTATGTGGTATTTCTGGGCAAGGTACTTGAGTGCTTCGGGATAGGAGTACTTCTCGTGCTCCATTACGAATCGCACCGAATCGCCCCCGGCACCGCATCCGAAGCATTTGTAGATGCCCTTACTTACCGAGACATTGAACGATGGGGTTTTCTCATTATGAAACGGGCAAAGACCAATGAGAGAGGTTCCCCGCTTTTTTAAATCCACAAAATCACCCACTACTTCTTCAATACGGGCAGTATCCAATATTTTATCGACAACCTCTTGCTTGATCACTCCACTCTTGATTTGGTAAGGTAAAATTAACGAATAAGGGATAAGTAGCAAGGACATTGGCAAAATATTCCATTTTGTAGTTGACTAACGACAAAGGATTAAACTTCCAATCGGTTAATTTTCTATTTTTGCCGCACAAAGAGGTACCGGAGGGTTGTCATTTTAGTCTGAAAATTATGGAAATCAAGAATATCTGTTGCATCGGTGCGGGTTACGTTGGGGGTCCGACGATGTCTGTGATCGCCCAGCAATGCCCGCACATCACGGTCACCATCGTGGACATCAACGAGCAGCGTATCGCCGCCTGGAACGACGCGGATCTGTCGCGTCTTCCGGTGTACGAACCGGGGCTTGCCGAAGTGGTGGGCGAAGCCCGGGGGCGGAACCTGTTCTTCTCGACGGACGTGGACGGGGCCATCGCCGGGGCCGACATGGTGTTCATCTCGGTGAACACGCCCACCAAGACCTACGGGAAGGGCAAGGGCATGGCCGCCGACCTGAAGTACATCGAGCTCTGCGCGCGGCAGATCGCCGCGGCCTCCACCTCCGACAAGATCATCGTGGAGAAATCGACGCTGCCGGTGCGCACGGCCGAGGCGCTGAAAAGCATCCTGCACAACACGGGCAACGGGGTGAACTTCCACATCCTGTCCAACCCGGAGTTCCTGGCCGAGGGGACGGCCATCGCCGACCTGCACAGCCCCGACCGGGTGCTGATCGGCGGGGAGAACGACGGGGCGGTGCGGGCACTGGTGGACATCTACGCCTCCTGGGTGCCCCGTGAACGCATCCTGACCACCAACCTGTGGTCATCCGAACTGTCCAAGCTGACGGCCAACGCGTTCCTGGCACAGCGGGTATCCTCCATCAACGCCATCTCCGAGCTGTGCGAGCGCACGGGGGCCAACGTGGAGGAGGTGGCCCGGGCCATCGGCACCGACAGCCGCATCGGCCCCAGGTTCCTGAAAGCCTCGGTGGGCTTCGGGGGCTCCTGCTTCCAGAAGGATATCCTCAACCTGGTCTACATCGCCCGCAGCTACGGGCTGGAGGAGGTGGCCCATTACTGGGAACAGGTCATCACCATGAACGACCACCAGAAACAGCGGTTCGCCGACAACATCGTGCAGACCATGTACAATACCGTCTCCGGGAAGAAGATCGCCTTCCTGGGGTGGGCCTTCAAGAAGGACACCAACGACACCCGCGAGTCGGCCGCCATCCATGTGGCCGATGCATTGCTCAGCGAGGAGGCGCACATCGCCGTCTACGATCCCAAGGTGTCGGCCGAACAGGTCTACGCGGACCTGGATTACCTGGGCACCCGCTCCCCCGGGGAGAACCGGCGGCTGGTGACCGTGGTGGAGGACCCCTACGATGCCGCAGGCCGTGCCCACGCCATCGCCGTGCTCACCGAATGGGATGAGTTCACCACCTACGACTGGATCCGCATCAAGGACGGAATGATGAAACCCGCCTTCGTGTTCGACGGAAGGAAACTGCTCACAGGAAACAGGCTCGCCGAACTCGGGTTCACCTACTACGCCATCGGGGAATAGTAATTGGGGGTTCGCTTGGGGCAAACTACTAATTCGCAGTTTCTGCGGAGGCCAAAAATGTCTCGGGACGGCCGATGGTTTTATACTTTCCTTCCCCCGCAAGAATGCTGTAATATTCAGCTGTGTCCTTGCTTAGGAGCGCCTTGGCGCGGTGCAGTTGATCGTCATACCTGAAGGAAAAGGTGGTCCGCCCATTTTTGTAGTAATACCGGGACACAATTTCGCTGCCCAGTACTTTTTTAATTTCTTCGCGGTGTGTAAGGAGATCCTGTTGTTTGCTTTGGTGAATTTTTTGGCTTAGCGCCCCTAATTCCTGAATGAGCTCTTCAGGTTTTCTTTCTATTTCGGCCACAGCCTTCAGCGCGCGGAGCGACGTTTCGGTCTTCGTAGCGTATTGATAGTCTTTGTCTTTCAAAAAGTTGATAAAATCGGTATACAGTGTTTCGTCTACCTCAAACTTATCTGCATCGGTTATCCGGGGGTGTGACTGCCTGAAAGCCGTCGCATAATCAAAAATGAGATAATGTTCGGACAATGCCCGGGTAATCGGGCTATATTGAGGTTCCGGCACGGTAATATCCGGATAAATGCCACTGCCGTCGTAAACGACTCTTCCGCTTTTTGTGTTGAATGCGTTGAGCAGGGAATCGGATACCCGCATATAGGATCCGTTGCTATCGCGGTGGACAAAATCCAGGGCTTGAATGCATCTTCCAGCCGGCGTGTAGTATTTCGCAACGGTTACTTTTACCAGGTTGTTATACGGAATGTTAAATGTCTGTTGTACAAGCCCCTTGCCAAAACTTCGTTCGCCGATGATCACCGCCCGGTCCAGATCTTGTAAGGCACCGGCTACAATCTCGGCCGCGGATGCAGAACGCCCATTGATCAATATTGCCAAAGGAACCTCGGGGGCGGCCGGTTTGGCTATGGTACGATAACTATGCGTCTTCGTAGCATTTTTTCCTTTTTGGCTAACCACCAGTTCCCCCTGAGGGATAAATAGACTGACAACTTTGACGGCTTCCTGCAAAATACCTCCACCGTTGTCGCGTAAGTCGATAATTAATCCATTGAGTTCGCCCTTCTCTTGAAAACTATAAAGGGCTGTTTCCACTTCTTTTGCCGATTGTTCGAGAAACTTGTCAAGTTTGATGTAGCCGATTCCCCCGTCCAATAAAACCGAGTGACTTACATTGGGTTGCCGTACAATCTTACGGGTAAGCGTCAGCGAAATAGGATCTGTTTTCTCAATCTTTTTTATCAGGAGTTGTATTTTGCTGTGTTCGGCTCCCCGCAGCAGATGACTGGCCTCTGCCGTTGATTTGTTTTCAAGGGTAATGCCATTAATGCTAACCACTTCATCACCAGCTGCCAAACCCGCTTCGTCAGCGGGATAGCCAGCATAGGGTTCAGACAGAAAAATATGGCCGTCGCGTTCGAAGATAGCCGCACCAATACCGCCGTATTTGGTGTCTACGTATTTAAGTTTGTATTCTTCGATGTCCGTTTCCTGTACATATTCTGTATACGGATCGAGATCATCCAGCATTGCATCCACGGCGGTCTTGATCAGTAGATTGGGGTCGGTTTCGTCTACATAATTGAGGCTTATCTGCCGGTATACTGCCGAAAAAATATCCAGGTTTTTACTGATAAGAAACAAATCATCTTTGACCGCAACGAAAGCAGAAAGAAACAGTACAGCAACAGCCAAAACCGTGATGCGCTTTACATCGAATACATGCTTGCTCGGATTCATTTGTGGTTACCAAAAAGTCAAAAAGTAAATAAAGTTAACACAATTTGTAACGAATACCAATAGTCAACCGCAGGAAAATAGATATGCTGCCTTAGCCGATTGCATATCACAACAATTTTATCTAAGTTTGCCTTCCAAAAATCTGTAATCTATAAATGTTGAAATGAGTTCGACACCGATAAAGAAAGAGACCTACTTGGAGTGGTATAAATTGATGCTACTCATGCGTAAATTCGAAGAGAAGGCCGGGCAGTTATACGGGCAACAAAAAATACGGGGCTTTTGCCACCTCTACATAGGTCAGGAAGCCGTTGTGGCTGGGGCCATGTCGGTGTTGCGGCCAGAAGATTCGATGATTACCGCCTACCGTGACCACGCACACGCCATTGCAAAAGGAGTGTCACCGAATGCCGCAATGGCGGAACTTTTCGGTAAAAAAACGGGATGTTCCAAAGGTAAGGGAGGTTCGATGCACTTTTTCAGCAAGGAACATAAGTTTATGGGAGGGCATGGAATCGTTGGGGGCCAGATTCCACTCGGCGCAGGCATTGCATTTGCCGAAAAATATAATGGGACCGACAATGTGTGCGTGTGTTACATGGGAGATGGAGCGGTGAGACAGGGTGCTTTTAATGAAGCCCTAAACATGGCTATGTTGTGGAAGTTGCCTGTTATTTTTGTTTGCGAAAACAATGGATACGCCATGGGCACTTCGGTGGCCCGCACCACAAACATGATTGACATCTACAAAATGGGGCTTGGTTTTGATATGCCCAGCGCACCCGTTGATGGTATGGATGTCGTAGCCGTACACAATGCAATGGATGAAGCGGTTCAGCGTGCACGCAAAGGCGATGGACCTACCTTCCTGGAGATGCGTACATATCGCTATAAAGGACACTCCATGTCCGATCCAGCAAAATACCGTACCAAAGAAGAGTTGGAAGAATACAAAGGACGCGACCCGCTGATTACCACGAAGGCCGCCATCGCAGAAAAGAAATATGCCAACGAAGAATGGTTTGCCGAAGTAGAAGCAGCGGTAAAAAAGACCATTGACGAATGTGTTAAATTTGCCGAGGAATCACCCTATCCCGAGGTGGAAGAATTGTACAAAGATGTTTACGTACAGTCCGATTATCCCTATATTACGGATTGAACGAGTTGAAATACAAACGTAAAAAGAATAACCGCAATACAACATGGCTGAAGTAATAAAAATGCCAAAGATGAGCGATACCATGACCGAAGGAGTGATCGCGAAATGGCACAAAAAAGTAGGCGACAAGGTCAGTTCCGGTGATCTGATAGCGGAGGTGGAAACCGATAAAGCCACCATGGACTTTGAATCTTATCAGGAAGGAACATTATTATATATCGGCCCCAAAGAAGGGGAAGCTGTACCTGTAGACGCAGTGATCGCTGTTCTAGGTGAAGAAGGTGAGGATTACAAGGCATTGTTGGAGGGTAAAAGCAGTACGGATAGCGATAAAAAGGAGAAAGAGGAAGCTACACCCAAACAGGAAAAGCCGGAGAAAGAGGAATCTGCGCCGGATGGAGGAGAATCGGTAACAGCCGAATCATTGGGGGCTACGGTGATTACCATGCCGTTATTGAGCGATACGATGACTGAAGGCGTGATCGCCGAGTGGCATTTCAAGGTGGGCGACACGATTAAAAGTGACGATGTTATCGCCGACGTAGAAACGGACAAAGCCACGATGGAGGTAACTGCTTACGCCGATGGAACATTGTTATACATCGGCGTGGAAAAAGGGCAGGCAGCCAAGGTAAATGACATCATCGCCATCGTAGGTAAAGAAGGAACAGATATAACACCGTTATTGAAGAACCCGGCTGCTGCATCCGGTAAGACGGAAAAGCCTACCGAAAAAGGAACAGATGAGCCCGCCGCAGCATCTGCTGAGTCCAAAGCGCCACAAGCCACAGAAAGAGAGGAAGAACCCCAGGTAGCGTCGTCAGACGATTCACGGGTTAAGGCATCGCCTTTGGCCAGGAAAATAGCAAAAGACAAAGGTATTAGCCTCAATGAGGTAAAAGGTACGGGCGACGGTGGCCGTATCATTAAGAAAGACGTCGAGTTGTATAGCCCGGCTGCTAAGACCGAGGCTGCTCCCGCGGCGGCAACCAAAACCGAGGCTCCGGCAGCCGCAACGACGATCAGTATCCCGCAGTATGTGGGTGAAGAGCGCTATACCGAAAAGCCCGTTACGCAGATGCGGAAGACCATCAGCCGAAGGCTTTCCGAGACGTTTGTTATCCCACACTTTTACCTTACCATGAAAATTGATATGGACAGCGCTATCCAGGCGAGAGCCAAAATCAATGAAGTGGCCCCTGTAAAGGTATCCTTTAATGACCTCGTGATTAAAGCTGCAGCGGTAGCACTGAAACAACATCCCGCTGTCAACGCTTCATGGCAGGGAGATAAAATCCGCTATAACGAACACGTGAACGTAGGTGTGGCCGTCGCTGTTGATGAAGGGCTGCTGGTGCCTGTCGTCCGTTTCGCAGATGGTAAATCATTGTCGCACATTTCGGCCGAAGTAAAGGAGTTTGCCCAACGTGCAAAAGCCAAAAAATTGCAGCCCGCAGATTGGGAAGGTTCCACATTTACGGTTTCTAACCTGGGTATGTTCGGTATCGATGAATTTACGGCGATCATCAATGCGCCCGACTCCTGCATTTTGGCGATTGGTGGCATTGACCAGGTGCCTGTTGTAAAAAATGGACAGATTGTGCCGGGGAATATCATGAAAGTGACACTTACCTGTGATCACCGTGTGGTAGACGGTGCTACCGGAGCCGCGTTCTTGCAGACGCTTAAATCGCTGTTGGAAGAGCCGGTACGGATATTGGCTTAATCTTAATAAGACACAAGGACTTATAGGCTGCCGGTTATGGCGGCCTTTTTTTGGTGAATTTTCTTTACCATTCGTTGTCCCTATTTTATTTCCATTTCCAAAATCCGTATCTTTGCACGCGAAAAAACTACCGTCTGCTTGCTGGTAAGCAACATGGCTG
>Ga0207868_1000545_pt1 | contig 38055 bp, 38 predicted proteins | sample Passage237B_FD_187370 | JGI IMG/M metagenome (GOLD analysis project Ga0207868, IMG submission 187370) | Cellulose adapted compost microbial communities from Newby Island Compost Facility, Milpitas, CA, USA - Passage2 37B (SPAdes) (version 3) ... | reverse complement strand
CGGCCCGCCCGTGGACGCCCCGTCCACTCCCACGCGCGCCTGGGTACCCTGCACGCCGTGTCGTCGAACCCCGCCGCCGGTCTGCTCGTGATGGACGTCGACTCCACGCTCATCACGGGCGAGGTGATCGAGATGCTCGCGGCGCACGCGGGCTCGCTCGACCGCGTCGCCGAGGTGACCGAGCGCGCGATGCGCGGCGAGCTGGACTTCGCGGCGTCGCTGCACGAGCGCGTCGCGACGCTCGCCGGGCTCCCGGTCGAGGTACTCGACGAGGTCCGCGCGCAGATGGAGCTGTCGCCCGGCGCGCGTGAGCTGATCGCCACGGTGCAGGGGCGCGGCTGGGCGGTCGGGCTCGTCTCGGGCGGGTTCGTCGAGCTCGTCACCCCGCTCGCGTCGTCCCTCGGCATCTCGCTCGTGCGCGCGAACCGCCTCGAGGTCGCCGACGGCCGCCTCACCGGCCGGGTGACCGGCGCCGTCGTCGACCGGGCCGCCAAGGCGGTCGCGCTGCGCGACTACGCCGAGCAGGTGGGCGTCCCCCTCGAGCGGACCGTCGCGATCGGGGACGGCGCCAACGACCTCGACATGCTCGCGACCGCGGGTCTCGGCATCGCGTACAACGCGAAGCCGGTCGTCGCCCGGCAGGCCGACGCGACCATCGAGGGCCGCCTGGACGCGGCGCTCGCGCTCCCGGCGCTCGCCGGCTGACGCAGAACGCGGCACGCGCACGGGTTTACCTCACCGTTCCTCGGTAAACCGGGCCGCCCTTCTGGTCGACGCGCTGAGCCGCCGCGGCACGAGCTAGGGGACGGTGACGAGCCGCACCAGGCGCGCGCCGCGCGGCTGCAGGTCCGCCCACGCGCCGTCGTGCTCGAGCCACGACCACGACGCGGTCGGCACGCCCACCTGCACGCGCGCGAACGCGGCCTCGTCGGAGCCCGGCCCCGCGAGCGTGGCCGCGGCGTGCGACATCGTCGGCTCGTGACCGACGACGACGAGCGTGCGCGCCTCGGCGGGCGCGGACGCGACGAGCGTCAGCAGCGACCGCACCGCGGCGTCGTACACCTCGTCGCGGTACTCGACCGGCGGTTGGTGCCCGAGCGCGCCGCGCACGAGCTCCCACGTCTGCCGGGTCCGCACGGCGGTCGAGCACCACACGAGGTCGGGCACGACCCCCAGCTCGGCCATCGTCGCCCCCACGACCGGGCACTGCCGACGGCCCGGCAGCGCGAGCGGCCGCTCGTGGTCTGGGATGCCGTCGGGGTGCTCGGCCTTCGCGTGGCGCAGCAGCACGAGGCGTCGGGTGCTCACCTGGTCAGCGTCCCATCCGGGCGCGCCGCGCGCACGCAGCGGCTCACTGCCCCATCGCGTGCACGCCGCCGTCGACGTGCACGATCTCGCCCGTGGTCGCCGGGAACCAGTCGGACAGCAGCGCCGCGACCGCCCGCGCGGTCGGCTCGGGGTCCGTGACGTCCCAGCCGAGGGGCGCGCGGTCGGACCAGCGCGACTCCATCGTCTCGAAGCCGGGGATCGACTTCGCGGCGGTCGTGCGGATCGGGCCCGCGGAGACGAGGTTCACGCGCACGCCCGACGGGCCCAGGTCCCGGGCCAGGTAGCGCGACGTGGACTCGAACGCGGCCTTGGCCACACCCATCCAGTCGTAGACCGGCCACGCGAACTTCGCGTCGAACGTCAGGCCGACGATCGACCCGCCCTCGGTGAGCAGCGGCTGCGCGGCCACCGCGAGGGACTTCAGCGAGTACGCCGACACCTCGAGCGCGGTCGCGACGTCCGCCCACTCGCCCGCGAGGAAGTTGCCGCCCATGACGGACTGCGGAGCGAAGCCGATCGAGTGCACCACGCCGTCGAGACGGTCGAACCCGACCTCGCGCACGCGGTCCGCGAGCGCCGCGAGGTCCTCGGCGTCGGTGACGTCGAGCTGCACGACGGGCGCCTCGACGGGCAGGCGGCGCGCGATCACCTGGGTGAGCCGGAACTGCCGACCGAAGGACGTCAGGACGACCTCGGCCCCCTCCTCCTGCGCGAGGCGCGCGACGTGGAACGCGATCGAGCCGTCGGTCAGGACGCCGGTGATCAGGAGCTTCTTGCCGGTGAGGAGGCCCATGGTTCGTCTCTCTTCCGTGGTGCGGGGGTTCGGGGTGCGTGCGGGTGCGGCAGCGGCCGGTCAGTGGCTGGTCAGTGGCTGGTCGGTGGCCGCTCAGTGACCGGTCAGTGGCCCATGCCGAGGCCGCCGTCGACGGGCAGCACGGCGCCGCTGACGTAGCCGGCGGCCGGCGACGCGAGGAACTCGACGGCCGCGGCGACCTCGTCGGGCGCGGCGAACCGGCCCGCGGGGATCGCGGCCTTGTAGGACGCCTGCGTGGCCTCGGGCAGCGCGCGCGTCATGTCGGTGTCGATGAAGCCGGGCGCGACGACGTTCGCGGTGATCCCCCGGCCGCCGAGCTCACGCGTGATCGAGCGGGCCATGCCGACGAGCGCGGCCTTCGAGGAGGAGTAGTTCACCTGGCCGGGGCCGCCGTACAGGCCGACGACCGACGAGATGAGCACGATGCGGCCGCGGCGCAGCCGGATCATGCCCTTGCTCGCGCGGCGCACGCACCGGAACGCGCCCCTGAGGTTGACGTCGAGCACCTCGTCGAACTCCTCGTCGGTCATCCGCATGAGGAGCTGGTCGCGGGTCACGCCGGCGTTGGCGACGAGCACCTCGACCGGGCCGAGCTCGGCCTCGACGGTGGCGAACGCCGCGTCGACCGACGCGGTGTCCCGCACGTCCCCGACGACACCGAGGACGCCCTCGGGCAGGTCACCGGACCGGTAGATGGTCGCGACCCTGTCGCCCGCGGCGACGAAGCGCTCCGCGATGGCGCGGCCGATGCCGCGGTTGGCGCCCGTGACGAGCACCACGCGCGGGGTGCGCTCGCCGGACGGGACGCTGGAGTTGTCGGAAGTCTCAGGCACGGGACACGACGCTATCCGAGCCGACCAGGCAGTCGGGGTTCCGGCGCGGCACAGGATGACGGCCCGCAGTTGTGGGAGGCCCACAACGCCGTCCCGCCCGCCCGGGCCCGGGCGCGGAACGTAGGATCGGGTGGTGAGGTCACGTCGTCGCGAGGAGCCGGTGCAGCGGATCACCGCCGCGCCAGAGCCGCTCGGCGCCGACGTCGCGCGGCGCCAGCGCCGCTACCTCGTGCAGATGGGCATCCGCGTCGTGTGCTTCCTGCTCGCGATCCTCACGTGGTCGCGCGTGCCGTCGTGGGTGTCCCTCGTCCTCGTCGTCGCCGCGGTCGTCCTGCCGTACGTCGCGGTCCTGCTCGCGAACGCGGGCCGCGAGCGGCGCGACGAGATCGACCCGTTCGTCGAGCGGCGCGAGCTCGGCCCCGGCGGCCGGCACGCGCAGCTCGGCGAGACACCCGACGAACCGGGAGGCCACCCGTGACCCTGCCCGTGCCGGACCCCGTCGACGAGCCGATCTGCAGCGCGCGCGGGTGCCGCGCCGACGCGGCGTGGGCCCTGCTGTGGAACAACCCGAGGCTGCACACCGCCGACCGGCGCAAGGTGTGGCTCGCGTGCGACGACCACCGCGAGCACCTCACGCAGTTCCTCGACGTGCGCGGCTTCCTGCGCGACACCGTCCCGGTGTCCGAGCTCGCGTCGGACGCGCCGGCGGACGCGACGTGACACCCGCCCGGCGGCGGGCCGTCGGGCTCGTGACCGTCGGCGTGGTCGTCGCGGTCGCGTGCACGTTCCTCGGTCGCTGGCAGTGGCACCGGCACGAGTGGCGCGACGCGCGCATCGCGACCGTCGAGCGCAACTACGACGCGACGCCCGTCGCGCTCGCCGACGTGCTCGCCTCCCCCGCCGCGGCGCTCGCCGACGCCGACGAGTGGTCGCAGGTCCGCGTCACGGGCACCTACCTCGCCGACGCGACGGTCCTGCTGCGCAACCGCCCCGTCGACGGGCACCCGGCCTACCACGTCCTGGTGCCGTTCCGGCTCGCGGCGACGGGCGACGTGCTCGTCGTGGACCGCGGCTGGGTGCCGACGGGCGAGGACGCGAGCGCGGACGTCGACGTCGCCCCGCCCCCGGCGGGCGAGGTCGAGCTCGTCGCGCGCGTCCGGCAGGCCGAGCAGCCGACCGACGGCGCCGCGACCGCGGGCTGGGTCCGCTCGGTCCACCCGCCGCAGGTCATGGCCGCCGCCGGGCTCGACGCGGTCGTCTACGCGCACGCGTTCGGCCAGGTCGTCACGGAGGACCCGGCGCCGACGAACGTGCTCGGCGCCCTGCCCGCCCCGGACCTCGACCCGGGGTCGCACCTGTCCTACGCGTTCCAGTGGTGGGCGTTCGCGCTCGGCGGGCTCGTCGGGTTCACGTGGCTCGCCCGCCGCGAGCTCGTCGAGGAGCGCGACGGGACGGGCCCGCCGCCGGACCCGGGCGCACCCGCCCGTCCGGCGCGACCCGCCCGCCCGCGGCGCCGGGAGGGCCGCGCGGAGGCCGAGGAGGACGCGCTGATCGACGCGCAGACCCGCGACGTCGAGGGCTGACGTCAGGCGAGCGTGATGAGGTCCAGGTAGTCGGCGCTCCACAGGTCCTCGTCGCCGTCCGGCAGCAGCAGGACGCGCTCCGGGTCGAGCGCCGCGACCGCACCCTCGTCGTGGCTGACGAGCACCACCGCACCCTGGTACCCGCGCAGCGCCGCCAGGATCTCCTCGCGGCTCGCCGGGTCCAGGTTGTTCGTCGGCTCGTCGAGCAGCAGCACGTTCGCCGACGACACGACGAGCGCCGCGAGCGCGAGCCGCGTCTTCTCGCCGCCCGACAGCACGCGCGCGGGCTTGTCGGCGTCGTCGCCCGAGAACAGGAACGAGCCGAGCACCGAGCGCACCTGCGTGTCGGTGAGGTCCGGCGCGGCCGAGCGCAGGTTCTCCACGACCGTGCGGTCGAGGTCGAGCGTCTCGTGCTCCTGCGCGTAGTAGCCGAGCTTGAGCCCGTGCCCCGGGTGCACCTCGCCCGTGTCCGGCTTCTCGATCCCCGCGAGCAGGCGCAGCAGCGTCGTCTTGCCCGCGCCGTTGAGACCCAGCACGACGACGCGCGAGCCGCGGTCGATCGCGAGGTCCACGCCGGTGAAGACCTCCTGCGAGCCGTACGACTTCGACAGGTCCGACGCCGTGAGCGGGGTCCGCCCGCACGGTGCCGGGTCCGGGAACCGCAGCTTGGCGACCTTGTCGCTCACGCGGACCTCCTCGAGGCCCGAGAGCATCCGCTCGGCGCGGCGCGCCATGTTCTGCGCCGCCACCGCCTTCGTGGCCTTGGCCCGCATCTTGTCGGCCTGCGCCATGAGCGCGGCGGCCTTCTTCTCCGCGTTCGCGCGCTCGCGGCGGCGGCGCTTCTCGTCGGTCTCGCGCTGCAGCAGGTACGCGTCCCAGCCGAGGTTGTACTGGTCGAGCACCGCGCGGTTCGCGTCGAGGTGGAACACCTTGTTGACGGTCGCGCGCAGCAGCTCGACGTCGTGGGAGATCACGACGAAGCCGCCCGAGTACGTCTTGAGGTAGTCGCGCAGCCACGCGATCGAGTCCGCGTCCAGGTGGTTCGTCGGCTCGTCGAGCAGCAGCGTCTCCACGCCGGAGAACAGGATCCGCGCGAGCTCGACGCGGCGGCGCTGACCACCGGACAGCGTGCCGAGCTCCTGCCCCAGCACCCGGTCGTCCAGCCCGAGGTTCGCCGTGATGCGGTGCGCCTCCGACTCCGCCGCGTACCCGCCGGCCGCGGTGAACCGCGCCTCCAGGCGCGCGTACCGGGCCATCGCCTTGTCGCGGGCCTCGCCCTCGGCCTCCGCCATGAGCACCTCGGTCGCCCGCATGCCGCGCACGATCTCGTCGAGACCGCGCGCCGAGAGCACCCGGTCGAGCGCGAGGACGTCCAGGTCGCCCGTCGCCGGGTCCTGCGGAAGGTACCCGACCTCCCCCCGCGTGATCGTGCCGCTCGTGGGCTGGGCCTGCCCCGCGAGCGTCTTGGTCAGCGTCGTCTTCCCCGCACCGTTGCGGCCGACGAGGCCGATGCGGTCGCCCGCGGCGATGCGGAAGGACGTCTCGGTGAGCAGCTCGCGTGCGCCGATGCGCAGGCCGACGCCCTGGGCGATGATCACGTGGTGGGTTCCTCCGGAAAGCCCGCTCCTGTCTTGGGCGGGCGCACAAACGCCGCCCATCCTAACGAGCACTAGCGTGACGACCGTCGTCCTTCACCGGCCCCGGTCCGCCCGGGCGGGAGCGGCGACCGACCGGAGCACACCACCCGAGGGGGCCGCACGTGACCGACGCACGCCAGAACACCGCACCGCCCGGCCCGGACGCCGCGCCCGTGGCGCTCACGTCCCCCGCCGCCCCGGCGGCGGAGGGCGGTCTTCCCGTCCCTGTCGAGCGAGAGCGCACGGTCGCCACGGACGTCGCCCTCGTCGCGGTCCTCGCCGCGTTCGTCGCCGTGTGCGCGATCGTCCCCGGCATCCCGACCGGCACCGGCGTGCCCGTGACGCTGCAGACGTTCGGGGTCGTCCTCGCGGGCCTCGTGCTCGGCTGGCGCCGCGGCGCGCTCGCGGTGCTGCTCTACCTGGCCGTGGGGTTCGCGGGCGTGCCGGTGTTCTCCGGCGGGACCGGCGGGCTCGCGGTGCTCGGCGGCGCGAGCGTCGGCTACCTGCTGGGCTTCCCGCTCGCCGCCGCGCTGGCCGGCGCGCTCGCGGGCGCCGCACGCTCCGCGACCGGCGGCGCGCGCTACCTCGTGCTCGTCGCGAGCGGCCTGACCGCCACGGCGCTCACGGTGCACCCGCTCGGCGTCCTCGGGATCGTCCTGCGCACCGACCTGACGCTCAGCGAGGCGTTCGCCGCGGGCGCGGTGTTCTTCCCCGGCGACACGGTGAAGAACCTGCTCGCGGCCGCCGTGGCCGTCGCGGTGTTCCGGCAGTACCCCGACCTGCTGCGCCGGCGCCGCTGATGATCGAGCTGAGCGAGGCGCTCGTCACGGCGTGGACGCCCGACCCCGCGGGCGGGCCCGACACCGTGACGCGCCTGCTCGGCCCGGTGTCGCTGCGGCTGACCGAGCGGCGCGTCGCGGTCGTCGGGGCCAACGGGTCCGGCAAGTCCACCCTGGCGCGCCTGCTCAACGGGCTCGTCGTGCCGTCCTCCGGGACCGTGCGGGTCGACGGGCTGGACACGCGCGACGACGGACCGGCGGTCCGCCGACGGGTGGGCTTCGTGTTCACGGACCCGGACGCCCAGATCGTCATGCCGACGCCCGTCGAGGACGTCGCCCTGTCCCTGCGCCGCACCGTGCCCGACCCCGACGAGCGGGACGCCCGCGCCCGGGCGGCGCTCGCGCGCGTCGGGCTCGCGGACCGCGCCGACCTGCCCGTGCCCGCGCTGTCCGGCGGGCAGCGCCAGCTCCTCGCGCTCACGTCCGTGCTCGCGACCGAGCCCGACGTGCTGGTGTGCGACGAGCCGACGACGCTGCTCGACCTGCGCTGGCGCACCGTCGTGGACGACCTGCTCGCCGCCCTGCCGCAGCAGGTGGTCGTCGTGACGCACGACCTGGACGCGGCGCTGCGCGCCGACCGCGTCCTCGTCGTCGACGACGGTCGCGTGGTGCACGACGGCGAGCCGGCGGCGGCCGTCGCCGCGTACCGCACGCTCATGACGGGCGCTCCCCTCGCCGCGGACGCGGCCGCCCGGTGAGGCGTGCGCCCGGGCCGCTGCGGCCCACGTGGAGCGGGCCGCTGGGTCTGCACCAGCCCGGGACGTCCGTGCTGCACCGCGCCCCCGTGGGGGCCAAGCTCGCGGCGCTCGTCGCCGCGGGGGTCACGGTGCTCGTCGTGCGTGGCCCGGTGCCGGCGCTCGTCGGACTCGGCGTCGCGGTCGTCTGCCACCTCGTCGCGCGGCTCGCCTGGCACCGCACGTGGCGCGGCCTCGTCGGCGCGGCGCTCGTCGCGCTCGTCGTCGGGGCGTACCAGACCTGGACCCGCGGGTGGGAGCGGGGCGTCGAGACCGCCGCGGACCTGCTCGCGCTCGTCCTGCTCGCCACGGTCGTGACCGCGACGACACGCGCCGACGCGCTCCTCGACGGCGTCCGCCGGGCCGCCGGACCGCTGCGCCACGTGGGCATGCCGCCGGAGACCGTCGCGCTCGCCGTCGGGCTCATGCTGCGCTCGGTGCCCGTGCTCCTGCACGCGGTGCAGGAGTCCCGCGACGCCGCCCGCGCCCGCGGGCTCGAGCGCTCGCCGCGCGCGGTCGTCGTCCCGGCCGCGGTGCGCGCCGTCGGGCACGCGCGCGCCACCGGCGAGGCGCTCGCGGCGCGCGGCCTCGACTAGCCCTGAGCGACACCCGCACGCTCCGGCCGCCGACCCTGCGGACCCGGCCGACGGCCTGCGGAATCGCGTCGGACCGGCGCACGGACTACCGTCCCGGGTGTGACGTTCCAGGAAGGCGGCAGCTTCGGCGGCGGGCGCGTGCAGTCGCGTCGCGGCGGCGCGGGCGGCCGCGGCATGGCGATCGGCGGCGGTGTCGGCGGTCTGGGTCTGCTCGTGATCCTCGCGATCACCCTGCTCTCCGGCGGCAACGTCGACCCGGGCGCGCTGCTGGGCGGCGGGGGCGAGCCGGGCTCGGACTCCACGATCGGCGAGTGCACCGCCGAGCAGGCGAACACCGACCGGGCGTGCCGGCTGTCCGCGACGCTCGACTCCCTCGACACGTACTGGGGGCCGACGCTGCGCAAGGCCGGGGCGCAGATCCCCGAGGCCGTGGAGTTCACCTCCGCCGTCTCGACGGCGTGCGGCAGCGCGTCCTCGTCGTCCGGGCCGTTCTACTGCCCCGGCGACGAGACGATCTACCTCGACCTCGGCTTCTTCGACCTGCTGACCAGCCAGTTCGGCGCCCAGGGCGGCCCCCTCGCGGAGATGTACGTCTACGCGCACGAGTACGGGCACCACGTCCAGAACGTCACCGGCGTGTTCGACTCCTCCGACCGCCGCGGCTCCGGCGCGGACTCCGACTCCGTGCGCGTCGAGCTGCAGGCCGACTGCTACGCGGGCATGTGGGCCGGGACCGCCGCGACCACCAAGGACCCCGACACCGGTGTGACGTACCTCGAGCCGATCACCGCCGAGGAGCTCGCCCAGGCGATCGACGCGGCGGAGGCCGTCGGCGACGACCACATCCAGCGGCAGTCCGGCGGCGGCGTGAACCCCGACTCGTGGACGCACGGCTCGAGCGAGCAGCGCCAGCGGTGGTTCACGACCGGCTACCAGCAGCGCGACCTCGCCGCGTGCGACACGTTCACCGCCGCGGACCTGTGACGTCGGGCAGACTGACGGCGATGAGCACCGACGACACCTCCGCCCGCGTGGGCGTCTACATCGACTTCGACAACATCGTCATCTCCCGGTACGACCAGGTGCACCGCCGAGGGGCGTTCCAGTCCGACGACGCGCGCAAGCACCGCCCGGACGGCGACGGCGAGGTCGCGACCCGCCTGCGCGCGGCCCGCGTCGACGTGGACGCCATCATCGACTACGCGTCGTCCTTCGGCCGCGTCGTCGTCTCCCGCGCGTACGCGGACTGGTCGCAGCCGGTCAACGCGGGCTACCACCAGCAGCTCATCGACCGCGCGGTCGACCTCACGCAGCTGTTCCCGGTCGGGCCGCGCATGAAGAACGGCGCGGACATCCGGCTCGCGGTCGACGTCATCGAGGACCTGTTCCGCCTCGAGGACCTCACGCACGTCGTGATCATCGCCGGCGACTCCGACTACATCGCGCTCGCGCAGCGCGCCAAGCGCCTGGGCCGCACCGTGATCGGCGTGGGGGTGGCGGGCTCGACGAGCCGCTCGCTCATGTCCGCGTGCGACGAGTACGCGGACTACGACGCGATCCTCGACACCAGCGCCCCGCCCGAGGACGACGAGCCCGACGAGCCGGCCCCCGCCGCGCAGGCCAAGGGAACGGACACGTCCGACGAGCCCGCCCCGCAGCCCGCGCCCGGCAGCGACCGCGCCGCGCAGCGCCGCGCCACCCAGCTCCTCATGCGCGCGATGCGGCTCATCCACGCGAAGAAGGACGACGAGCCCTGGCTCTCGTACGGCGAGGTCAAGAGCCAGATGATGCGCCTCGACCCCGCGTTCGCCGAGCGCCCGCTCGGGTACACGTCGTTCAGCGACTTCATCGCCTCGCGCACGAGCATCGTGGAGATCGCCAAGGAGACCGCGAAGCACCAGCCGCGCGTCCGCCTGCGCCCCAGCTACCGCTGACGGTGGTGCGGCCCGGACAGGGCCGCACCACCGTCACGCCCCCGAGCAGTCACCCGCCGCGCGGCGGCCTCACGAGCGGGACCCCGCCCGGGTCAGCCGCGCGCGGACGACCCGCCCCGCCGCGGTGCCGAGCGCGACCGGGGCGCGCCCGACCGCTGCGAGCCCTCGGACGGTCTCGCGCGCGGCGCGCTCCAGGTCCGCCCGGGCCCGTGCCACGCGGACGTCGTCCTGGTGCGCGCGCAGGGCGCGGGCGAGCCCTTCGACGTCACCGAGCACCTCCGCGCGCGCGGCGTGGTCCTCGGGCGCGAGGACGCGCAGCCACGAGGCGAACCGACGCACCCGGACGTCCGCCGACTCGTCGATCAGCTCGCGCCGGCGCAGGTCCTGCCGCGCAGCGGCGCGCACGGTGCGCCCGTCGCCGGTGTCCAGGTCGATGAGCGGGACACCGAGCGCCTCCGCCCGGTCGAACACCTCCGCCAGCCGCCGCGTGCGCACCCCGAACGCGGCCCGCACCGGCGCCCAGGCCTCGTCGCGCGGGTCCGTCCTCCCGCCCGGCTGCAGCACAGCGCCGCCCGCCGGCCGACCCGCGCGTGACCGCTCGGTCCCGGCCAGGCGTGACACCTCCGCCTCCAGCCAGGTGCAGTCGCCGCACAGCGTCCTGGTGGTCGTCAGCAGCGACAGCCCCCAGTCGCCGACGAGGCACGCCGTGCACAGCTCGCCGCGGGTGAGGAGGTTCACCCCGTCGCGCCGGGCCTCCGCGACTGCGGCCGGGTCGACGCGCAGCTCGACGAGGCCGTCGGCGCGCAGGAACGTCTCGCTCATGCGTACTCCCTTCGCTCTTCCCGGCGGCGGTCGCCGTCGGGCCGGTCTTCCTCCGGGGCACCGTGCGCGAGGTTGCGCGGTTGCCGGACCAGCACGCGGAGGGCGTGTCGCTGGTCGCTCGTGACCTGGCGGCGACGCTAACGCGACGCGACGCGCCCGGGCAAGGACGCCGCGGTCGCGTCACACGAACGCGGGCGGTGGAACCGTCCACCGCCCGCGTCGCAAGGGTCGTCAGATGTTGAAGCCGAGCGCCCGCATCTGCTCGCGGCCGTCGTCGGTGATCTTCTCGGGGCCCCACGGCGGCATCCAGACCCAGTTGATCCGGAAGCCGTCGACGATGCCGTCGAGCGCCTGCGCGGACTGGTCCTCGATGACGTCGGTCAGCGGGCACGCCGCGGACGTCAGAGTCATGTCGATCACGGCGGTGTTCTGCTCGAGCACGATGCCGTACACGAGGCCGAGGTCGACGACGTTGATCCCGAGCTCGGGGTCGATCACGTCGCGCAGGGCCTCCTCGACGTCGGCGACGGTCGTCGGCGACGGTGAGACGGGGGTGGTCATGCGTCCTCCCTCTCGGTGCGGGCAGCACCGGTCTTGATGAGTGCGTCGTCGAGCGCGACCCAGCCGAGCAGGGCGCACTTCACGCGTGCGGAGTACTTGCCGACGCCCGTGAACGCGGCGGCGTCGCCGAGCGCGTCCTCGGCCGCCTCGTCGTCCAGGCCCTTGCCCTTCGACTGCATGAGCGCCCGGAAGGACGCCGACAGCTCGTCGACGGCGGACAGCGGCCGGTCGACCACGAGGTCGTGCAGCACGGAGACCGAGGCCTGCGAGATCGAGCAGCCCTGGCCCTCCCAGCGCAGGCCGCGCACCACGCCGGCGTCGTCGACGTCGACCTGCAGCGTGACCTCGTCGCCGCAGGTCGGGTTGACCTGGTGCGACTGCGCCGAGCGGGCACCGGCGGCCGCCTCGCCCAGCCCCCGGCCGTGCGGGAACTTGGCGTGGTCGAGGATGACCTGCTGGTACAGCTGCTCCATCGAGCTGCTCATGCGATCCCTTCGCGTCGGACGACGGCCCGTGGGCGCGTCGTCAGTCCGTCAGTCCGAAGAACGCCCGGACCCCCGCGAGGGCTTCCCGGAAGACGGCGATCTCCTCGTCGGTGGTGTAGACCGCGGCCGAGGCGCGCGCGGTCGCGGCCACCCCGAAGCGGCGGTGCAGCGGCTGCGCGCAGTGGTGACCCACGCGCACGGCCACGCCGGCGTCGTCGAGCACCTGGCCGACGTCGTGCGCGTGCACGCCGTCGACGACGAACGCGACGGTCGCGAGGCGGTCGACCGTGTCGGTGGGGCCGATGACCCGCACGCCCGGCACGGACGCCACGGCGTCGAGCAGCAGCCCCGCGAGGTGGTGCTCGTGCGCGGCGACGGCCTTCATCCCGAGGTCCGACAGGTAGGTCGCGGCGGCGCCCATCGCGACGGCCTGCGACACCATCTGCGTGCCGGCCTCGAACCGCTGCGGCGGCGGCGCGTACGTCGTCTCCGTCATGGTGACGACCTCGACCATCGACCCGCCCGTGGTGACCGGCGGCATCGCCTCGAGCAGCTCGCGGCGCCCGTACAGCGCGCCGACGCCCGTCGGGGCGAACATCTTGTGGCCGGAGAACGCCGCGAAGTCCACGCCGAGCGCGGGCAGGTCCACCGGCAGGTGCGGCACCGACTGGCACGCGTCGAGCACCGTGAGCGCCCCGACCTCGCGGGCCCGCGCGACGAACGCCGCGACGTCCGTGATCGCGCCCGTGACGTTCGAGGCGTGCGTGAACGCGACGACGCGCGTGCGGTCCGTGACCACGGTCGCGAGCTCGTCGGTGCGCAGCCGGCCGTCGTCGCCCACGCCGACCCACCGCAGCGTCGCGCCCGTGCGGGCCGCGAGCTCCTGCCACGGCACGAGGTTGGCGTGGTGCTCGGCCTCGGTGACGACGATCTCGTCGCCCGGGCGCAGCGCGAACCGCTGCGCCGCCGCTCCCCCGCGGCCCGCCGTCGCGTTCGACATCGCGTACGCGACGAGGTTGATGCCGGCGGTCGCGTTGCTCGTCCAGACGATCTCGCCCGGCGACGCGCCGACGAACGACGCGACCCGCGCGCGGGCGTCCTCGAACGCCTCGGTCGCCTCCTCGGCGAGCTGGTGCGCGCCGCGGTGCACGGCCGCGTTGCGCTGCAGGTAGAAGTCCTGCTCCGCGTCGAGGACGACGTCCGGCTTCTGCGACGTCGCGCCCGAGTCGAGGTAGACCAGCCGCTTGCCGTCGCGCAGCGTGCGCTCGAGCAGCGGGAAGTCCGCCCGCACGGCCGCCAGCTCGGCGGCCTCCAGGGTGGTGCTCAACTGCGTCTCCCCTCGACGAGGACCTGATGGGGGTGCCGGGTGCCGGGCGGGGCGTGCCGCCCGGCACCCGGGTGGGTCAGGAGTTGACCAGGAAGCGGTCGTAGCCCTCGTTCTCGAGGCGCTCGGCCAGCTCCGGGCCGCCCTCCTCCGCGATGCGGCCGTCGACGAAGACGTGCACGAAGTCGGGCTTGATGTAGCGCAGGATGCGCGTGTAGTGCGTGATGAGCAGGACGCCCACGTCGCTCGTCGAGCGGACGCGGTTGACGCCCTCCGACACGATGCGCAGCGCGTCGACGTCGAGGCCGGAGTCGGTCTCGTCGAGGATCGCGATGCGCGGCTTGAGGAGCTCCATCTGCAGGATCTCGTGGCGCTTCTTCTCGCCGCCCGAGAAGCCCTCGTTCACGGAGCGCTCCGCGAACGTGGCGTCCATGCGCAGGTTCTCCATGGCCGTCTTGACGTCCTTGACCCACGAGCGCAGCGCGGGCGCCTCGCCGTCGATCGCCGTCTTGGCGGTGCGCAGGAAGTTCGACACCGACACGCCCGGCACCTCGACCGGGTACTGCATCGCGAGGAACATGCCGGCGCGGGCGCGCTCGTCGACGGACATCTCGAGGACGTCCTCGCCGTCGAGCAGCACGGAGCCGCCGGTGATCTGGTACTTCGGGTGGCCCGCGAGCGAGTACGCGAGCGTGGACTTGCCCGAGCCGTTCGGGCCCATGATCGCGTGCGTCTCGCCGCTGTTCACGGTCAGGTCGACGCCGCGCAGGATGGGCTTGGGGCCCTCCTTGGTCTCGACGCTGACGTGCAGGTCGCGGATCTCCAGGGTGGTCATGCGGGGTTGCTCCTCGGTGGAAAGGTCAGAGGGTCCGGTCGACGTCGACGAGCACGCGCTCGCCGTCCAGCGTGACCGGGTAGACGGGGACGGGGGTGACGGCGGGCGGGCCGAGCGGCTTGCCGGTGCGCAGGTCGAACCGCGAGCCGTGCAGCCAGCACTCGACGGTGCAGCCGTCGACCTCGCCGTCGGACAGCGAGACGGCGCCGTGCGAGCAGATGTCGCTGATCGCGTGCAGCTCGCCGTCGTCGTCGCGCACGATCGCGACCTCGACCGTCCCGGTCTCGGCCTCGAGCTCGACGCGCAGCGTGCCGCCCGTGGGCACGTCCGACGCGTAGCACGCGAGCTGGGCGGTCATGCCTGCTCCACGGTGCCGGCCTCGCCACCCTCGACGGTCTGGTCGAGCACGGACATGGACTCCTCGAGCTCCGCCTCGATGGCGGCGATGAGGCGCTCCTCGACCTCGGGCACGCCGATCTCGTGGACGAGCTCGGCGAAGAAGCCACGCACGACGAGCCGACGCGCGTCGGGCTCGGGGATGCCGCGGGCCCGCAGGTAGAACAGCTGCTCGTCGTCGAACCGGCCGGTCGCGGACGCGTGGCCCGCGCCCTCGATGACGCCGGTCTCGATCTCGAGGTTCGGCACGGAGTCGGCACGCGCCCCGTCGGTGAGGACGAGGTTGCGGTTGAGCTCGTACGTGTCGGTGCCCTCGGCGGCCGCGCGGATGAGCACGTCGCCGACCCACACCGCGTGCGCGCCCTCGCCCTGCAGCGCGCCCTTGTAGGTGACGCGCGAGGTGCAGCTCGGGACCGCGTGGTCGACGAACAGGCGGTGCTCCTGGTGCTGCTGCGCGTCCGCGAAGTACAGGCCGAGCATGGTGACCGAGCCGCCCTCGCCGGAGAACTCGGCGTCGGGCGTCACGCGCACGACGTCGCCGCCGAGCGTCACGACGATGTGCTTGACGGTGGCGTCGCGGCCGACCTTGATGCGGTGCGACGCGGCGTGCACCGAGCCGTCCGCCCAGTCGTGCACCGACACGACGGTCAGGTGCGCGCCGTCCTCGGCGACGACCTCGACGGTCTCCGTGAGCGCGGCGTGCCCGACGTGGTCGATGACGACCGTGCCCTGGGACAGAGCCTCGGCGCGCACGACGAGGTGCGCGGCGCTCGGCTCGAGCGGCGCCTCCTGCGTGCCGGCGCCCTCGACGCCCTCGACGCGCACGGACGTCACCTTCGACGCGACGGCCTCGCGCGGGATCGTCACGACCGTCGCGCGCGACGCGGACGCCCACGCCACGGCGGCGGTGCGGTCGCCGGGCTTGCCGACGGTGCCGAGCCGCGCGTCGCCGCGGTCGACGATCTCGACGCCCACCTCGGGCGACTCGACGACCGTGGTGAGGACGCCGTGCCCGTCGAGCACGCCGTCCGTCGCGGCGGCGAACAGCGGCGCGAGCCGGTCGACGGGGGTGAACCGCCACTCCTCCTCGCGGCCGGTCGGGATCGGGAAGTCCGCGACGTCGAAGGACGTGCGCCGCTCGGCGCGGGACGCCTCGGGGACGCCGCCGACGCCGTGGGTGTGCGCGCCGTCCGCGACCGCGCGGGAGTGGTCGGTCGAGAGCCCCGACTCGTTCGTGGTGGTCGTCATCAGCCGACGGCCCCTTCCATCTGCAGCTCGATGAGGCGGTTCAGCTCGAGGGCGTACTCCATGGGCAGCTCGCGCGCGATGGGCTCGACGAACCCGCGCACGATCATCGCCATGGCCTCCGTCTCCGGCATGCCTCGGGACATCAGGTAGAACAGCTGGTCCTCGCTCACGCGGGACACCGTGGCCTCGTGGCCCATCGACACGTCGTCCTCGCGGACGTCGACGTACGGGTAGGTGTCCGAGCGGGAGATCTGGTCGACGAGCAGCGCGTCGCACAGCACGTTGGACGCCGAGTGGGAGGCGCCCTCGAGGATCTGCACGAGGCCGCGGTACGACGTGCGGCCACCGCCGCGCGCGACCGACTTGGAGACGATCGAGCTCGAGGTGTGCGGCGCGGCGTGCACCATCTTGGAGCCCGCGTCCTGGTGCTGGCCCTCGCCGGCGAACGCGATCGACAGCGTCTCGCCGCGCGCGTGCTCGCCCATGAGGTAGATCGCCGGGTACTTCATCGTGACCTTGGAGCCGATGTTGCCGTCGACCCACTCCATGGTCGCGCCCTCGGCCGCGGTCGCCCGCTTGGTCACGAGGTTGTACACGTTGTTCGACCAGTTCTGGATCGTCGTGTAGCGCACCCGGGCGTTCTTCTTGACGATGATCTCGACGACGGCCGAGTGCAGTGAGTCCGAGGAGTACACCGGCGCGGTGCAGCCCTCGACGTAGTGCACGTAGGAGCCCTCGTCCGCGATGATCAGCGTCCGCTCGAACTGGCCCATGTTCTCCGTGTTGATGCGGAAGTAGGCCTGCAGCGGGATCTCGACGTGCACGCCCGGCGGGACGTAGACGAACGAGCCGCCCGACCACACGGCGGTGTTGAGCGAGGCGAACTTGTTGTCGCCCGGGGGGATCACGGAGCCGAAGTACTGCTCGAAGATCTCCGGGTGCTCGCGCAGGCCCGTGTCGGTGTCGAGGAAGATGACGCCCTGCTCCTCGAGCGACTCCTGGATCTGGTGGTAGACCACCTCGGACTCGTACTGCGCGGCGACGCCGGCGACGAGGCGCTGCTTCTCCGCCTCCGGGATGCCGAGGCGGTCGTACGTGCTCTTGATGTCCTCGGGCAGGTCGTCCCAGCTGGCCGCCTGCTTCTCCGTGGACCGCACGAAGTACTTGATGTTGTCGAAGTCGATGCCCGACAGGTCCGCGCCCCACCAGGGCATGGGCTTCTTCTCGAACATGCGCAGCGCCTTGAGGCGCGTCTTGAGCATCCACTCGGGCTCGTTCTTGAGCCGCGAGATCTCGCGGACGACGTCCTCGTCCAGGCCTCGCCGAGCGGTCGCGCCCGCGACGTCCGGGTCGTGCCAGCCGTACGTGTAGTTGCCGATCGAGGCGATCGCCTCGTCCTGCGTCATCGGCTGTGCCGGGTCCTGCGTGGGTGCGCTCATGCGTTCGTTCCTTCCGGGGCGAGCACAGGGGTGTTGCTGGTCTGGGCGGTGCCTGCCGCGGGTGGCGGCTGGGCGACCGGGATGTTCGTCGTGCACACGTGGCCGCCGCCCGCGAGGGTCGCGAGGCGCTGCACGTGGACGCCGAGCAGGCGCGAGAACGCCCGCGTCTCGGCGTCGCAGAGCTGCGGGAACTCGTGCGCCACGTCCTGCACGGGGCAGTGCCCCTGGCAGAGCTGCACGGCGTGGCGGCCGGGCACGGCGCGGGCCGTGGCCGCGTACCCGTCGTCCGACAGCGCGACGGCCAGGCGCTCGGCCCGGGCGGCGACGTCGTCGGTCTCGTCGAGCTGCGGCGCGAGGCGCGCCTCGAGCTCGGCGACGCGGCGCGCGGCGAACGCCTCGACCGCGTCGGACCCCACGGTGTCCGCGAGGAACCGCAGGGCGTCGGTGGCGATCTCGGCGTACCGGTGCGTGAGGGCGCTCTGGCCCTGCGCGGTCACGACGTACCGCTTGGCGGGGCGCCCCCGCCGGGCGGGGCCGTGGCCGACGCCGTCGTGGACGGCGACCTGGGCGACGCCCTCGAGCACCGCGAGGTGCCGGCGGATCGCGGCCGGGGTGAGGTCGAGCCGCGCCGCGAGGTCGGCCGCCGTGATGGGCCCCTCCCCCGCGACGAGCTGCAGCACGCGCTGCCGGGTCGAGGCGTCGGCGACGTCCTCGCCCTGCGCGACGGGGGCCGCGACGTGGGGGGTGCCGGGCGTACGGGTGCCGGAGGCGCGCACGGCGTGCGTGGTCCTGCTCATCCCACCTCCCGGTCCCTGGGACGGCGCCCGGCGGACGGGCACCGCGCGGGTGCCGGCCCGGGGGAGGCCGTCGACGAGGCCGCGTCACCGCACAGGGGCGCGCGACCGATATCGACAACATCGTTGTTGCCAAATTCTGTTCCCGCAAGGAAGGCGACCCTTCGCCGGGGCCCGTGCGGGGTGTGACGTGCCCCACCCCGGCGCGCCCCGACCGCCCACGCGCGCCACCGCCCCGCCTAGACTCGACGACCGTGCCCGCCTCCCCCGTCGCCGAGCGCGCCGTCGAGGTCGCCGGCCTCGTCAAGCGGTACGGCGACCGCGCCGTCGTCGACGGGCTCGACCTCGTCGCCCGCCCCGGTGCCGTCACCGCCGTGCTCGGGCCGAACGGCGCCGGCAAGACGACGACCATCGAGTGCTGCGAGGGGCTGCGCCGCCCCGACGGCGGCACCGTGCGCGTGCTCGGCCTGGACCCCGTCGCCGACGCGCGCGACCTGCGCCCCCGCGTCGGCGTCATGCTGCAGGACGGCGGCCTGCCGACCGGCGTGCCCGCCGCGCAGATGCTCGAGCACGTCGCGCGCATGTACGCCGACCCGCGCCCGCTCGGCGAGCTGACCGAGCGGCTCGGCCTCGCGTCGTTCGCCCGCACGACCGTGCGCCGCCTCTCCGGCGGGCAGCGCCAGCGCCTGGCGCTCGCCGCGGCCGTCGTCGGGCGCCCGCAGGTCGTGTTCCTCGACGAGCCCAGCGCCGGCATGGACCCGCAGTCCCGCCACGCCGTGTGGGAGCTCGTGCGCGAGCTGCGCGACGACGGCGTCGCCGTGCTGCTCACCACGCACCTCATGGACGAGGCCGAGGACCTCGCCGACCACGTGGTCGTCGTCGACCACGGCACGGTCATCGCCGAGGGCGCCGTGCGGGACCTCGTCGCGTCCGGCGACGACCGCACGCTGCGGCTGGAGGCACCGCCCGGTCTCGACGTCGCCGCGCTGACCGCCGCGCTCGGGCCCGCGCCCGACGGCCACGCGTTCACGACCACGGAGACCTCCCCCGGCACGTACGCGGTCGTCGGACCCGTCGGCCCGGCGACCGTCGCGTCCCTCACCGGGTGGCTCGCCGCGCACGACGTCCTCGCGACCGGGCTCACCGTCGGACGCCGCACGCTCGAGGACGTGTTCCTCGACCTCACGGGACGGACGCTGCGATGACCGCCACGCACCCTCGGGCGCACGCCGGCGCCGCCTCGACCCGCACGCGCGTCGCCGCGCAGACCGCGTTCGAGGCGCGCGCGATCCTGCGCAACGGCGAGCAGCTCCTCGTCACCGTCGTCGTCCCCGTGCTCGCGCTCGTCGGGCTCGTGCGGGTCGACGCGCTCGACGTCGACACCGGCGGGCTGAGCCGCATCGACTTCTTCGCCCCGGGGGTCCTCGCCCTGGCGGTGATGACCTCGTCGTTCACGTCGCAGGCCATCGCGTCGGCGTTCGACCGGCGCAACGGCGTCCTCCGGCTGCTGTCCACCACCCCGCTCGGGCGCGGCGGCCTGCTCGCCGGCAAGGTGCTCGGCGTGCTCGTCGTCGAGGTCGTGCAGGTGCTCGTCATCGGTCTGGCGGCGGTCGGGCTCGGCTGGCGCCCGGACGCGCGGGGCGTCGGCCTGTCGCTCGTCGCGGTGCTGCTCGGGACGGCGGCGTTCACATCGCTCGCGCTGCTCGTCGCGGGCACCCTGCGCGCCGAGGCCGTCCTCGCGGTCGCGAACCTCGCGCTGCTGCTGCTCGCGCTCGCGGGCGGGGTCGTCGTGCCCGCCGACCGCCTGCCGGGCGCGCTCGAGCACCTCGCGGTGCTCCTGCCGTCCGGCGCGCTGGGCGAGGCGATGCGCGGCGCGTTCCAGACGGGTGCGGTCCCGGCGTTCTCGGTGGTCGTGCTCGTCGGCTGGACGGCCGCCTTGGGATGGGGCGCCGCGCGGCTGTTCCGCTGGCACTGACCGCACGACCGGCGTCCCCGGGCGGTCGATCTCACACCGCGCCGGGCGCCACGGGCACCGGTCACCGACCGGCCGACGCCTAGGCTTGTCCCCGTGAGCGCCAGTCCCCCCACCGTCGTCCCCGAGCGCGGCCGTGGCCGTGCGCTGCGCGGCCGCTGGGACGCGCTGCTGGCCTGGCTGCGCCGCAGCAGCCGGGCCGTCCTCGTCGCGAACCTCGTGCTGCAGATCGCGATCGTCGGGACCGGTGGTGCCGTGCGCCTCACCGCGTCGGGCCTCGGCTGCTCGACGTGGCCGCAGTGCGAGCCCGGCCAGTTCGTGCCCGTCGTGCACGACGCGACGACGTACCACGTGTTCGTCGAGTTCGGGAACCGGCTCATGACGTTCGTGCTCACGTTCGCGGCGGTCGCCGTCGCGTACGTCGTGTGGCCCGACCGCTCGCGGTCGCGCGGGTACCGGTGGCTCGGCTGGGTGCCGCTCGCGGGCGTCGTCGCCCAGGCGGTCGTGGGCGGGATCCTCGTGCTGCTCGAGCTGCCGCCCGTGCTCGTCTCGCTGCACTTCCTGCTGTCGATGGCGCTCGTCGCCGCGTCCCTGGCGCTGCTGCACCGCTCCGGCGAGGGCGACGGCCCGTCCGTGCCGCTCGTCGACCGCACGACGCGCCTGCTCACGCACGTCGCGGCGGCCGTCATGGGGGTCGTCCTCGTGCTCGGCACGCTGACGACGGGCGCCGGGCCGCACTCGGGCGACGACGAGGTCGGGTACCGCCTCGCGGTCGACCCGCTGCTCATGGCGCGCGTCCACGCGGCGTGGGTGTGGGCGTTCGTCGTCGTGCTGGCCGTGGTGCTGTGGCGCACGCGCCGCGGCTCGGGGCGCGACACGGCGGCCCCGACGCACCGCGCGGGCCTCGTGCTGCTCGCGCTGTCCGTCGCGCAGGGCGCGATCGGGTACGTGCAGACGGCCACCGGCCTGCCGATCGCGCTCGTCAACCTCCACCTGGTGGGTGCCGCCCTGCTCGCCGCCGGGACGACGCGCGTGTGGCTGGCCGCGCGGACCCGGCGGGCGACCGACGCGTCGGCGCAGGTCACGTCCGCGGCCTGACCCCGGGCCCCCGCGACGGGGCCGGACGGACGGCCCGGGCAGGGCGCGTGCACGCGCATCCAGGTGGACAAACCGGGTGAACCGTGTCGGTGGTCACACCTAGAGTCGCGTGCATGACCGACGACACCACCACCCGGCGTCCAGGCCGGCACACCACCGGCGGGGTCACGTCCCCGCCGGGCGCACCGCACGCGCAGCCCGCCGTCGTCGCACGCGGGCTGGTCAAGCGGTACAAGGACGTCGTCGCCCTCGACGGCGTCGACCTCACCGTCCCCCAGGGCTCCGTGCTGGGTCTGCTCGGGCCCAACGGCGCGGGCAAGACCACCACCGTCCGCATCCTCGCCACGCTCCTGCGCCCCGACGCGGGCTCCGCCGAGGTCGCTGGCGTCGACGTGCTGGGCGACCCGCGCGCCGTGCGGCGGCGCATCGGCCTGTCGGGCCAGTACGCGGCCGTCGACGAGTACCTCACCGGGTACGAGAACCTCGAGATGATCGGTCGCCTCTACCACCTGGGCAAGAAGCGGTCCCGCGAGCGGGCCCGTGAGCTGCTCGCGCAGTTCCGCCTCGAGGACGCCGCCGACCGCCCCTCGCGCACCTACTCCGGCGGCATGCGCCGCCGACTCGACCTCGCGGGCGCGCTCGTCGCGAGCCCGCCGGTGATCTTCCTCGACGAGCCGACCACGGGCCTCGACCCGCGCGGGCGCGCCGACATGTGGGTGGTCATCCAGACGCTCGTCGCCGCCGGCACGACGCTGCTGCTCACCACGCAGTACCTCGAGGAGGCCGACGTCCTGGCCGACGAGATCGTGGTCATCGACCACGGCAAGGTCATCGCGCAGGGGACGGCCGACCAGCTCAAGCTCCAGGTCGGCGGCGAGCGGCTCGAGCTGTCCGTCTCGGACGCCTCCACGCTGGCCCGCGCCGCGGAGCTGCTCACGCCCCTGGGCGTGGGGCACCCGACCCTCGACGAGAACCGGCGCACGTTCCTCATGCCCGTCACCGGTGGCGCCCGGACGCTCACCGAGGCGCTGCGCCTGCTGGACGCCGAGCAGATCGCGCTCGACGACGTCGGGCTGCGCCGGCCCACGCTCGACGACGTGTTCCTCGCGCTCACGGGCCGCCCGGCCGAGGACGACGAGACCACCGCGAAGGAGGGCGAGTGATGGCCCTGCCCACCGTGCTGAGCGACGCGCACGTCGTCGCCCGCCGCAACGTCATCAAGATCAAGCGCGTCCCGGACCTGCTGGTCTTCACGACGCTCTCGCCGATCATGTTCGTCCTGCTGTTCGCGTACGTGTTCGGCGGCGCCATCCAGGTCCCCGGCGGCACCGACCCGAGCGCCTACCGCGAGTTCCTCATGGCCGGCATCTTCGCCCAGACGGTCATCTTCGGCGCCACCATCACCGGCGCCGGGCTCGCGGAGGACGTGAAGAAGGGCATCATCGACCGCTTCCGGTCCCTGCCGATGGCACCGTCGGCGGTCCTCACCGGCCGCACGCTGTCCGACGTCATCAACAACGTGCTCGTCCTCGTCGTCATGTCGCTGACCGGGCTGCTCGTCGGCTGGGGCATCCACTCCTCGCCGCTCGAGGCGCTGGCCGGCTTCGCGCTGCTCATCGTCTTCGCGTACGCGATCTCGTGGATCATGGCGTGGCTCGGGATGCTCGTGCCGAGCGTCGAGGTGTTCAACAACGCGACGTTCATCGTGATCTTCCCGCTGACGTTCGTCGCGAACACGTTCGTCCCGCTCGAGACGCTGCCGAAGGTGCTCCAGACCTTCGCCGAGTGGAACCCCGTCTCCGCCGTCACGCAGGCGTCGCGCGAGCTGTTCGGGAACATCCCCGCCGGTGTCCCCGAGCCGACGTCCTGGCCGCTGCAGAACGCGGGCCTCTACACGCTGCTCTGGGCGGTGATCTTCCTCGTGGTGTTCATCCCGCTCGCCAACGCGCAGTACCGCCGCAGCACGAGCCGCTGACGACGACGGGGGCCGGTGGGGCGATCCCCACCGGCCCCCGTCGACCGTCGTCCGTCGCACTCAGTCGAGCGCGACCTCCTCCAGCGAGTCCCAGCCCCGGACCCGGGCCGCTGCGGCGGCCAGCACGCCGATCGCGGTCGACGGGCTCGCGAACCGGTCGCCGAGCACGCCCGCGACCGCCTCGTCGAGCGGCACCCACTCGGGCACCATCGCCGCCTCCTCGTCCTCGCGGACGAAGCGCTCGGCGTCCGGAACGGGCGTCAGGTCGCGCGCCAGGTACACCGTGATGCGCTCCGACGAGCCGCCCGGCGTCGTGAAGAACTCCACGAGCCGCCACCAGCGCCCCGCCACCAGGTCGGCCTCCTCCGCGAGCTCGCGCGCCGCCGCACGCACCGGGTCCTCGCCCGGCACGTCGAGCAGGCCCGCGGGCGGCTCCCACAGCACGTGGCGCACCGGGTGCCGGTACTGCGACAGCAGCAGGACGCGGTCGGCGTCGTCGAGCGCGATCACCGCGACCGCGCCCGTGTGCGCGACGTACTCGCGCACCACCTGGGAGTCTCCCAGGTCGACGACGTCACGCGCGACGTCCCAGACGCGCCCGCGGTACACGACGTCGTGCTCCAGGACCGGGAAGTCCTGGGCACGGTCGCGCGAGGTGCTCAGCTCTCGTCCCGCTGCGCGAGCGCCGCACCGACGAGCCCCGCGAACAGCGGGTGCGCACGGTTCGGGCGCGACTTGAACTCCGGGTGCGCCTGCGTCGAGACGTAGTACGGGTGCACGTCCCGCGGCAGCTCGACGAACTCGACGAGCGACGTGTCGGGCGAGACGCCCGAGATCACGAGGCCCGCCTCCTCGAGCTTGTCGCGGTAGGCGTTGTTCACCTCGTAGCGGTGCCGGTGCCGCTCGCTGATCCGCGTCGAGCCGTACGCCTCCGCGACGACCGAACCGGGCGTGAGGACCGCGTCGTACGCGCCGAGGCGCATCGTGCCGCCGAGGTCGCCGCCGCCACCGACGATGGCGAGCTGCTCGGCCATCGTCGCGATCACGGGGTGCGCCGGGTTGTCGTCGAACTCCGACGACGAGGCGCCCTCCAGGCCCAGGACGTTGCGCGCGTACTCGATGACCATGCACTGCAGGCCGAGGCACAGGCCGAGCGTCGGGACGCCGTTCTCGCGCGCCCAGCGCAGCGCGCCGAGCTTGCCCTCGATGCCGCGCACGCCGAAGCCGCCCGGCACGAGCACCGCGTCGACGCCCTCGAGCGCGGAGCGCGCGCCCTCCGGGGTCTCGCAGTCGTCGGACGTGACCCAGCGGATCACGACGCGCGCGTCGTGGTGGAAGCCGCCGGCGCGCAGCGCCTCGGTCACGGACAGGTACGCGTCGGGCAGGTCGATGTACTTGCCGACGAGCGCGACCTCGACCGAGTGCGCGGGCTCGTGCACGCGCTTGAGCAGCTCGTCCCAGCCGGACCAGTCGACGTCGCGGAACGGCAGGCCGAGGCGCTGCACGGCGTACGCGTCGAGGCCCTCGGAGTGCAGCACGCGCGGGATGTCGTAGATGCTCGGCGCGTCCTTCGCGGTGACGACGCCCTCGACGTCGACGTCGCAGAACAGCGCGATCTTGCGCTTGATGCTCTCGGGGACGTCGCGGTCGGCGCGCAGCACGATCGCGTCGGGCTGGATGCCGATGTTGCGCAGCGCGGCGACGGAGTGCTGCGTGGGCTTGGTCTTCAGCTCGCCCGACGGGCCGATGTACGGCAGCAGGGACACGTGCAGGAAGAACACGTTGTCGCGGCCGAGGTCGTGGCGCACCTGGCGCGCGGCCTCGAGGAACGGCAGGGACTCGATGTCGCCGACGGTGCCGCCGATCTCGGTGATGATCACGTCGAGGTCGTCGCCGGCCTGCGCGCGCATCCGGGACTTGATCTCGTCCGTGATGTGCGGGATGACCTGCACGGTGTCGCCGAGGTACTCGCCGCGCCGCTCCTTGGCGATGACCTGCGAGTACACCTGCCCGGTCGTGACGTTCGCGGAGCCCACGAGGTTCACGTCGAGGAACCGCTCGTAGTGGCCGACGTCGAGGTCCGTCTCCGCACCGTCGTCGGTCACGAAGACCTCGCCGTGCTGGAACGGGTTCATGGTGCCCGGGTCCACGTTGATGTACGGGTCGAGCTTCTGCATGGTCACCGTGAGGCCACGCGAGCGGAGGAGTCGGCCGAGGCTGCTCGCCGTCAGGCCCTTGCCGAGAGAGGAGGCAACTCCCCCGGTGACGAAGATGTGCCGGGTCAGGTGGTCCGACCGCCCGGTGAGTCGGTGCGCGCGCTCTGTCACGGGATTCCAGCCTACCCGACGTGCGCCCGCCTGGAACCGTCGGCGCGCGGTGAGTCGGGACACCTTCTCGGCCGGTCGCTAGACCGGTCGGCGGGACGAGTCGCCCGCACCGGGCGCGCGCTCCGCGCGCAGCACCCCGACGACGGTCGAGCGGTCGGCGACCGCCACCGCGCCGGCGACGACGGCGAGGGCGAGCACGCCGCCCCCGGCACCCGCGCCGATGGCGGTCCACACCCCGTCCCCGGCGACGTCCTGCACCGCGTCGGCGACCCACCGGCCGGCCACGGCCGCCACGACGGCGCCGAGCAGCAGCACACCGCCGGTGCGCGCGACACCCTGCGACGCCCCCGGCCCGGCGGCGCGGCGCAGCAGGACGAGCGCGGTGGCGCCACCGGCCAGCATGCCGATGCTGCTCGCGGCGCCGAGGGACACGACCGCCCCGCCGTCGGGCACGCCGAGCCGCACCAGCACGGCCGACGCGACCGCGGCCAGCCCCCAGCCCGTGACGTTCGCGGCGACGGCCGCCCGGCCCCGCTCGAGCGCGTACAGGGCGCGCGAGACGTGGAACAGCACGGCGAAGCCCACGAGCCCGGGCATCATCCACGTGAGCGCCGCGCTCATCTGCTCCCCCACGGCGGCGTTGCCCGCGATGTGCGCGAACACCGTCGCCACCGCGGGCGCCGCCGCGACGACGACCGCGACGCCGGTGCCCGCCGCCACGAGCACGCCGCGCGACGTCACCGCGGCCATCGCGGCGAAGCCCGCGCGGTCGCCGGCGGAGGCGCGGGCCGCGAGCCGTGGGAACGTGGACGTCGCGAGCGGCACGACGAGCACGGCGTACGGCAGCAGGTACACCTGCTGCGTGTACAGGAACCGGGTGAGCGTGCCGACCTCGGCGTACGGCTGCCACCACGAGACGACGACGACCACGAGCATCGCGAGCTGCTGCGCCGCGACCGCGCCGACCCCGGCGAGCGCGAGCCGCAGGAGCCGGCGGCCGACGCCCGGCGGGAACCGCAGCGACACCCGCACCCGCACACCGAGCCGGTGCACCGGGACGAACATCGGCAGGCACATCGAGGCGACGCCGAGCGTCGTGCCCCACGCCAGTACGTCGAGCGCCCCGGCCGACAGCGCGTCGGGGTCGGAGCGCTCACCACCGGCGAGCGCGCCGTAGACGAGGTAGGTCGCCATGACGACGACCGACGAGATCACGGGCGCGAACGCCGGCCAGAAGAAGCGCTTGTGCGCCTGCAGCACCGCGTAGAGCAGGACCGCCACCCCGTAGAGCGGCACCTGCACGGCGAAGACCAGGACGAAGAACCGCACGAGCGCGACCTGCTCGGGCGCGTGCGCCAGCAGGTGCGCGATCGGGGACGCGAGCGCCGCGAGCAGCAGCGCGAGCGGCACGAGGACGACGAGCGTCCAGCCGAGCGCCCCGGCGACGGTCCGCTCGACCTCCCGGCGGTCGCCGCGCGCGAGCGGCGCCGCGAGCAGCGGGATCAGCGCGCCCGCGAGGGCACCGCCCGCAGCCACCTCGAACAGCACGTTGGGCAGCAGGTTCGCGGAGTTGTACGCGTCGCCGATCGTCCCGTCGCCGACCTGCGACGCCTGCAGCAGCCACCGCGCGAAGCCGAGCAGACGGGACAGCACCGTCACCGCGGCGATCATGGCCGCGGCCCCGGCGAGTCCGCCGAGGACCCGGCGGACCTGCGGGCTCACCCCTGGTCGCCCGGCGGGACGTGCGCGGGTCGCCGCCCCCACCGGTCGATGTCGCGCAGCACCGGGGTCGCCTCGACGACCTTCGTGAAGCTGACCTTCTCGCTCACGAGCGTGAGGCCTACGGTCGCGGCGAGCGCGGCGAGCCGCACCGGCCGCGGCGCGGACAGCACGACGGACGCGCCGAGCGCCGCGCCGAGCGCGTTCGCGCCGCCGTCGCCGAGCATGTCCGTCTCGGCGAGGTCGCCGCCGGCTGCGGCGGCCGATGCCCCGACGACCGCGGCGGCGCCCGTCGCACCGGCGCCCGGCGCGAGGACGAGCGGGAGCGCGGTGAGGGTGCTCGCCTTGAGCGCCCGGCCGGGCCGCAGGTCCAGCAGGTTGACGAGGTTCGCGCTGCTCGCGACCAGCGCGCCGTTGAGCGCGACGTCCGCGCCCCAGCCGAGCAGCCCGCGACGCGTGCCGCTCGCGTCGGTACGCGGTGTGGCGACGGCGGCGCTGAGCAGCGCGCCCGCGCCGATGCCGAGCACCTTCAGGCCGCCCGTCGTGACCTTGCCCTGCGCGAGCGCCCCGAGGTGGCCGCGCAGGCCCTTGCGCCGGTCCTCGACGTCCTCGGCGAGGTCGTCGACGACGCCGAACGCGGCGCCGGTCGCGGTCGCGAGCACCGTCGCGGCCGCGGCGCGGTCGGGGGCGACGAGCGCGCCCGCGAGGACGCCCGCGGCGACCGCCGGGCCCTCGAGCATGCTGACCGGCTCGCCCCGGTGGTTGGTCCGCAGCCAGCGCTGCTGGCCGCCGGGCGCGCGCTCCTCCAGCGCGGCGCGGACCACCGCCGTGACGGTGCCCGCGGCCGCGACGGCGACGAGCCGACGCGCGAGGCTCATCCGCCCGCGCCCGCGGTCGCCGCGGCGGTGGCCTGCCCCTCCGGGGTCGTCCCCTGCTCGGGGTCGACCGTCACGGGCGTGCGGTCCACGGGCGTCAGGGCGACCCGCTCGGGCAGCGCGGTCTCGCCGTCGCCGAACCCGTAGTGCCCGGCCGTGCCGGCGATCCGCGCGGCGAGCGCGAGCGGCACGGAGACCTGGCCGGTGACGAGGTCCGCACCCGACACGGTCGCGATGGCCGGGGCGAGCGCGTCGTCGGCCAGCACCGCAGCGACGAGGCTCCCCGCGACGCGCGGGCCGTCGACGAGCACGGTGCCCTCCGAGAGGTCCTGCGCGGCGCGCAGCACCGCGACGTGCGCGTCGTACGAGACGGCCTCGGCGTCCTCGTCCGCGGGCGTCGTGGCGGTGTCGCCGGTGGCCGGCTCGGTGGGGACCGCCAGGACGACCACCGCGTCCGCGCCCGTCCGCACCGGGTCGGTCAGGGTGATCATCGGGTTGTCGCCCTCGGAGAGGATCGCGAGCACGTTCGCCGCGTCCGCGGTGAGCGCGTCGGGCGACGCCGGGTCGGCGCCCGTCAGGCCCTGGACGAGCGCCTGCGCGAGCTGCTCGTCGAGCGTCGCGTCGTCGGCGGGCGCCGGGTCGAGGTTCTCGAGCACGAGGCCGACGAGCGCGTTGCGGTACGAGCGCAGGTCCGGGTCGAACCACGCGTCGGTGAGTGTGACGCGCGCCGTGACCTGAGCGCCCGACTGCGTCAGGCGCTCCTCCACGGCGGTGCGCTCCGCCTCGGGCACCTCGCCGAGCGCGACGACCGCGACGCGCCGCTCGGTGAGGACGCCGTCGACGAGGGCCGGCCCGGCGGCGTCGACGTACGACCGTGCGTTCGCGAGGTCCGTCGTCGCCGTGTCGAGCTGGGTGCGCAGCTCGTCCTTCTCGGCGCGCAGCTGGTCGACCTGGCCGGTCAGCGTGTCGCCGATCGTCTCCTTGAGGGGACCCGCGCCCAGCGCGATGCCCACCGCGAGAGCGAGGAACACCGAGATGAGCGAGACGAGGTGGTAGCGGAAGTCGATCACGAGACGGTCTCTCCGTGGGGGGTGCGCGAGGTGTCGTGGGGGCTCATGCGCTGCCGCCGAACAGCACGCGGACCCACGAGGTGAAGTCGTCGACGCGCGCGCCGACCAGCCCGAAGAACGTCTGCCCGGCCGAGGTGGAGGCGAGCGCGACGCCGAGGGCGAGCAGGCCGGCGAGCACGAGGAGCGTGAGCTGCAGGTTCGAGATGCGCTGGCGGTACAGGCGCGAGACGCCCTTGGCGTCGACGAGCTTGCCGCCGACACGCAGCCGCGTGAGGAACGTGCTGGCCATGCCGGAGCGGCCCTTGTCGAGGAACTCGACGAGCGTGGCGTGCGTGCCGACCGCGACGATCAGCTCGGCGCCCTTGTCGTCGGCCAGCAGCATCGCGACGTCCTCGCTCGTGCCCGTGGCCGGGAACACGACGTGCGGGACGCCGAGCTGCTCGACGCGGGCGATGCCGGGTGCGCGGCCGTCGCGGTACGCGTGCACGACGATCTCGGCCCCGCACCGCAGTGCGCGGTCGGACACGGAGTCCATGTCGCCGACGATCATGTCGGGCCGCCAGCCGGCCTCGAGGATCGCGTCCGCACCGCCGTCGACGCCGATGAGCACCGGGCGGTACTCGCGGATGTACGGGCGGAGGGTGACGAGGTCCTCCTTGTAGTGGTACCCGCGCACGACGATGAGCACCTGGCGCCCGTCGATGCGGGTGTCGATGTCGGGCACGCCGACGCCGTCCAGCAGGAGGTCCCGCTCGCGGCGCAGGTAGTCCATGGTGTTCGCCGCGAACGACTCGAGCTGCACGGACAGGCCCGCGCGGGCCTCCTCCATGGCGAGCGCGACGCTCGCCTCGGTCTGCACGACGCCCTCGGCGACGAGCGTGTCCCCGTCGTGGACCGCGCCGTCGAGCACGCGGACCTGGTGGCCCTCGGCGATCCCCATGACGTCGGGGCCGAGGTCGTCGACCAGCGGGATGCCCGCCTCGACGAGGATCTCGGGTCCGAGGTTCGGGTACCGGCCGGACGTGGACCGGGCCGCGTTGAGCACCGCCGCGGGCTGGCACGCGACCAGCGCCTCGGCGGACACGCGGTCGAGGTCCTCGTGGTCGATGACGGCGATGTCGCCGGGCCGCAGGCGCTTGGTGAGCGACTTGGTCCGGCGGTCGACTCGGGCGGGCCCGACGACCCCGGGCTCAGGCGCGGGCGGGCGACGACGACGCAGACTGGATCTCATCGTGGCTCATCGTCCCATGCCGGACAGCTCGAGGAGCTCCGCGGCGTGCGCGCGTGCCGCGTCCGAGTCGTCCTGACCGCTGAGCATGCGGGCCAGCTCGCGGACACGCTCCTCGCCCGTGACGGACCTCACGTCGGACGCGGTCACCACGTCGACCCCGCCCTGCGTGGACTTCGTGACGACGAGGTGCTGGTCGGCGAACGCCGCGACCTGCGCGAGGTGGGTGACCACGAGCACCTGCGCGTCGCGCGCGAGCGCCGCGAGCCGGCGGCCGACCTCGACGGCGGCCTTGCCGCCGACGCCCGCGTCGACCTCGTCGAACACGAACGTGCCGGGCCGCTCGCCGCCGGCGTGCTCCGCGAGCGCGACCTCGAGCGCGAGCATGACCCGCGAGAGCTCACCGCCCGACGCGCCCTTGCCGAGCGGCCGCGCCGGGGCGCCAGCATGCGGGACGAGCAGCATCTCGACCTCGTCGGCGCCGTGCGGCCCGGGCTCGTCGGCGTCCCGGACGGACACCTCGACGCGGGCACCCGCCATCGCGAGGCCCGCGAGCTCGGCGGAGACGGCCTTGGCGAGCCGCTCGGCGGCTTCGCGCCGGGTCGCACCGATCGTCGCGGCGAGCTCGCCGAGGCGCGCGTCGAGTGCGGCGACCTGCGCGCGCAGCTCGTCGATCCTCTGGTCGCCGCCCTCGAGCTCGAGCAGGCGCAGGCTCGCGGTGCGGGACCACTCGAGCACCTCGGCGACGTCCTTGCCGTACGCGCGGGTGAGCGTCGCGAGCTCGGCGCGGCGCTGGTTCACCACCTCGAGGCGGCGCGGGTCGGCCTGCAGGTCCGAGGCGTACGACGAGAGCTCGGCGGCCGCGTCCGCGATGACGTACCCGGCCTCGCCCACCCGGGTCGCGAGCTCGGCGAGCGCCGGGTCGTGCGCGGCGACGTGCTCGAGCGCGCGGCGGGCCTGCTCGACGAGGTCGGCGGCGCTGACGAGCTCGCCGGCGCCGTCGGCGTCCCCGGACAGCGCGTCGTGCGCGGTGACGGCGGCGACGCGCAGCTCCTCGGCGTGCGCGAGCCGCTCCTCCTCGGCGGCGAGCTCGACGTCCTCACCGGGCTGCGGGTCGACGCGCTCGACCTCCGCGAGCCCGAGCCGCAGCAGCTCCGCCTCGCGCGAGCGGTCCTGCGCGCGCTCGACGAGCTCGGCGAGCTCGGCCCGCACGCGGGCGCGCTCCGCCCACGCGTCGCGGTAGGCGCGCAGGGCCGCGGCATGGTCCGCACCGGCGAACTCGTCGAGCGCCGCGCGCTGGTGCGCGGGCGAGCGCAGCCGCGCCTGGTCGGCCTGGCCGTGGACCGTCACGAGCGACTCGGCGAGCTCGGCGAGCACCGCCTGCGGCACGGACCGGCCGCCGACGAACGCGCGCGAGCGTCCGGAGCCCGACTCGCCGGCGGCGCCGACGGTGCGTACGAGCAGCAGGCTGCCGTCGTCGTCGACCGACCCGCCCGCCTCGACGGCGCGCTCCAGGGCCGGGTGCCCCGGTGCCAGCGCGACGCGTCCCTCGACGGCGGCCGTGGCCGCGCCCGTCCGCACGGTCGCGGGGTCGGCCTTGCCGCCGAGCAGCAGGGACAGCGCGGTGAGCACCATCGTCTTGCCCGCGCCGGTCTCACCCGTGAGCACCGTGAGGCCGCGGCCGAGCCGCACGTGCGCGGCGCCGATGACCCCCAGGTCGTCGATCCGGATCTCCTCGATCACCGTGCACCGCCCTCGTCGAGCACCGTCCCCGTCTCCCCCGCCGCGGCCCGGTCCGCGTCCCGGACCGCCTCGCGCCGCGCGTCGGCGAGGCCGCGCCACCCGGTGACGGGCAGCGCGAACTTCTGCACCAGCCGCGTCGTGAACGGCGCGGGCGTCAGCCGGGCGAGCCGCACCGGCAGGTCGCTGCGCGTCACCTCGACGCGCGCCCCCTGCGGCACGTCCGTGAGGCGTCGGCCGTCGCACGTGAGCTGCCCGGGCGCGGGCGAGCGCTCCAGCACCTCGAGCGCCAGGCGCGAGCCGGGCCCGACGACGAGCGGGCGCGCGAACAGCGCGTGCGCGGACACGGGAACGAGGATCATGCCGTCGACGTCCGGCCACACGACCGGACCGCCGGCGGAGAACGCGTGCGCCGTCGACCCGGTCGCCGTCGCGGCGACCATGCCGTCGCACCCGAAGCTCGACAGCGGCCGCCCGTCGACCTCGACCGCGACCTCGAGGATCCGCGACCGCTCCGCCTTCTCCAGCGCGGCCTCGTTGAGCGCCCAGTCCTCGACGACCCCGCCGTCGGGCAGCAGCACCCGCACGCGCAGCGTCACGCGCTCCTCGACCGAGAAGTCGCCCTCGGTGAGCCGCCGCACGGCCTCCCCGACGTCCTCGCGCTCGCTCTCCGCGAGGAACCCGACGTGCCCGAGGTTGACCCCGAGCAGGGGGACGTCGGTGCCGCGCGTCAGCTCCGCGGCGCGCAGGATCGTGCCGTCGCCGCCGAGCACGACGGCGAGCTCGAAGTCCGGCAGGTCGGCCGCGACCGCGTCCTCGGGCGCGAGCACGGGCTCGATCCCGGCCGCCTCGAGCACCCGCACGGCCTCCTCGGTCGCGCTGACGGCCTCGCGGCGCCCGCTGTGCGTGACGATCAGGGCTCGACGCGTCACAGCGCACCTCCGGGGAGCGCGCCCGTGACGACGCGCTCGATCTGCTCGGTGGGGACCTGCGGCGCGGTGTCCGGGCGCAGCCACAGGAAGTACTCGACGTTGCCGCTCGGGCCGGGCAGCGGGCTCGTCACGACGCCGCGCACCGCGAGCCCGAGCTCCGCCGCCGCCCGCGCGACGGTGACCACCGCGTCGGCGCGCAGCGCCGCGTCCCGCACGACCCCGCCCGAGCCGAGCCGCTCACGACCCACCTCGAACTGCGGCTTGACCATGACCAGCAGGTCCGCGTCCGGTGCGGCGACGGCGACGAGCGCGGGCAGCACGAGCGTCAGGGAGATGAACGACAGGTCCGCGACGACGAGCGCGGGCGCGGGCTCCACGTCGCCCGCGGCGAGCGCGCGGACGTTGACGCCCTCGCGCACCTCGACCCGGGGGTCGTCGCGCAGCCACGCGACGAGCTGGTCGTGCCCGACGTCGACGGCGCAGACCGTCCGCGCGCCGCGGCGCAGCAGGACGTCGGTGAACCCGCCGGTGCTCGCGCCCGCGTCGAGGCACGCGCGTCCGGTCACGTCGAGCTGCGGCAGCGCGTCGAGCGCGCCCGCGAGCTTGTGCCCCGCGCGGGACGCGTAGCCGGGGTCGTCGTCGGCCGCGACGCTCACGCCGTCGTCGGGACCGACGCTCGTCGCGCTGCGCCGCGCCGGGCGTCCGTCGACCGTGACGCGACCCGCCGCGATGAGCTCACCCGCGTGCCGGCGCGACCGGGCCAGCCCGCGCCGCACCAGCTCGGTGTCGAGTCGGGTGGTCACGCGGTCAGCCCTGCGCCTCGGCGAGCCGGTCCTGCAGGGCGTTGTGCACGGCGTCGAACGCTGCGACGTGCTCGGCCAGCGGCCGCTCGGCGAGCCCGTCCAGGACGCGCAGCGCCTCCTCCACGGCCGCGTTCGCGCCGGGCTCGGCCTGCTGTGCCCCGACCCGCTCCAGCGCCCGCTCCTCGGCCCGCGCGGCCAGCCCGGCCGGCGTCGGTACCGCACGCTCGTCGTCGCCCACGTCGTCCTCCTGCCCGCTCGTCCCGGGACCGTCCGTCGGTCACCGCCGTCGCATCGTCACCCGCTGGCCCGCCTCCCGGCACGCCGCAGGGCGCAGCCCACGCTACCCGGCCGGACCCACGCACCAGCGGCGACGCTCACAGGCCGTCACCGCGCACCGCCCACCCGGGCGACGCGAGGTCGTGCGGGGCCGGACGGGGACCGCACGGTCAGGCGACCTGCGGCCCCAGCTCGGGCACCGACGAGGCGTCGAGCTCGACGCCCGCGTCCACCGCCGCCCACGCCGCGGCGCACGCCGCCCGCACCTCGTCGAGCCGCGCCGCGTCGGAGTCCGCGCCGCCGCGGCCGACCTCGAGCCGCCCGTCGACCACGCGCGCCGACGCGTCCCGGCACACCCACCAGCCCTCGGCGGACTGCTCGGGCGCCGGGTGCGTCTCGTGCAGCGCCCGCAGGTCCGCGCCGATGAGGTGAGGCCGCTCCCCCGGCCGCGCGAGCACGTCGTCGCGGGCCGAGCTGACGCCCGTGAGGACGTGCAGCCCGACGAACCCGCCCGAGCGCGCCCCGGCGAGGTCCGTGTCCAGGCGGTCGCCGACGACGAGCGCCTGCCGCGCCCCCGCCCGCTCGACGGCCATGTGGTACATCGTCGGCTCGGGCTTGCCCGCGCTGTCCGGCGTCACCCCGGTGGCCGCTCGCACCGCGCCGACGAGCGAGCCGTTGCCCGGCGCGAAGCCGCGCGCGGTCGGCAGGCTCAGGTCGAGGTTCGACGCGACGTGCCACGCCCCGCGCTGCACCGCGTAGGCCGCTTCCGCGAGCTGCGCCCAGCCGACCTCGGGCGCGAACCCCTGCGCCACGGCCGAGGGCTCGTCGTCGGCCGACTCGACCACGACGAAGCCCGCCTGCCGCACGGCGGTCCGCAGCCCCGCCCCGCCGACGACGAGCACGCGCTCGCCCGGCTCGAGGCGGGTGCGCAGGAGCTGCGCGGCGGCCTGGGCCGCGGTCATGACCTCACCCGGCGTCGTCGGGATGCCCAGACCGGTGAGCTGGTCCGCGACGGACTCCGGCTCGCGGGACGCGTTGTTCGTCACGAACACGAGCCGCATCCCACGGTCGCGCGCACCGGTGAGCCCGTCCGCGGCGTGCGGGATCGGCTCGTGCCCCCGGTACGCGACACCGTCGAGGTCGACGAGCGCCAGGTCGTACGCCTCCGCCGGCGCGACGGGCGCCGCGATCAGTCCTGCGCTCATGCGCGGGTGTCCTCCTCGTCGGCCGCGGACCCGTCCGCGGCGTCGTCCTCGTCGTCCGTCTCGTCCAGGGGCGCGTCGTCCTCCCCGTCCGCCTCGTCGGCGTCCCGGGCCTCGACGTCGTGCTCGTCGTCGGCGTCGTCCTCGTCGTCGGCGTCGTCCTCGTCGTCGGCGTTCTCGCGAGCGGCGACGGCGTCCTCGTCCGCGGGCGCGTCCTCGGTCTCGGCGACCGGGTGCACCTCGCGCGCGTCCTCGTCCGCGGCGAGGTCGACGTCGTCCTCGACGTCGAACACCACGACGTCGTCGTCCTCCTCGACGCCCTCACCGGCCGCCTCCGCGCGCTGCTCCGGCGTGAACCGGGCGAGCTCGGCCTCGGCCTCCTGCGAGCGGCCTGCGGCCTCGAGCGCCGCGGCCCGCGCGACGGCGACCCGCACCGCCTGGAGGCTCGTCGCGGCCCGCACCTCGGCCGTGCTCAGCGTCGCGACCGCCGCCTCGGCCTCACCGAGGTCGAGGCGGGCACCGCTCACGACGATCGCGAGCTCGACCCGCGCCTCCGGCTCGAGCGTCTCGGCCTCCGGGGTCTGCGCGAGAGCGATCGCGCGCTCCGGACGCCCCAGCCCACGCTCGCAGTCCGCCATGACCGGCAGGTGCTCGGAGGACCCGTTGAGCCGGCGCACCGTGCGCAGCTCGCGCAGCGCCTCGGCGAACCGGCCCGTGCGGTAGGCCGCCAGGCCGGCGGCCTCGCGCACGATGTCGACCCGGCCGCCGCGCCGCACCGCCGCCTGCGCGTGCTCGTACGCGAGCTCCGGGTCGACGTCGAGCAGCCGGCCGACCATCACGAGGTGGCGGCCGACCTGGTTCGCGTTCTCCTTCGAGAGCGTCCGCAGGGGCGCCCGAGCGGCCCGGTCGAGGTCGCCGAACACCACGTCCTCGGGGATCTCCGGCCCGACGACACGCTGGTCCTGCGGCGGGCGGGTCGCACGGCGCTCGCCGCCCTGGGCGTCCCGCCCGTAGGGCCGGTCACCGCGCGCCGGACGACCCTCGCCGCCCCACGAGCGACCACGGTCGCCGCCCCGGTCGAACCGCTCACCGCGCTCGGGACGGCCGCCACCGAACCGCTCACCACGCTCGGGACGGCCACCGCCGAACCGCTCACCACGCTCCGCGCGGGCGCCACCGAAGCGGTCGTCACGGCCGCCGCGCTCCGGGCGCGCGCCGCGGTCCTCACGCGCACCGCCGGCGGACCAGCCGCCCGCCGAGCGACCACCGCGCTCCGGCCGGCCAGCGCGCTCGCCTGCGCCGCCGGAGAAGCCGTCACGCTGCGGACGCGCACCGCCCTCGCCGCCACGGCGACGGTCGTCGAAGCTCGCGCCACCGCGTCGGAAGTCCCGGCCGGCCGACGCGTCGCGCCCCGGTGCGGAGCCGCGCCCGGACGCACTCCGGTTCTCCTGCGACCCGCCACGGCCGTACGCCGCGCCGCCCGCGGGACGTCCCGACCCACCACGCGTGTCGTCGTCGCGACGGCCGGTGCCTCGCGACCACGAGGGGCGCGCGAACGCGTCCCCGCTGGTCCCGACCCCGTCGGGTCGTCCGCCGGAGCGTCGCGCCGTGCCGTAGCCACCGGAGCGCTCCGACGAGCTCGCCGCGCCACGGGCCGCGCCCCGCGCCCCCTCACCCCAGGACCGGTCACCGCGTCCCCGTTCGCCAGGTCCCCGCTCGTCGCGCGACCACGAGCCGCGGGCACTGCCGGAGCCCGCGCCCGGACGCTGCGGACGCTCGCCGCGCGTCGACGACCAGCCGGACCCGGCACGGCCGTCGCGCGACGCGCCGCGCGCCTCGCCGGAGCGTTCCCGGGGCCCGGACGACGACGACCACTGGTCGCGTCGTGCCGACCGCTCACCTGCGACGAACGGACGGCTGCGCCGCTCCGGTCCGCCATCCCGCGACCCGCTGCCCGCGCGTGCGGAGGCGCCGCCGCGACGGTCGCCGGAACCGGCCCAACGCCCACGACCGCCCTCGGTGGACCGTTCCCCGGAGCGGAACCCTCCGCTCCCGCGGACACCACCGCGCTCGCCGCCGGGGCGCTCGTCGCGACCCGCAGCGCCCCGACCCGCGCCACCGCGCTGCCCGCTCGTGGGTCGACCCGTCCGCCGGTCGTCGGACCGGCGGGGCGCGTCACCGCCGCCTCGAGGACCGGAACCCCGGCCTCCGGACGGGCGGTCTCCACGGCCCCCGGATCGGTACGGCTCGTCCCCGCGCCCCTGGCGTCGGTCCGCTGCGTCGCTGTTCATGAATGCTCTCCTCGCCTCAACGGCCCATCGTCTCATCCACGCCCCGGCACGACCGAACCGAGCCGTTGCTGAGACCAGTGGCCTTGATCGCCCGAGCCGGTCGCAGGCCGGCCCCGACCGACCGCACGGGCAGGGACCTGCGCATCGCGGCCCTGCAGATGCCTTGCAGCTCGGGGTCCACGTGCGCATGCGGGACCTCCGCGCGGGGCGTGCGGCGCCCAAAAAGACTGTCGCGAAATGCGCCCGGAAACAGAAGAAGCCACCCCGGTTCGGGGTGGCTTCTTCTGAATGGTGTCCGGCGGCGTCCTACTCTCCCACACCCTGGCGAGTGCAGTACCATCGGC
>Ga0207868_1000543_pt1 | contig 38121 bp, 26 predicted proteins | sample Passage237B_FD_187370 | JGI IMG/M metagenome (GOLD analysis project Ga0207868, IMG submission 187370) | Cellulose adapted compost microbial communities from Newby Island Compost Facility, Milpitas, CA, USA - Passage2 37B (SPAdes) (version 3) ... | reverse complement strand
CCATCCTTGGTCGGCCCGCTCACGCCGCTGTCGCTCGAAGCCATGGAACGGCGACGGTCAACATCGGAGTCAGTTGTGCGATCAGTGCGGGTTGTTCCCGTAGCACTTCCAGTGGTCTGACGCTGATTCTGGGTGGCCAGACGATCCTGGTCATGTTCGCTGGTGGCCTGGCTACGATCCTGCTGGTTTGCAGTTCCCTGCTGGCCCGTGGCGGTGCGCTGGTCCTGCTGAGTTTGCGTACCCTGCTGACCCGAGGCGCGACGCTGATCCTGCTGCGTCTGGGTCTGCTGCTGACCCGTGGCCAGACGATCTTGATCATGCTCACGGGTGGACTGACGCTGATCGGTCGAGCGATTCTGCTGGTAGTTGCTGCTGTTGCGATCCTGCCACGACGAGCCCTGACGGGAGATGTCATTACCGCTGGCATCGCGCCTTACGCCATAGTGGTTGTCCACCTGAGTGCGGAAGGTAGAGTCAGCTGCGTTGGGCCAGGAGTTCTTGTCAAATCCCGGAGCGTTCTTGAGCTGATCTTTCGTGACGTTCAGATACAGGCGGTCTTCCTGACCGGGGCGCTGTTCCAGTGACGACCAGGGGATGGCGAAGTATTTTTCGCCCATACCCATGAAGCCGCCGAACGAGAGTACGGCGTAGGAGATTCGGTTGTAACCACCGTCCATGACCAGATCTTCAATGTCGCCGATCTTCTTGTCTTCATGGTTGTAGATGGCTTTGCCCAGATACTTACTGACACGGACGCCAGCTTTGTGGTTCACATCGCTGCGCTGCCTGCTGTCCATCGTGCTGGTGCTGGATCGGCTGTCGCGCTGCGAGTCCATCTGCCTGGTGCGCTGCGAATCGGTGGTACCTGGCGTGGTATCCACCTGTGCATACCCGGTGACGGGCAGGGCGGCGATCAATGCAGCGAGTGAGAATTTCGTGATGCTGTTCATGGCGTGCTCCATATCTAGGGTTTCTTTTCCGACCATTGCTCTGGCATGCCTCCCAGCCTGCCCAAAGCAATGCCTTTTTCGATGACTAGATCCAGCTTAGAACACCGCCAGCCGCGCCCGTAGCGGGTGTCTTACCTTGTCCGGAGCAAGCAAAGTTCGGGTAGTGACGTAAGGGAAATGCTGTTGAAGAGGCTCAGAAAACAGCGGGAAGAGGTCCCTGGGTTTCATCGCCTGGTCAAAGATGTAGATCGCAGCAGCAGATGCATAAAAAAAACAATGACACCAGAGAGGTTTACCTCCATGGTGTCATTGGGATGGGGCTGTGTCACATCCGCATTTTCCCTGCGGATGGGTCATCTACTTACGGAATCAGCAGCACGGTGCTTCGCCTGATAAAGCAGGTGATACGGCTGCGGCCTGACTTACTGCTGAGCGGGGGGCTCCACAATGCGGATGGTGGTGGACAGGCTCAGTGACTGATTGGGGCGCGGGTAAACCACTTCCACGTAACCTGCGTTGAAGCGGCCAGTTTCGGAGGGAATGTTGACCTCAAAGCTGCCATCGCTCTGGGCGGTGAGTTCGCGGGGAATCCAGCGGGCCTGACGGAAATCTCGGCTGCTGGCATTAGTGGACCAGTAAATGACACGCTGAGGCTGCTCGCCAGGTTGAACCTTGAGCTTGACGCCTTCGGTGCCAGCTTCATGATTCCAGGTGAGTTTGGGCATCGTCTGGCCTGCAGCGACATGCTGACGAAGCGCGGCGATGCCGCCAAACACGCGCTGGAAATCCTTGCCCAGATCGTGATCCGCATTAGGCACGTAGGTGATGTACTTTTCACCCTTCAGGCCATCCCAGTAAAGGTTGAGAGCGTCGAGCGTCCAGAACGAATCATTGGTGCCCAGCAGCAGCAGCTTGGGCTGCTGAATCTGATCGCGGTAGGCGTAGGGATCGACCATCTGGGTCAGCTCTCGGCCGCGAGGCGAGTCGATGCGTTCCGCAAGCTTGATGTCCGTGTAGTCGTGAATGCGAGGCGAATGCTCACCCCAGGATTCAAACTGGTAGGGCAGCTGCTTGGTGAGGTTGAGCATGTCGATGACCATCGGTGCCAGAGCAGCCACGCGAGGATCGGCCGCGGCGGTGAGCCAGGTTGTCCAGCCACGCTTCGAAGCACCCGTGACCGTGAAGCGGTCGATGTTCAGCTGACGGTCTTCTTTTGCGAAAGCCTGGGCGGCATCCATGGCGCGCACTGCGCTCTTGACCATGGGCAGCAGCAACGGCCAGTCCTTCTCGCCCGTCTTGAGAAACTGATCGAAGGTGTGGGCAATGATGGCGTCTTCCGTCTTGCCATTGAACACAGGCTGCTGAGGGACGTTGAGCACAATGACCATCGGAATCCTCAGCTGCTGCGCCAGACCCGCCAGCAGAATGGCCTGCTTGGGGTAAGCAGGCTTGCTGTCTTCAATGGGCTTGTCATCGCCAGCGCGCCAGCGGCCGCCTTCGATGACCAGCAGGCCATCGGTCGTGCCCTTGACGCCATCGGGGATGATCAGAAACAGACGGTGCTTCCAGACAATCTCTTTCCATGTCTGGGAAATGAGGGTCAGTTCAATGCAGTCGCTCTGACCCAGGCGCGTGCGCTGGCGCAGATTCCAGCGATAGCTGCTGTCGGGCTGGGCCAGATATTTCTGCAGCGCGTGATCTGTATCAGCCCATGCATGAGCCGGGAGAATCCATGACAAAATGCATAGAACAACAGCAATGCCTGCTTTCTTCAACATAAATGCTCCCGCGCAGAAAGATAGAGTTGTCAACGATATCTGCTGAGTAACGCTACTTCAGTTCATGATACTGGAGATAAGCCTGGCCTGAGATTCCAGCAGGCTCGACAGGCATTATAGCCAGATCCTGAATTGAATTGAATCGCTGACCATATCGCTCATGCACAGAAGTAAAGTCGTAGTGTGTCTGATGAGACAAGGCATTGAGCAGGCGATTGTATACCTTCAATTCCAGTGTGTTTTCGCCTTCCTTAAGATACGCCGTGAGATCAATCTCGTAGGGCGGGCAGAACAATGACGATACGTATCGACCGTTTATGTATACCTGCGCCGCGTCTTTGACAGGCATATCCAGAAAGGCGATATAGCCCGTGTTACGCCGTGAAGGATCGAGTCGATGAGGGGCAACGGCGACCGCATCATCAAGTTTCAGCTTGATACGTTGAGCTACGGGAATATGTGAGATCGTAAAAGCACGTCTGTATACCATTGAGCCTGAATAGGCATGAAACTCATTCAGACCCGTCCAGAGAAGAAGTCGGCCGATTTCTCTCATCTGTCCATCGGGAAGAATCAGTTGCCAGTTGTCACTGATGTCCTGCTGCTGAGTGATCCGTGGCGAGGATGTGGGAATGAGTTCAAAGTCGCCCCAGCGCTGTCGGGGTAGGGGCCCAGGGCAGTGGAGATATGCTGTGGATTCAAACGCATCAAGGATGAGTGAACTCGTCGAGACTGGCTCGAGCGTCTGCTGCATCAGGTTCAGGCGATAGAGGTAACGGCCAGGCTCCCTGAATTGAATATCGACCGTGACGCGGTGATTTGCGGTGTTGGCGAAGAAGTATAAGTCCACATCATTCATGCGACGATGCACGTAGCCGACGATCGCCTTGTCCTGCGTGAGAGTGACATCCGGTGTACACCATTTGAGAATCTCACGGAGCTGATCTGCTTGGCAGTGGTGGACATTGGGTAATGAGCCTGAGTGAAACAGCGCGTACGACCCCTGTGCCGCTGCCCCTGCCTCGTGCATGCGTGCTGAGTAACCCACAGGCTGGTTGGCAGTGCGACCCACGCTGATGATCTTCACGCCGTCGACTGCCAGTTGATGCAGAGCCTGAAGTGTGGCAGCAGGAATGCGCTCTATATGGGGGAGAATGATGGCCTGGTATCGCTTGTCGGCGGCGGTGCTCAGCTGCGTGAGGACTTCATCATCCACCAGATCGAAGTTGAAGCCCATGCGCAGCAGCTCTGCGGGCAGTTCAAGACCGATGTGCTCACGCAGGGCATTGACGTGATGCAGATTGGTCTTGGACGACGACAGGCTCTGACGCGCCCAGACATCGTGGTCAGGCAGATAGATGGCCATGTCCACCACCGGCCTGCCTGTGCGCAGCAGCGATGAGACGGTCTGCAGATACCGGCTAAGCTCCGGCATTACAGGATGCCATGGGTTGGCTTCGTTGAAGTTGCCTGCGGCGTAGAACACCCATTGTGTGGGATCGCCATGAGACGGACGATGACACCAGCCATGGCCCATGATCTGATTGATCCCCTGCAGGAAGAACTGATCAGCTTCGGCTTTCATATCCAGCGGTGTCGCTGCGTAAGGGGGCGAATGCAGACGTGTCCAGGTTTCGCCTGACACCAGGTTGTGCGACTTGAATCGACTGGCAGAGGAGGCGATCCGATTCGGTGTGATCTCCGTCCACTCCGCAGGCTGCTGAATGGTGGAGGAGCCCAGTGTGGCTTCGCCTTCGGGCAGATCCACATAACGATAGCTCGACAGCGAAGCAGGGGGCACGCCATAGGCCTGCACGCGCGAGAGAACACCCTGTTCATGCGCGAACTGCTGGAGCGGGCGTAGGAATTGATCTTCCAGTAACTCAGTCAGGGTCTGGGCGTAATCGTGCTGTAGGTCATGGATCAGCTGTTCTTTCTGCGGATCGTTGTCCTGCAGGATTGAACTGTTTGCCTCGCGGGCCGTCGCACTGGCCAGCAGGGGCAGATGCTCCGTCAGGTCATAGCCTCGGCGACGTTTGAATTCGGACAGCAGCTGCGGTGTCCAGTTGCTTTCATACACCTCCAGGCTGTCGGTGAAAAACGCCCGGACGTGCTCTGTCCCAGCTGCACGAAGCAATACCTTGCCTACCGCCTCCAGATGAACCTGCAGCGATGCCTGACGATAGTGATCCAGAACCAGGCCTTCTGCGCCGACCGCAGCTCGCTTGACTTCCTGGCCGGTCAGCGTGTCGATGAGCATGATGGCGTGCGAGGTGGGGTGATCAATAAAGATCTGCTTCTCGTCCAATGTCAGGGCTCGCCCGTTTTCATCTGCCACTGCCAGCAGGATTTCATGTTTGCCCAGGACAGGGCGATCAATCGCTGCGCATCCCGCAGGGATGTCAATCACCTGTGTTTTCAGCTGTCTGGCAGCGTGTTCTTCAGAAATATGTGGCCCGCCAAAGGGCCAGCCGCTGCCCAGCGTGACATCAAACCCCAGGTTCAGGCGGTGGGCTTCACGGGCGGCAAACCCGAGCACATCGCAGAACGCTTCTGAGAGGTAACGCTGGTTGGTGACGCCTTCAACTTCACCTTCCAGGCAGACAGGATAAATACACGAGACTTCCACCCCGCCTATCCCTGCCTGCTGCATGAGTGTGAGCTGACGAGTAACTTCTTCCCGCGTGATGGAAGGGCCGAACCACCACCATCGCATCATGATCCGGGCATCATCGGCAATGGTTAACGCGCGGGCGATCTGCTCAAAGCTGCTCATAATTCAGGTCATATCCGATCGAGATGTCTGACTCAACAGTGGATCACTCAGCGCGACCAGATGTTGTTGGGATCATTTTCGTTTGTGTATTCACCCAGGGTCAGATAGGGATTCTCTGGATCGGTCAGACGCGTGGAGGCGTGCATATCCACCCAGAGAATGTTGATGCTGCTCTTGTGGCGCGAATGCAGTCCGCCGTTGGAGTCGGTGGTGGAGAAGCGGTCGATCACGTCGAAGCGGCCCAGGAGCTTCTTGTTGTTGAACCACTCGTTGGGCCTGCGGGCATCGGCCAGCAGCAGCTTGGAGGAAGCACGCTTGATGTCATCAATCTTGGCCGTGGGACCCGACCAGTTCGAGGCGCTGTTGATGCGGAAGTTCGAGCCGTAGTTACGCACGTTGTATCCATAGTGCGACGACTGCCAGAAGAACTGGTTCATCGTGTCACTGTCGGTGGGCTTGCCAATGATCCAGGAGTTCTGACGTGGAAAATCGCCTTCGCCGCCCAGATGGTGCATCTCAGCGCAGGAGAGCACACGCAGGTCACGGATGTAACCGCGTGCCCAGAACTCTGCCGGCCAGGTGTAGCCCGAGCCGCCAGGAATATCGCTCCATACGCGGCGGGGCAGATTGCTCTTATTGTCCATCGCATACTGATGGAACGACATGCCCAGTTGGCGGATCGTCGTCAGGCACATTGTGGTACGGGTGACGGTGCGAGCAGTCGCCAGCACGGGCAGCAGAATAGCGACCAGCAGCGCGATGATGGAGATAACCACCAGCAGTTCAATGAGCGTAAACGCTTTGAGGCTGCGGCAGGAAGCGCCGAACTTCGGGGTGGAAGTTTGGGTTGGCCTTGCCATGTCATCATTGAGGGGGATGTTAGACATCGCAGATCCTTTATCTTACAGGACTAGAAATGGTGATGTATTGTTCAGTTCAGACAGTTACTCGCAGATCACTTCAAAGCTGAGTCGAATACACAGAACCAGCGGCTGATTTTCAGACAAAAATCAATCACGGATCCAGGACAGAATGGTGTTCATCAGTTCACTGGCCTGGTCTTTTGCGGTCGTCGGATCGAATGCGACATACATCACGCGTCCATCATTCGTCTGGGTCAGCAGTGACCATCTGCTGCCATCTTCAGCTTCACCCCAGTACAGTGCCCTGGCCAGGTGAAACAGGTCCACGCGGGCAATCTCTGCATTGAGTTCCTGCTTCGTGTTGTTCTGCGTATTGACGCTGTTCACAATGCGCTCGAATCGAGGCGTGAAGGCGTCGGGATGGTTGAGGTAGCGAGGTGAACCGGGGCCATCCATGTACTCAGGACCAAACACGCTTACGCCGTAGAGGATGGAGGAAGGTGAGAACCCGAAGGCTTCGTACGTGCGGGGCTGCCAGACGATCAACGCCGTGTCAGGTCGCACGCGATTAATAGCACGGCGGAACTTCTCGATGATCAGTTCATTCATCATCCATGTGCGGAACTGATTGAAGTCGGAATTGATGGTCTGCCTGGCTGCAGCGGCTTTGTTCGCATTGCGCGTGCCAGGTTCGTCGTCTTCAAACTGGGGAGAATCGATTACGTTGGCAGGCGTCAGGTCGTAACCATAACGCTCTTTGAACAGTGCCTGACAGCCCTTGCAGAAGCAGGCCCAGTCGGTCCACTGGCGGTTGTAGATGCGAGGCTCATCGAGCTCAATCCCCACCAGCTGCGGATACATCTGCAGCAGTTCTTCCACGATGGCGGCCATGTCGTCGTAATGCCTGGCGCCTGAGACGGGGCACGGGGCTTCACGCTCGGGCTCCTTGCCCGATTTGAAATCGCTGGCCATCACCTGACGCTCGTCAGGCCGGGTGGTGTACATCGTGTGCTTGGTCATGATGTTGGCATGCACAGCGATGTTAGCCTGCTTTGCAGCTTCCAGTAGACGGGGCAGGTAATCCAGATCATTGTCCGGCTTGATCATGCGCCCCTGATACTCCAGCTCTTCATGCTGTGTGAAGCGGCTGGGATACACGCCACGGGTGCGCACTCGGCTGACTTCCACCGAAATGGTGTTGGCGTTGAGCTTCTGAGCCCAGGCCACAGCTTCTTCAGGGCCAGTACGCACGGTGTCGTTCTTGTGCATGAACAGCACCAGAGGCGTCTGCTTGAGGCCGGGCGAGCGAGGATTGTCAAGAATCTCCTTCTTCTTCCAGCTTGCGTAGGCGCCGAACACATCACGCACCACTTCAAAATTGGGCTGATCGGATCGCTCGGGCAGCGTGTGCGTCAGAGAGAACACGCCGATGCCCTGGGCATTGTTGGCCGCAGCCCAGCGTGCGATCTCCTCATACTTCTTCATGTCATACTTGAGCCAGGCCGGGTACAGCAGCGGGATGTACTGGAAATGCTTGCCAACCCCCAGCGTGCGAGCGGGGCTCTTGCCATTGGTGGAGTAAGCGCTGCGGCCGATGGCCAGCACCTTCACATCTGCAGGCAGCTTATCGAGCTGATCGAGTTCGGAAGGGGTCAGCAGACGATCTGGAAGAATCAGCGTTGCTTTAGCGGGAACCTGCTTAAGGTCGCGGACCACTGAGGTCTTTATGCCACTGCCCACCGCAGTGCGCCAGGCCTGAACATTGGGGCCCTGAAGAATGACTACTTCATTGGCCAGGGCCTTCATGGGGGACGTAAAGGCGAGGGTCACCAGTGCAAGCAGCACACAGCAGAGCAGCGTGGACAGAGGTGCATGGAACTTCTGTCCGCGGCTGCTGTGCGTCTGGTTTTGACCTGCAGTATTCATATCAGTCTGAAGCTTTCGTTGGGGTTCAGTCGTTGTAATCCAGGGCCGTACGCCACCGTTTAAGGGGTGTGCAGACCATGTATGACAGTGTGTGATGCCACTGACGCGGAGGCATTCACCGCGTCATGGTTCGGGTTGTCTGCTGAGTCGGATCCGAAGATCGCCTGCTGCAGGGGGCGCACATCCTGGACGTAATCCAGTTCGCGTGGCGTTGTATGCCTTGAGGCAGCCACTGCAGCGGCGCAACCGGCCGCTTCGCCCATGGCTACAGCATTGCCTGTGACACGATAGGACGCATGGGCGTAAAAGTCACCACTGATGCATCGGCCGGCCATCAGCAGGCCATCAACATCGCGCGTTATCAGCGCGCGATATGGAATGTCGTAAGGCAGCGTGCGGGGGATAGGCGAAGGTTCAATCTGACGATCGCTCTTTTCGGAAGTGGCGTGCACGTCGATGGCGAAGCTGCATTCGCAGACTGCATCGGCATGACGACGACCCACGGCCAAGTCTTCCAGACAGATGCGATACAGCCCTGCCGGCCTGCGGCTTTCTCGAATACCGATCTGTGATGCTGTGGCCACTACGCGAAGGTTGCGCCATGGTCCACCCATGCGACGCAGTGCCCCGGTCAGCTCGTGAATTTCCCGACGGGCTGAGAGCGTGGCATTGGTGATGGACTGGGCATCACGCGGATCGTAACCATATTCATGGTTGGTCATCAGGGCAAAGAGGTCGGGATAGACCTCAAAGAGCGTGGGATGACCATAGGAAGGCGAAACGCCTGCGCGTTCGAATTCCTTACGCATCGCTTCCTTGACCTGGATGCTCGTGCGATCTGTGCGGTCAAAGAAGGGGCGGATGCCTTCACGATCAACCCCGGTAATCATGGCCATGAGTGTCATGGGCTGATAGTCCGGGGGCAGCGAGGCGTCCTGATCCATGCGGCCGATGTCGTAAGCACAGCCCGCCTGGGCCGCCAGATCGCCATCGCCCGTACAGTCGATGAAGCAGTCGGCTGCGAACGCCTCCCGGCCGCTCTTGGATTCGGTGAGGATGTGGGTGATACTGCGGTCCTTCACCTGGGCCGCCACCACCCGCGTGTGGAGCCTGACCTGAACGCCAGCATCAAGACACATGCCCTCAAGCAGGACCTTCATATGCTCGGCGTCATAAAGCTGGCCACGCAGGAAGTTAGGCCGGCCGCCCATATCAATGCGATAGGCTTCGACCTGCTCGAGAATCTGCTGCATCAGCCCGGTCTTGTTGCGGGCGTCGAGAATCCACGACAGCATGCCTGTGGTCCACACGCCGCCCAGCTCACCATGAGTTTCGATCAGCCTGACGCTGACTTCCAGGCCCAGCTGGCGCTGGGTACGGGCCGCAGCAATGGCAGCCGCCACACCCGCAGGACCACCGCCACAGACTACAACCCCGACCTTTTCAGTAATCGGGGTCGACAGGGTCTCCTGCAGAGCCTGACTTTGGGTATTTCTGTCTGACATGCCCGGAATTTATAGCAGGGGCATTCCAGGCAGTTGTCATTTTGACTGAGAGGCGTTGTCAATTAGGAACTTTTTGTTCGTCTTCTACGGGGTGGAACTGGCGACGGTACTGGCCTGGGGTCATCCCCATGACTTTGCGGAAGGAACGTGAAAAGTTGCTCTTATCGGTGTAGCCGACTTCGTAGGCGATGCGGGTGACATCCAGTCGGCCGATCTTCAGCAGGCTGCTGGCACGCTCGATCCGCATATTGGTCAGGAAATCCGCAATCGACATCCCCATGGATCGCTGAAATATGCGGCTCAGGTACTTGGGATGGCAGTTGAGTCTCCTGGCGATGGAGGACAGCGTCAGAGGATGGTCCAGATAGGTGGCGATGAGCCGGGTAGCCTGGACGACGAGTCGGGGCGGGCCGTCCATGGCGATGCGGGCTTCCTTGGCCCGGTTGTGAGGGTGATAGCAGTCTGCAGGCAGCCCCAGCCCATCGAGCATCATGACGATGGTCTCGCAGAGCTTATCCAGCCTGGCCTGATAGATAGAGAGTTCACTGGCAGAGATAACGGGAACTTTCTTGAGGGCTTCCAGAGCCTCGGCTTTATCGAGACGGTGTTCCTGACAGATCGACATCAGCCTCTCTTCCAGACCCTTCTGATGCTCCTGAAGCACCACCGAGCCATAGTAGAAGATTCCCAGGATCTGCTGTCGGTACACCAGAGGCTGGCAGATATCGGTGAGCCCGAGATGACATTGGCCGATGTTGCGCCCGTTGAGCTGTCGAACACGGCGGTTGGCCAGATATTTGTTGATGGAGCACGCAGGCAGTCCGCGGCTGGTACGCACATGACTCTTGGCCCAGAGGCAGAAGGGACCGGTGTGCATGCGCATGTCATCAGGCAGCCAGAGTTCCGGGTGGTCATACGTCACACCCACCAGATCTTCAAAGCTGATGGCCAGGGCACCGGCGGCTTCGGTGATCTGCATCAGAAAGGCCAGACAGGAAACCTTTTCCTGCCCGATAGCTTTCCCTTCAACTTTGAGCTTGATGGGTGGTGATTGCATGGCTCAACCTGAATTGCGTCATAAACATCATAGCGGGCCAGTGGCTCGCAGGCATGTGCTGGGATTGCCCCATGCCTGGTACAGGCAGTGATCACGCATTAAGAAAGGTATTTCCTGGCTTCAGGTCATATCTTTCTTGACTTCTCATCTTGATAGTGTAAAAATGACACTAACAAGACGGGAGATCCATCATGAATGGGCTGCAGGACGTGTACCGGGTGAATATGGCACTGCTGACTGATCTCTACCAGCTGACCATGGCTCAGGGCTACTGGAAGCTGGGCAAAGCTGACGAGGAAGCGGTGTTTCACCTGTACTTCCGCAAAGCTCCCTTTGCAGGCGGCTACACCATCGCGGCTGGCCTCGGGTATGTGATGGATTATCTGAGCAGCCTGCGATTTACTTCAGATGATGTGGCTTACCTTGCCACGCTGACCGGGAACGACGGAAAGCCGCTGTTTCAGCAGGATTTCCTTGATGCACTGCTGAACATGTCCTTCGCCTGCGATGTGGACGCCATCCCCGAAGGCACGGCGGTCTTTCCCAATGAGCCTCTGGTGCGCGTGAGCGGACCGATCCTGCAGTGCCAGATTGTTGAGAGCCTGCTGCTGAACATCGTCAACTTCCAGACACTCATCGCGACCAAAGCTGCCCGCATCACACAGGTGGCAGGGGATGAGCCTGTGCTGGAGTTTGGGCTGCGTCGTGCTCAGGGCATTGATGGGGCGCTGGCCGCCAGCCGGGCTGCGTACATCGGCGGCGTCGCTGCCACCTCCAATGTGCTGGCCGGGAAGCTCTTTGGCATTCCAGTCAAGGGAACACACGCTCATAGCTGGGTGATGAGCTTCGATACAGAAATGCAGGCATTTGAGGGATACGCCCAGGCCATCCCCAATAACTGCGTGTTTCTAGTTGACACTTACGACACACTCGAAGGCGTGCGAAACGCCATCGCGATCGGCCAGAAGCTTCAGGAGACAGGTCATCGCATGGTGGGCATCCGTCTGGACTCGGGTGACCTTGCCTACCTGTCCATCGAAACCCGCAAACTGCTGGACGAAGCGGGATTTGAAGATGCACAGATCGTTGCCAGTAATGATCTGGATGAAAACATTATCGAAAACCTCAAGCACCAGGGCGCCAGGATTAACGTCTGGGGTGTGGGAACCCGACTGGTGACCGCCGACAGTCAGCCTGCCCTTGGAGGCGTCTACAAGCTCGGGGCGATCCGCAGCAGAAAGGACGATGCCTGGCAGATGCGGATCAAGCTATCCGAGCAGGCCGTCAAGACCAGCATCCCGGGGATGCAGCAGGTGCGTCGGTTCTTCTCCGATCAGGGCTGGATCGGCGACATGATCTACGACCAGGCTGTGCTGGGCCCGCCTGACAGCGGCCATACGACCACCATCATTGATCCAGGCGACGCCACCCGCATGAAGCAGGTTCCTGCAGGCAGTGCGTATGAGGATCTGCTTGTCCCGATCTTCCGTCAGGGGCGATGTGTGTACGACAGGCCGGCGCTTGCTGATATTCGTCAGCGCACACAGCAACAATTGAAAGCATTGCATCCGACGATTCGTCGACTGCTCAACCCGCATGAGTACCCGGTGGGGCTGGAACCCCGTCTGCATGGTCTGCGGATGGACATGATGTTTGATGCCCATGGCATCACGCTTTCAGAGCGATGAATCACGTGTGAATCAACACGAGGGAGATCGATCATGAAGCTTTTGAAAGTTGGCGCTGCGGTCTTGAACCAGACACCGCTGGACTGGGCTAATAACCGCGCCAATATGATCGCGGCCATTGAGCAGGCCAGGTTACAGAGCGTAAGTATTCTGTGCCTGCCTGAATTGTGCATTACAGGCTATGGGTGTGAAGATGCCTTCCACGCCGCAGGCCTCCGGAGAATGGCGCAGCGTGTTCTGATGGAACTGCTGCCATTGACGAAGGGGATGGTGGTCACACTGGGGCTGCCCATACGTCATCAACATGGGCTTTATAACGCCGTGGCCGTGGTGGTGGATGGACGCATCGCGGGCTTCGTAGCCAAGCGTCATCTGGCTGGCGACGGGCTTCATTACGAGCCTCGCTGGTTCAAGGCCTGGCCTGAAGTCGTGCGCAGTGAAATCGAACTCAATGGCCAGCGCTATCCCTTCGGGGATATTCATTTTGATGTCAGTGGCATCCGCATCGGACTGGAGATCTGTGAGGATGCCTGGGTCGCGCAGCGGCCGGGCGGAAGCATGGCCAGGCGGGGGATCGACGTCATCCTCAATCCCTCGGCCAGTCACTTTGCCTTCGACAAGTTGGAGACGCGCAAGCGGTTTGTCATCGAGGGCTCACGCGCCTTTGGATGTACCTATATCTACAGCAACTTCCTGGGCAACGAAGCTGGCCGAGTGATCTACGATGGCGGCGCAATGATTGCATCCGGTGGTCAGCTCATGGCCATGGGGCCACGTCTGGCCATGGATCTGGCCCGCATCACGACTTGCGTGGTGGATGTCGATCAGACCCGTATGAATCAGATGCGGACCACGAGTTTTGTGCCACGGGTAGGAGATGATCCGCAGTGTGTGGCTGTTGATTTTCAATGGCCTGTCTGCTCCCCCGAGCTGCAGATGATTGAGATTGGTGCGTGGGAAAAAAGCGATCATCACCGTGAGGAGGAATTCACCCGGGCCATCACGCTGGCGCTGCTGGACTACATGCGAAAGAGCCGGTCGCACGGCTTTGTGGTTTCGCTGTCAGGTGGAGCTGATTCCGCAGCGGTGACCTGCCTCGTGAGACTGATGGTTCAGCGGGCTCTGCAGGAACTTGGCGTTGAAGGATTGCGTCAGCGTCTGCATTACCTGACAGGGCCAGCAACAGATGATGCTGACGCATGGACAGAGCGTCTGCTGACCTGTGTCTATCAGGCCACGGCCAATAGCTCTCAGACCACGCTCCACGCTGCCCAGTCACTTGCTCAGGCCATCGGTGCTAGGTTCCATCATTTTGATGTTGAGCCCCTGGTTGAGGGCTATGTGAACATAGTGGAGCAGAGCATCGGCCGCGCTTTGAGCTGGGAGAGGGATGATATCACCCTCCAGAACATCCAGGCTCGCGTGCGAGCTCCGGGCTGCTGGATGCTGGCGAATTTGAACAACGCACTCCTGCTTGCCACGAGCAATCGCTCCGAAGCCGCAGTGGGCTATACCACCATGGATGGCGATACCTGTGGGGGACTCTCGCCAATTGGCGGTATCGACAAGGCATTCCTTCGCCAGTATCTGCGATGGCTGGAAACCACGGGCCCCCAGGATATAGGGCCGATTCCTGCGTTGTCGCTGGTCAATGCCCAGCAGCCCACAGCAGAGCTTCGGCCGGCCAGTGAGCATCAGACGGATGAAGCAGACCTGATGCCCTATGACCTGCTTGATGCGGTGGAGTCGGCTGCTATCGGTCGAAAGCAGACGCCCACCGAGGTGTACCAGTTGATGCGAGTTGAATTTCCGCAGTACACCGCGAATCAACTCATGCACTGGATCGATCGATTCTTCAGGCTCTGGTGTCGCAACCAGTGGAAGCGTGAACGCTACGCGCCCTCGTTCCACGTGGATGATCTGAATCTGGATCCGCGCAGCTGGTGTCGATTCCCGATTCTCTCGGGTGGATTTGAAGATGAACTCATGGAGTTGAAGACAGCAGGTGAGGGTTTGAAATGAAATACACCTACACCCATCCTCGGCCGAGCGTGACAGTGGACTGTGTGGTCTTTGGTCTGGATGAAGATGATCTGAAAGTCCTGCTCATCGAGCGAGACGTGGAGCCTTTCCAAGGGTGCTGGGCACTGCCTGGTGGATTTGTGCTGCCCGATGAATCGCTTGAGGATGCGGCCCGCCGTGAGCTGGCGGAAGAAACCGGGGCAAGAGATGTCTATCTGGAGCAGCTTTACACCTTTGGCAGGCCTGATCGTGATCCGCGCGATCGCGTCATCACCGTGGCGTATTACGCTCTGGTGAAGATGTCCAGTCACACCCTCCAGGCGGCGACAGATGCCCGCAATGTAGCGTGGTTTTCGCTCAACGATCTGCCCACTCTGGCATTCGACCACGATGAGATTCTGCAGATGGCGCATCAGCGGCTGGTGGGGAAGGTGCGCTATCAGCCGATCGGCTTTGAACTGCTGCCCGAGAAGTTCACACTGACCCAGTTGCAGCGGCTGTATGAGATTGTGCTGGATCGGCCGTTAGACAAGCGGAATTTCCGCAAGAAGATCCTGAGCATGAACATCCTCATGGAGACCGATGAAATCCAGCAGGATGTTGCCCATCGCGCTGCCCGCCTCTACAGGTTCGACCATGCCCGCTATCGCAAGCTGACGCGCGAAGGATTTAACTTTGAAATCTGAGGGCTGCTGATGCTCTGAAAGGGAATGTCATGAAAGCTCTGATCCTGGTTGATATACAGAACGATTTTCTGCCCCTCGCAGGCAGCGCACTGCCTGTTCCGGATGGCGATGCGATAATCAAGGTGGCCAATGCGGAAATGGCATCGGGCCACTACGAGGTGATTGTAGCCACGCAGGACTGGCACCCGGCCGATCATGGCTCCTTTGCATCACAGCATGCGGGGAAAAAGCCTGGCGATGTAATCACGCTGGCAGGTCTGCCACAGGTGCTCTGGCCTGATCACTGTGTTCAGAACACTGGCGGCGCGTTGTTCGCTGCAGGGCTGGATACACACCGCATTCATCAGGTCTTTCCCAAGGGAACCGATTTGAGCATCGACAGCTATTCGGGCTTCTATGACAATGATCACAGACAGGCTACCGGTCTTGGCGATTTTCTTCGCACTAAACAGGTGACGGATGTTGCAGTCCTGGGCCTGGCGACTGATTATTGCGTGAAATTCACCGCACTGGATGCGGTAACACTGGGATTCCGAACCACGCTTATCAGGCGAGGTGTTCGTGGGGTGGAACTTCGGCCCGGCGACTGTGAGCGGGCCATTGAGGCCATGCAGCAGGCCGGCGTGATCATCCAAGACTGAGATCAACAGTGAGTTCATTCATGCGCGAATCATCATCCGATCAATCACCCCTCTGGCAGGGGCGGTTTCTGCGAGTCGTTCAGGATAACGGCTGGGAGTATGTTCAACGCTGCCGATGCAGTGGTATTGTCGCCATCGTGGCGTTGACGCCTGCAGGTGAACTGCTGCTGGTGGAGCAGTATCGTCCACCTCTGCGTCGCAGCGTTATTGAAATCCCTGCAGGTCTGGCCGGTGACACGCAGGATTATGAAGGAGAACTGCTTGAGCAGGCCGCCCGAAGAGAGCTGCTCGAAGAAACAGGCTGGCAGGCCCACCGTTGGCAGAAGGCTTTCGAAGGTGCGGTCTCTGCAGGTTTGAGTGATGAGGTGGTGACTTTCTTCACCGCATCAGATCTGACCTGGGCTGGCCCTGCAGCAGGGGATGGCCAGGAGCAGATCACTGTCCATGCCATCCCTCTGGCACAGATCCACACATGGCTGGATCAACAGCACGCTTCGGGCAAAGCCATTGATTGCAAGGTCTACACTGCGCTGGAAATCTGCCGGCGTTATCAACTTGGATCCTTGGGCTAAAGCCTGATAAACGCTGCTCCAGAGTTTTAACGGTTGGCGGACTGAAGTTGTTTTTGGGGCAAGCGACCTGTCTGAACTCTTGAAGAGAAAGCAAAAGGTTACTTCTCAGTAGATAGCAGGCAGAGGGCATTTGCCCGGGGCGCGTTTAAGCGTTAGTCTGCCTCCCGCTTGTGGTGTAGAGGCTATCTAGATGTATACAAAACGACTGACTGACGGTTGGAAACACTATCGCGGTTCACTTGGGGGACCCTGGGAAATATGGCGCGAGCGTGTCTTCAATAACCACTTCAATGTCCCGTGGCATCCCGTCACGCTGCCGCACTGCTTTAACGCTTCGGATGCGGTGGATCCTGATGTTCCCTACTACCAGGGCCCGGGCTGGTACGCGACGGATCTGCAGAGCGAGAACCCCTATCCGGGCGGTCGAACGCTGCTTCACTTCGAAGGGGCAGGCCAGCGGACCGATGTCTACGTCTACACCCGCCATGTGGGATCACATGTCGGGGGATACGATGAATTCACCATCGATCTGACCGATCATCTGGAATATGGCTTCAACGCCGGGCAGGGCAAGGGGCTGCCTGTTGCGGTTCTATGTGACAACAGCCGCAATCTTCAGACCATTCCGTCGGACATCTCCGACTTCACGCTCTATGGCGGGCTCTATCGCCATGTGAATCTCGTCCACGTACCTGCAGTCTCGCTGCAGCAGGTGCATGTATCGACTCAGCTCAATGGCAATCTGAGCACTGCTTCACTGGAAGTCAGCGTTCGCCTGTATAACCCAAAGCATCTGGGCGACGCTTTGAATTTTGAGGTGCAGATTCATACTCCCTCTGGCCAGGTGGTGCATCAGACCACGGTACAGTCGGAGCCTTTCAGCGGTGAACGGGCGATTGCTTCCTTCACGCTCCAGAATCCTGAACTCTGGTCGCCTGATCAGCCGGCGTTGTATCAATGCACAGTCAAATTGACTTCGCCACATGGTCAGACGCAGCACACCGAACGATTCGGCGTGCGTCAGTTCATGTTTGAGCCTGGTGGGCCTTTCCATCTCAATGGCAGGCGACTGCTGCTGCGCGGGACGCATCGTCATGAGGATCACGCCGGTGTCGGCGCGGCCATGACCGATGAACTTACCCGCCGGGAAATGCAGCTGATCAAAGACATGGGCGCCAATTTCATCCGACTGGGACATTACCAGCAGTCGCGCCTGGTGCTCGATCTCTGCGATGAACTGGGCCTGCTGGTGTACGAGGAAATCCCCTGGTGTCGTGGCGGCCTGGGAGGTGAGAGCTATCGCCAGCAGTGTCGTGACATGCTCACCACGATGATCGAGCAGCATAAGAATCACCCGAGCATCATCATCTGGGGGCTGGGTAATGAAAACGACTGGCCGGCCGACTTTGAAACTTTCGACAAAGACGACATCCGCAACTTCATGGCCGAGCTGCATGAGCTCTCGCATAAGCTCGATCCGTCACGCGTGACGGGGATCCGTCGCTGCGACTTCTGCAAGGATGTGATCGATGTCTACTCGCCTTCGATCTGGGCAGGGTGGTATCGAGGCACCTATCCGGAATATCGAAAGTACCTCAAGGAACTGATGCAGCAGACCCGTCACTTCCTGCATCTGGAGTGGGGGGGCGACAACATTGCAGGCAGGCATGCGGAAAATCCGTACACTGGCCTGGATGAGATTCCCACCGGTCAGGGCGTGGATGAACGGGACGGCGACTACAAGCTCAGCGGCGGTCTGCCTCGCGTTTCCATGCTGGGTGACTGGTCTGAAAGCTACATCTGTGAACTGATGGACTGGCATCTGAGCACACAGGAATCCATGCCTTCACTCACGGGCGCAGTGCAGTGGGCCTTTAAGGATTTCGCCACGCCTGTGCGCCCGGACAACCCGATTCCGTTCATCAATGCCAAGGGCCTGGTTGAACGCGACCTGAAGCCCAAGGAAGCGTATTACGTGTTCCAGTCCTACTGGTCCACCAAGCTGATGATCCACATCCATGGTCATCATGCGCCCATTCGTTGGGGCAAAGCCGATGAACTTAAAGCCGTGCGCGTTTACTCGAACTGCCCGTCGGTGGAACTGTTTCTCAATGGCGAGTCGCAGGGAGTGCGTCAGCGCGACCTCAAGGCATTCCCCGCCACCGGCCTGCAGTGGAAGATGGTCTTCAAGCCGGGCGTGAATCGTCTTGAAGCTGTCGCGATGGTCGATGGGCAGCGCGTGGTGGATCAGCTTGATTTTGAATACCAGACTCAGCAATGGGATTCGCCCACGCATCTGAAGCTGACATCTGAGAAGCGCGAAGGGGGCAGGGTATGGGTTGGCGTGCAGGCATACGACGCTGCAGGCGTCCGCTGCCTGGATGCAACCAACGTGGTGCGATTCTCTCTCGCCGGTCAGGGCCGACTGCTGGACAATCAGGGAACTGTTCGAGGCAGCCGATGCATCCAGCTTTCCAACGGCAGGGCAGGGATCGAAGTCGAAGCCGACTCGCAAGGCCCGACGATCATCAGCGTAACCAGTGATGCCCTCAAGGGAGACTGGCTCCAGCTGGTTTGATTCACGCTTTTGTTTACAGGCAAGTAGATCGTAAAAGCCCCCGAAATGGGGGCTTTTTCATGATGTAGTCTCATGCACTATCTCTGAGGTGACTGCACCGTTGCAGGCCAGCCTTGCATCAGCAGAAGATTGAGCCCATGGGGTTACAGATTTTCCCTGTTTTATTGCCTGAAAGCTGCGGTTGAAGGAGCCAGTCGCAGCTGAATTGTCGGACATGTCAATAATTTGCATGTAGCTGGCCACAATTTCCATGGTTCAGGAGGGGCTAAATGTCAATTATGGCATTAAGAAGCCGGGGTGTCGGGATGAATCACGCAACTTTCCATGAGCAGATACACAGGGCTTGGCATTGAGCATACTTAAAACCCTGTTTATGCCAGTCGGACATAAAGAATTGCCCGGATTATGGCAACCATGGGAAGTGAGGATTCATTCTGAGCGTTGTTGAATCATTTGTGTTGCCGGAATTCATTTCTTTGACGGTCTTTGATTGGCAAATGCCAGAAGGACACCTCTCCATGAATCACATCTTTACGAGGCCCGGCTCTATCGGTTCATCAGCTGACGCTTTCCTGTCCCGCACCCGAAAGTATGGTGGTTTCACACTCATTGAGCTGCTGGTCGTGATCTCGATCATCGGCGTGCTTGTCGCGCTGCTGCTGCCGGCGCTCAAATCGGCCAGACAGCGGGCGGTGACCATTCGATGCGCCGCTAACGTCAAGCAGATAGGTATGGCGCTGAGCATGTATGCCAATGACTGGAAAATGTATATCCCGGTGAGCATGGACCACACCAACCTTGCGCCCGGGGTTACCAGCCCGCCTTATTCGGAAAACCATTGGGTCATCAAGCTGTTGCCTTACATGAACACCAGTGCCAAGCCTGGGAACATTGTCACCAGGACGCCAGGCACGGAATGGTGGTTTTGTGACACACTCCGCAGGCCAGGCGATTCATACAACTACCCCAATTACGCCATCAATGGGACCATTGCCGGTGTCATGAAGACTGATGAGACTTCCCCCACAGGTTGGAACTGGACCAACACGAATGCTAATCCGGATATCGGGACGGTGGCTAAGCAGATCACGCGTATCCGTAAGCCATCCCGGTCCATGCAGGTGGCGGAAATTCAGGTGTCGTCCACCAACATGGAATACATCGGCAGGTTGGTCAGTGGCAGCTCCTATCAGACGGTCACTTTCAGCCACCAGAATACGACCAATCTGCTTTTCTTCGACTCCCACGTGGCAAATATGCGTGACCCTGGGCCGGGGCAGGCGCTGGATATTGCTCATCGTGGCAACGAAACCACACGTGCCTTGTGGGAATAACACTGCCGACTGCGGATCGCATGTAACAACTCATTCTGGCTGAGCATGTTCCTGACATGCAACGCGCAATCTTCAGCAGGGAAACGGAATGTTCAGATATTTGGGCAGCGGGTCGCAGTGGACTGGATTATTCGCCGTCCTGATGCTTATTGCCATTAACGTCAGCCCGCTGTTGGCAGCTCAGGTGGTCACAGAGCTGGATATCAAACCCGACACCTGCTACGAGCTTAAATTCGAAGTCAGTGGACTGAGTAAGCAGGCCCAGGCCACTATTCACATGTCCGACGCTCAAGGCCTGCTTCACTACGACGGCGTCCGGACAGGCCAGGATTACATCCTCACGCCCGATCAGCAGGCGTATCACTTTGGTTTTCTCTCAAGTCAGTATGCCGCCAGGCTGAAGCTGATCGTTTCGGATGATCGTGCAAAGATCAGTCAGGTTGAACTGAAAGAGGCCAAGCCTCAGGCGATGGTCCTCAACGGCGACCTGTCACTGCCAAGCTTCATTGGCTGGCCCCAGCGCAGCAACTGGATTGAACGAGCCACCCATAAGGATCTGCCTGCGATCCGCGTCAACACCAATGGCTACGCGCTGAGCGAGTTTATCCCGGTTCAAGGCGGAGCAGGCTATCGCATCCAGGGCTGGCCCAGTGCAGCGGTCATGCTGGCGTACGACAAGAACAAGCGATTCATCGCTAAGGTTCCCAACGTTTATCGTGTAAATCCGCCTTTCACGGCGCCGACTGATGCTGCTTATTTCCGCATCCTGCTTCAGACGGGACACAGCCACATCCCTGCCTATGCGACGGTTCACGCGGGGCGGCTGTCCTTAATGCAGGTGATCGACCCGCCTGCGAAGAAAGAGCAGTCTTCTTCAGCAGCCAAATCCAAACCCTTCATGGAAATCATTCTTGCGCCAGGGAGTGATGGTCGGGAAGAAACGGCTGCCCGTGAACTGCAGCACTGGATATTTCGAATCACCAGTGCGCTGCCTCCTGTTCTTGCGGAACCCTCGCGGGAAAATCGTCTAAGGGTATTCGTCGGCAGCGCCTTTGCAGAAGAATTCCAGGCAGATCTGAAAGCTCTTGCGGACAGCGATGGTTACGCTGTTCGTCGGAAGGGCAAGAATATCTATGTGTTTGGCCACAGGTCGCGTGGCACGCTTTACGGCGTGCATGCTTTGCTGGAGAAGAACTCGGACATCATCTGGCCTCGTCCCAATCCCATGATGGAGGTGGTCTACTCCACGCGCGATACGCTGGATTTTTCAAACGCCGATTTCATCTCCAGGCCAGCGTTCTGGGGACGCTACATCAGCAATTCCTACGGGGGCGGGAACAAGTATGAGTTCCAGCGCTGGTTCGCTCGCAATGGCATCAATTCTGCTCAGTCGATTCATACGGGCTTTGACTACGTGGAGTGGATGTTCGGATCGGAAGTGGGCTACAACGGCAGCTTTCTGTCGTGGTCCGGCGCGAACGAATCCACGCCTGACCTGTATCCCCTCGTGGATGGCGTGCGTGATGTCAGTCGCTGGCGTCAGCCTTGCCTGACCCACCCTGATCTAGTCCCGCGCATTGTCGAGCGCATCCGTGCTCGCTACCAGTTAACGGCCAGGCAGGGCATTGAAGCCCAATACATTCACATCACGCTGTCAGATAACTGGACGGTCTGCAGTTGCGATCGCTGTATGACCCCGATCGACCTGCCTGGTGGCAAGCGACTTGAACCCAAGTCTGCTTATGCAACCAAGGATCCGCTCTTCTTCTCGACGCGTGTCTTCATCATGCTAAACGAAGTGGCCAAGGCTCTCGAGAATGACTTCCCTGATCTCAAGCTTCAGACGCATGCCTACATCTTTACTGCGGAACCGCCTGCAGTGAAGATTCATCCCAACATTATTCCGCAATTCGCAGCATATCCCACGCAGAACGTGCGATACCCCATCGTGGCGGGCAAGGGCAATGTCATTAGCTCCTATGACAAGGACATCTGGCGTCGCCGATTTACCCAGTGGGCACAGCTCAATCACAATCTGGGTTACTTCGGCTACTACTACGTCTCGGGCTTCAATGCACTGGCTGATACCGCAGCAGCGGACTACCGCGACCTGCTTAAGGCCGGGGGTATCCAGGCCCATACCGAAGGCTTCCCGACAGATGCTGACAAGCTGACATCGTGGGATCTGGATGCCATTGAAAAATGGACCATTGTCAGGCTGCTCTGGGATCCCAATCAAGACCCGGCTGAGCTGCGTAAACAGTTCATCGAACGTGTTTACGGGCCTGCAGCGCCTGCAATGACGCAGTTCCATGACATGATCCGCAAAGCCTGGCATGCACCAGACGACTCTGTCATGTTCAATTGTCACTCAAGTGATCAGAGTCTCTTCAACGAAATCATCGTCAAGCAGGGGCTGGAAGATTCCAGCAGAGCGTTGCTGGTCAAGGCCCAGCAGGCAGCTCGCAACCCGGCGGCGAAAATGTTTGTCGATCGTCAGCTGGCTCAGTTTGATAACCTCAAGCAACGCTTCGGCAGACATGAGATTCCTCATGTCGAAGAGTCAAAGAATGAATGGCTCGAAGCCTCTTCGCCTCACTGGGAAAAGGCAATGGTCCTGAAGGATTTCTATCTTGTTGATGACTGGCGGCAGTTCAAACGCAAGCCTGCAGAACATCAGACAACACTTCGTCTGATGCATGACCGCAAAAACCTCTATGTCATGTTTACCGCACAGGACAATGATCTGTCCTCTCTGGTCATGCCTGCCAGGAGTGGTGCAGGCGTGTTCCCGCAGGGAGATCGTGTGGAACTTGTCATCCGTGTCAACGAGAAGGATTCCTACTTCCTGGCTGCAGGGCCCAATGGCACGTTCTACTCGCTGCCTAAGGTCAAGGGACAGGTCGCCAATTCCCGCTCGACGAATGACGATGCATGGATCGCGATCATGGCCATTCCGCTGGAGGATCTGAAGTGGTCGGCTGAACAGCCTGTCCTGGAAATCCTGGCGGGGAGAATCTACCGTCACGATCCGGCTCAGAAACAGGAAAGCACGCTTAAAGGTGTCAGCCTGTTCAATCGCTATGGAACCTTCTGGACCAAAGCCGCGATTGCGGAGTGACCCGGCCTCCCGGGGCCTCATCCCTGAAGGCATTCAAGTCAGCCAACTGAAATCGTTAAACGGACGCATGCATGCAATGGATCACAAACAATCACAAGCAGTTCGCCGCGACTGATTCAGCTGCTCGAGCGACATCGGCTGGACCTGTGCAGCGCTGGCTGGCAGCGACGGTATTGGTGATGACCCTGGCAGGTCTGTCGTCAACGGTTCATGCGCAGCTTGCAACGTCTCCGCTGTTTGCAGGAAATCAGCGTCATGTGAAAGTCATTGATCAAGGCGATGATGCAGGTGCGACGGTGATTGATGGCGCTGCCCGGCGTGTTGAACTTAAGCCCATCGCCATCAAGGGCAATGAACGTTACGACTTGATTATCGAGGCCCGTCTGGACAGTGATTTTGTCATCGAGGATAACGACCGCGCCCATCATCTGGTCCTGGAAAGTCATAACTTTGCCCGGACCAGTACGTATCAACTGATCTTCCTTGATGCAGAGAATAAGGAAATCTCGACGTTTGGTTACAGCAAACGAGGTTTTTTCCTGACGAAGAACTGGCATGCGTATCACACATCGTTCTACACGCCGGTCGAAGCGGTTTCGCTTGTGATTCGTATTCAACCATCCAGCCACACGACCCTGCTTCGATCGGTGCAGGTGAAGGTGCAGGAAGATCGCTCGACGGTGAATCTGGCCCCGGATTTTTGCCATGGCGAGCTTAACTACAAAGGCTGGAATCCCAGTCGCGATGGCAGGCTGTTCACACGTCCTGATGGCGTGACGATCTTCAAGCCCGGTTACGGCGGAACGTCAGACGTGTTTCCTCTGGATCCAACTGCAACGTATCGCGCCTCAGCTCAAGGCCAGGGTGAGCGAATCAATCTGGTTTACTACAACGAAAATGGCAAACAGCTTCATACGAGACATCTGACCAGTGCTACTGCCAAGGGCGACCGCTTTGTGGAGTTCATGCCTCCGGAAGGGACACGATGGGGTAGGATCTTGATGTATCGCGTCGACAGTCTTGAAGCCTTACGCATCGAGAAAGTGACTGAAAAGCAACCTTGACTCAACACAAAAATTTCAACACAGATTTCCGAGGAATCGTACAAGGAAAGGACGATTGATGAATCCTGTCTGGCGAACGTTTACTGCCATGCTGGCATTAGGGCTGTCGGTGACAGCGATGCCGGTTCTGGCCCAGTCTGAACAAGGTGGAAATCCACATTTCAATGCGCTGACGATTCAGCTCGAAAAGCAGGAAGCCGTGGATCGCACGCAGGCTCAGAAAAAACTGGCCACGCTGCGACAGGCGATCGAATCGCTGCCTGCGGATCAGCGGGCCAAGGCCCAGCTGGTGGCTTGGGGTGTCCCGGCGATCAGCTCAATCAAGCGTATGCCTGACACGGTTCCTGCTGATGGTGTAGCAGGAAAAATGATTCCTGCAGTGGCCGCGCGGGGCGAGTATTCACCTTTGTCGTTCGTGGTGGCGCCGCTGAAGGACATCGCGAAGCTGGAAGTGCGGGCTACCGATCTCAAAAGCGGTCGTCACACCATTTCCGCCAAACAGGTGGATGTCAAGATCATCAAGGTCTGGTATCAGACGGGGACGGCCTGGCACAGCTACTTCGCGGACCCGACACATCGCGTTCTTGTTCCTGAGCTGCTGCTTAACGACGACGATCTGATCCGCGTGGATCATCAGACGAAGGACAACTACCTTCGCGTGGATTACCCCAGCGGCTCGAAGTATGTATGGATCAGCGCCCCGCCTGATGTGGATGATGGCAAATTCAACCACTTCCTGGAACCTGTCGCAGACAGCCCCACGCTTAAGCCTGTCGCGATGCAGGCAGGACAGTCGCGTCAGTTCTGGGTGACGATTCATGTTCCCACGGACGCGGCCGAGGGCGTGTATCAGGGCAATATCGAACTGCTGGCTGATGGAGCAGTGGTCATGAGTCTGCCTGTGGTACTGCGTGTGCTGCCTTTTGAGCTGCCACTGCCTCGCACGTATCACGATCTGAATCAGCCTTTCTATTCGATGGTGTACAGCCCGGTGCTTCTGCCATCGCATATTGAGGCGACCGGTGGCGACCAGAAGCTGGCCGAAACGAAGATGCGTGCTGAACTGGAGAATCTTCGCAAGCACAACATCTTCAATCACAAGATGCGTGGCAGGAGAGAGTGGGATAAACAGAGCATCCAGATCTTTGAACGCGAGCTTGAGCTGATCCGCGATGCCAAATTTGTGCCCCCATTGTTCAGTCCATTTTCAGCATCGGGTTCGGTGTTTTATCCCAAGTATCGCAATCCAGAGCGATATAAGCAGTACCTCCGCGATGCGCAGACTGCGATGGACCTGGTGAAAAAAGTACTGGGGCATAGCGATGTCTACATGTTCGGCTTCGATGAGCCTGGCATGACAGTCCTGCTTGCTCAGCAGGATGGCTGGAAGGATCTGCAGAAGCTTGGAGCGAAGATTTACAGCACGTCCAAAGACTCGCATTACCCCTCGGTTGGCTATGGGGAAATGGTTTCCAACTATGCCGGGACCATTAATCGACAGACGACGGCTAAGTGGAACCTGCTGGGCCACGGCGTGATGAATTATGCATCACCACATACCGGTCCTGAGAATCCGGAATTTAACCGTCGCTTCCATGGCCTGCCGCTTTACAAAAGCATGGCGATCGGGACTGGCAATTACAAGTACTACGACCAGCAAAAGATCTGGAACGACTTTGCATCGACCAGATTTCGCGGTTTCAACCTCGTGTATCCCACCCAGACAAACGTGATCGACACGATGGCATGGGAAGGCTTCCGAGTAGGTTTAGATGACGTGCGATACGCCACGCTTCTCAAGCTGCTCGCTGCCGAGGCTATTGCATCGGACAACATTGATGCTGTCTATGCAGGCAAGAAGGCATTGCTCTGGCTGGAACAGGTGGACGAAAAGAACGGGGATCTGGATTACATCCGCATTGAAATGATCAACTACATCCTTGAGCTGCGCAAGCACCTTGGAAAGGCTGGTGTCTGATGAAAAACATGACTCGTCAATTGATTCGTAGTGGCATGCTGCTGAGCCTGACACTTTCTCTGGGCCTTGGTCTGCCTGTCATGGCTGACACATCCGCAGAGTACCTCAAATCGGCTCAGCGCAAGTTCAAAGCCAAGCAGGATGACGCCGCTCAGGTGGATGCCCGTAAAGCCCGTGAACTGGCAGGCAGCCCCAGGGAGCAGGTCGAAGCCGATCTAATGCTGGCTCAGATTCTGGCCAGGCAGAAGCAGTCAGCAGAAGCTCTCAAAGTTCTGCAGGGGATTATCAGCAGCGATCCATCGGACCTGATCAGTCAGGCCCGAGCCCGGACTGCGGCGGCGGAAATCCTGAATGCTGACAGGAAGCATGCTCAGGCCAGGCAGATGGTTGAGCCTGTTCTGAGCTATCAGATTTCCCCCGACTATCTGAACCAGGCGCAGGGCGAGTTTCTGCGTGCGGCGTGGGGATTCGGTAACTGGCTGACTGTGGGCGATCTGGAAGCCCTGGAAAAGGAAGTCAAGGCGATCCTTTCGCAGGATAAGGAAGCCTGGCCAGGCAGGAATTTAGGAGTCCTGCAGCAAGCTGCCAGACTGGTCCAGTCTTCATCCTTCCAGCCGCAGGCTCAGGCGTATTACAACCAGATCCTTGCGATGCCCGATCTGTCAGCGGAGGATCGTCTGGCAACGTATCAGAGCCTGATTAATGTCCATAATAACCAGGCCCAGTTTGATAAAGCCATCGAATTGCTTGGCAAAGTCGAATCACTCGAAGGCATTACAGCCAACGATCGACTGAATATCTATCAGGAACGCGTGAAGATTGCCCTGCGCAAGGGGGAAACGGATCAGGCCCTGGCCCATTGTCAGGAAGCGCTGAAGCTTGACAAGATTGATGCCCGCAAAGGTGAAGTCCATGCGCAGATCCTTTCGATTCATCTCAAGAATCATGAGCGAAAGCAGGCAACCAGGATCAGCCATGATCTGCTTAAGGAGGCTGCAGGGAAACCGCAGTTTGCAGTCGTCCGCGCGATTCTTCAGGTGATCGATGCGTGCATTGAAATGCAGGAATATGAAGCCGCGTCGAGTCTGACAGACTCCCTGGCGGAGGCCAGTCTCAGCAAGGCCCAGCAGATCGCAGTGCTGACCCGTCAGGTCAGAATTCGTCTTGCTCAGCAGGACGTGGCAGGGTCGCAGAAGGCTCTTGAACAGCTTGTGATGGTCCAGGGCGATGATGGCAAGAAGTTCGTCAACGAGCTTCAGCTGGCTGCATTGCATGGCATCGCGGGCAATGAAAAGGAAATGAATCGAATGCTGGATCAGGCGCTGGCGAGCCGCGCACAGCTGCCTTCACCCGAGAAGATTCGTACCTTGTGGGATGCTGCCAAGCTGTTCCATCAGACGGGGTATGTTCAGCCAACTCGTGCACTGATTCAGCGGGCGGATCAGTTTGGCAACACAGCGGTCAAGAGCTATCGCGTCAAAGCGGTGGATCGCGCGCCGCTGGACGTAGGCAGCTGGGTGGCTTCGGGCCTGATGGATCAGCCCGGTGTGGCGGATGCAAGGTTCTATCCCTACAGCCAGCAGGACGCCGCGGCCTTGTTCGCAGTAGACGTGCGTACGGAAAGGCCTTTCACCGATATGACCAGCAAGAATGGCGGCCCCGGTGAGACGCGCCTGGGCATGGTCTACGACGCCCATGGCTGGCATATCTTCGTTCACAGCAAAGAACCCAGGATTGAGCAGATTCTCGCCCGTAACGGGCAGGGCAGCAGTTCACTGGAAATGTTCTTCACCCCCGGGACGGAGAATGAGCCTTACTACCAGTGGATTACGAATCTGACCAAAGGCAATGTGAATAACATCAACTGGAACTCGCCGTACAAGAACTTCCGCACACTCGACAGCAACGAACGTTTCTTCAAGCTGCAGACGTTGCCTCTGGCGGATGGATGGGGAACAGCTATCACGATTTCGTGGGAAGCGTTTTACGATCAATTGTTGATGCTCGACGGAAAGGAGCAGATCTGGCGTTTCTCAATGCAGCGTTGGGACCCATCAGGTAGTGTGACCTGGGGCGGCAGAGTGCATGAGACGGGCAGGTGGGGGCATATCCACTTTGAGCCACCTTCAGCCAAATTACGAGTCAGCATCAAGCGAAATCTGCTGAAGAAGGCCTGGGCGCAGTATCAGGAAGAACTCAAGCAGCAGGATTTCTTCTGGGCTGGTCGTCGCGGTGATTCGACCTTCCATGAGCAGGTGATCAAACCTCTGATGGTGGAATCGGAGTCACTGGCTGGCCTGATGGCCCAGGTCGATCAGTGGGATGATGCCAAGGTGGATCAGATGTATCAGCAGCACATCGCCAGCTGGTACGAAGCGAAGTACATCATCCAGGAGAAGCGTGCGTCCTACCTGCGTGATCGTCTGACGATGACGCCGTGAGACCGTCGTATCTGCGAGCAGAAGAACATCTGAGTAAATAGGCCAGGCAGAAAGGCACTGATGGTGATTGGAACCCGAAACAACGGTTGACCGGAACATTCGCGTCTCTGATCAGGCCATATAAAACAAAAAGCCCCGATGAATCGGGGCTTTTGTTCTTTTAAGATGTGTCTGATGATCAGATTACATCTTCAAGCGGAGAGGGAGGGATTCGAACCCTCGGTAGGGTTACCCCTACACACGATTTCCAGTCGTGTTCCTTCAGCCTCTCGGACACCTCTCCAGGGCCAAAGTTGGGTAGACGGACTATCCTATTGTCTGTGACCGATTTGTAAAGGCGGCTACCCCATGAATGCAAAGAATCTTGATTCCCTCTGTGGATTACTCATTGTCGATAAACCCCTTCACTGGTCGTCCATGGACGTCATCAGACGGATCAGGCAGGCTACGGGCCAGCGGAAGCTCAAAGCCGGCCATGCGGGGACGCTGGACCCATTGGCCACCGGTGTGCTGGTCTGCTGTATTGGTAAAGCCACCAAGCTTGTGGAAAAACTCATGGGGCAGCCCAAGGTCTACGACGCTCAGGTGGACCTGACGGCTTTCACCACCACCGATGATCTGGAAGGCGACAGGCAGGAGGTGGATGTTCCCCGGAAGCCTACGGAAGAACAGGTCAGGGCTGCTCTGGGGCAGTTTGTGGGGCAGATTCAGCAGCGACCGCCAGCGTTCAGTGCGATTCACGTGGAAGGCAAACGGGCCTACGACCTTGCCCGGGCCGGGCAGGCCGTGGAGATTCCCACGCGGACGGTCACCATCTACGACGCCCAGCTGCTGAGCTACGACTGGCCTGTGGCGACAGTCCGCATTCACTGTGGCAAAGGGACGTATATTCGCTCCATCGCCCGCGATCTGGGGCTGGCGCTGAACACAGGCGGGCATCTGGCTTCACTGCGTCGGACGAAGGTGGGGCAGTTCGATGTGGCCCAGGCAATGCCCGGCGAGCTGCTCAAAGAAAAACGCATCACGCAGGATGATTTGATTCCGCTTGAATCGATTCAAGGGTTGGATGCTGCATGACTGTGCAATGAGCGTGGTCGAGTAGTCGCGCCGCCATTGAGGATGTCTGACTGCCGACTGATTACTCTGCAGATTCCTCAGCCTCAAGCAGCCGTTTCTTTCGGCTGTTGCGGTTGGCGATTCCCATGAAAAGCAGGCCCAGTTCGAACAGGCCGTACATCGGAATGCCCAGGAGCATAAGGGTCACGGGGTCAGGCGGCGTGATGAATGCTGCAATGACAAGAATCGCCAGCAGGGCATGGCCACGATATTTTCGGAGCAACGCCGCCTGGATCAGATTCAGCCAGCCCAGGATCAGCATGACCACAGGCAGCTGAAAGGCCAGCACCACGCCCAGTCCCAGGAACGAGATGAACGTCAGATAGTCGCCCACTTCAATCAGCGGTGTCACCAGTGAAACCGTTCCGATGCTCAGCGTACGAATCTGATTATTCAGGAAAATGCGCACTTCCCCTTCAGGCTGCTTGAGCCAGATCTGGCCGGGCAGCGGGGCGGCGGGGTCAGCATCAAGCATGGGAATCTGCACGGCTGCGGCGGGCTGAGTGGTCGCGGCGGCGTCGGTGTTATCGCCAGACTGTGACGGCTGCGTGTCAGTCATTACGGGATCGGGTTGTGAAGACTGATTGCTCGATCCGCTTCCCGGAACACCTGAGAGTGTGACGGCCAGTCGGTTCACCCAGGCGATACCCTGTGACAGACCATCGGTCTGCATGGGCGGTGCGCTGGGGTAGCTGGTCGTGAACGACAGGAAGAAGAACAACCCTACAGGCAGCAGCACGTAGTAGAGGAACACGATGCCAATGGTGGCCATGATCGTGCTCAGAGGGGCCAGCAGGAGGATGATCTTGCGCTCTTCGGGGTAGAGCCCCGCAGAGACGAACTGCCAGAACTGATAGAGCACCCAGGGCAGCGCGATAATCACCGCCGCGATGAAGCTGACCATGATGAACGTGGTGAAGCCCGAGGTAATGCCCGTGACGGCTGAGGGCGTCAGGCCGGCTTGTCTCTGCGCGTTGGCCAGCGGGGTGAGCAGCCAGAGAATGATGCTCGAGCCGTAGTACATCGTGACGCCGAACACCAGCGCGACACCTACCAGCGCCAGGATCAATCGCTTGCGCAGTTCCTGAAGATGATCGCCCAGGCTCATGCGAGCTTCTTCGATCGGATCCTCCGCAGGATCAAGTGATAGCTTGTCAGGGGGCGTGGCAGTCATGGTCCACCATTGTACGCATCAGGCCAGAAGCATGGCGTCGCCGTAGGAGTAGAAACGATAGCGATTCTCCACGGCCTGTCTGTACCAGCCCAGCAGATTGGGCACACCTACCCCCGGAAGCGCTGCCACCAGAGCCAGCAGGCTCGAGCGAGGCAGGTGGAAGTTGGTCATCAGAATATCGGTGTGCTGGAATTCAAACCCGCGCTGGCCGGGCGGAGCAGGGGTGATGAACAGCCTGGTATCAAGGTTCACGTCTCCATCCTCAGGCGAGGGCATCGGCCGAGGCAGGCTTTCGAGTGTGCGGACGGTGGTGGTTCCCACAGGGATGACTCGACCGCCTGCAGCACGGGTGCGGGCGATGGCTTCGAGCGTGGCGCGAGGAACGCAGCAGATCTCGTTGTGGATCGGATGGTCTTCCACATTCTCAGTGCGGATGGGGGCAAAGGTTCCCAGCCCGACGTGGAGGGTGACCATGGCTTTCTGAACGCCAATCGCCTCCAGGCGGCTAAGCAGGTCTTCCGTGAAATGCAGGCCCGCAGTCGGCGCGGCGACCGAGCCTGACTGTGATGCATAAACCGTGTTGTAGCGGTCACGGTCTGCGGGCCCCAGGGCAGGCATTTGCATGGCCTGGCGCTGCTTGCGGATATAAGGCGGCAGCGGCGGAGAGCCCTTACGGTCCAGCAGTTCCAGCGTGGACAGGGGGCTGTGGAACGAGGCGATCCATCGGCCATTCTCGCAGCGGGTCAGCAGTTGAATGCTCGACTCGTCATCAAAGTGCAGCCATTCGCCTTCCTGCAGTTTGCCTCGCGACTCAAGCAGGATTGACCACTGGTTACTCTGCGGGCTGCTCAGGTAAAGGCCGGTCACGTGGCCGCCGGTGGCCGTGCGTGTCAGTTCAACGTAGGCCGGGACGACCTTGCTCTGATTGAACACCAGCAGATCGCCGGGGCGGAAGATGCCCAGGTCAGGCAGGTCGCGAACCTGATGATGGGAGATGCGGCCTGTTTTACGGTCGATCACCATCAGCCTGGCGCTGTCGCGAGGCTGGGCCGGCTCGGTGGCAATCAGGTCGGAAGGAAGTTGATAATCCAGTTCATCGGTTCGCATAGCAGCGGAGCATGGTATCACAACTGGAATACGCGATGGGGATGTTGTACGCTGTGAGGCATGGATAATCCTATTCTCGCCGTGGTCATGCGTTACCTGCATATCGTCTCTGCTGTGCTGACGGTAGGCGGCATGTCCTTCATTCTGTTCTGCGTGACGCCGGCTGCGAAGCTGCTTGATGAGGAACTGCGCCAGTCGTTCCTCAAAGCCGTTCATGGCCGATTCATGAAGGTGATCTGGGCCGCCATCGTCACGCTGATCATCACCGGCGCCTACAGCTGGATGACGCTCAATGATGCGTATCGTGAAATCCGCCCCTGGGGCCAGGCCCTGATCGGGACCAAGGTTCTGCTGGCGGCGATCATGTTCGTCATCGTCTGGCTGCGCTCGATGGGCATCATCGGCCAGACGCCCAAGGGTGTCCGCCGGGTGCTGATGGCCAATGTCCATCTGGCCGCGCTGGTGATTCTGCTGGCGGCAATCCTGCGTTACCTGCGCATGAGCCACGGAGCCTGAGATGGCGCGTCGGCGTCCTGGTCGCTCCGCACGTGTGAAGCTGCCCGGAACCGGGCGCAGTGTTGCTCTGCATCTGATCTATCGTCGATTCGGCCTGGCTGGCGCGGTGGTGGCCATCGTGCTGATTCTGCTGGCTGCGCTTTTTCAGCAGAGCAAGTCCCTGCCTGTGCATGGTGACTGGGACACGTACCACCAGAAGACCTTCAAAGTGGTGCATGTGATCGATGGCGATACGATTCGCGTCGATCAGCCTGACGGCGACAAGAAGTCCACGACCATTCGTTTCTGGGGCATTGATACACCTGAGCTTCAGCATCGTGATACCGATCCGCCCGATCAGCCTTTCGCACGCGAGGCCCGCGATCTGGCCAGGCAGCTGGTGGATCAGCGCATGGTCACGCTTCAACTCGAACGCCACAGCCTGCGCGATCGTCATGGCCGACTGCTGGCGTACATCTATCTGCCTGATGGCCGATGCCTCAATGAGATCATGATCGAGCATGGCTATGCCCGTGCCGATCAGCGCTATGGCCACAGCCAGCTCAACCGTTACGTGGAACTGGAATCCACCGCCCGCCGAAAGAGGTTGGGCATCTGGGGGCAGAGCACGCGGTCGTCATCTGCAAGTAAGAAGAGTCAGGAAAGGCAGACGGTTGAAGCCGGGGCGAAGTGAGCTGTTCACACTTCAATCCGTGCCTGTGGGGATCAAGCTTTGTTCATTTGACGGCATCAAGATCTGTGGATGCCCGCTTTCGCGGACATGACGAGACGGGAACATCAGGCCAGCATAAATGCGATGCTCACAAGGGCCAGACATACCTATCTAAAGGCATGCCACGCCGCAACATTTAACTCAGCAGTCCATACTGCTGCAGCACGGGTGTCATCTGGACCACCGTCTGAGGCAGGGTTGGATCAATGCGGTGCGCCTTCCAGCCGCGTTCGATAGCAGCGATCACGTTTGGCTCGTGATCATCAAAGAACAGAATCGACTGCGGTCCGAAGCCTGTCTGCTCTTCCACATACTGGTAGATGCGCGCGTCGGGTTTCATCACACCAATGAAGTGGCTGGCGAAGCGATGGTTCAGCAGTGACATGGGCAACCCGCAGGTCGGATGACAATGCATCATGTCCCAGTGCAGCGGATTGGTGTTCGACAGGCAGGCCGTCTTCACGCCACGGGATTGCAGATTGGTGATGAGCGTTTCAATGTCGTGGAAAGGCTCGATGAGCCAGGCCGTCATGATGTCGCTGGCCTGCGCAGGGGTCAGTCCGGTTTTCTGAGCGACAGCGTTGAAGTAGCCATCGTTATCCAGTCGGCCTGTCTCATGCTCGACCATCAGGGCGACCAGCTCGGCTTTGCCCTGGGGATCATGCATGATGGCAGGGGGCGTGATGCCTGCCCGTTCGGTGGCGTGAGCCCAGTTGTTGCAGATGCGGATCAGCACCCGGCCGAGATCGAACACCACCAGTTGCACTTCGCCGGGAATCACATCAGCCATGAATCTGCATCCGTGTAAACAGAGTTTGAAACGTCCGCGAAGGCAGGGCGATGCTCAGCTACGCACCTGGCCGTTGCCCATGGCCACCCACTTATAGGTGGTCAGGTCGGCTGCGCCCATCGGGCCGCGAGAGTGGAGTTTGTCGGTGGAGATGCCGATTTCCGCGCCCAGGCCGTATTCGCCGCCATCACTGAAACGTGTGGAGCAGTTGACAAAGACGTTGGCCGAGTCGACGCGCTGGATGAATCGCTGGGAAGCTGCCAGGTCGCGCGTGACGATGGCGTCGGTGTGGCGCGAGCCGTGACGGTTGATGTGGTCGATAGCCTGATCGATGTCCTCAACCACCTTCACGGCCAGGATCATGTCCAGGTATTCGGTATCCCAGTCCTGCGGCGTGGCCGGGCGGGCACCGGGGAAGAGCTTGCACGTGGCTTCATCGCCACGCAGTTCCACCCCCTTGTCGGCCAGAGCCTGGCAGGCTTTGACCAGCAGGCCGGCGTCGGCGGCTTTGCGGTCCACCAGCAGGGTTTCAGTGGCGTTGCATACGCCCGTCCGCTGGGTCTTGGCGTTGAGGATGATCTTCACGGCCATGTCGTGGTCGGCTTCGCTGTGGAAGTAGACGTGACAATTGCCCGTGTAATGCTTGATGACCGGGATGCGGGCCTGCTCGACCACCGCGCGGATGAGCGACTCGCCGCCTCGGGGGATGGCCAGGTCGATCTTGCCTTCCATCTTCAGCAGTTCGCCCACCGCAGCGCGATCGGTGGTCTCCACCAGCTGGACGGCGTGGGGATTGATACCCGCTTCACGCAGGCCCTGGCTGACGATGTCGGCGATCATCTTGTTGGAGTGGACTGCTTCCTTCCCGCCTCGCAGGATGACCGCGTTGCCACTCTTAATGCACAGCGCCGCAGCGTCACTGGTGACGTTGGGGCGGCTTTCAAAGATGATCAGCACCACGCCGATGGGGACGCGGATTTTCTGAAGCTGAATACCATTGGGACGCACATAGCCTTCAATCACCTGTCCGACCGGATCGGTCTGAGCGGCGATCTGCCTGACCGATTCCGCCATCTTGGCGATACCTTTGGCGTCGAGCTTCAAGCGGTCGAGCATGGAGGATGCAAGGCCTGCCTGACGGCCGGCTTCGAGGTCTTTGGCATTGGCGGCTTCGAGCGCAGGGGCGTTCTTGTCCAGCAGGTCGGCCACGATGCGCAGCGCCTGGGCACGCACGCTGCCCGGAACGCTCATCAGTTCCCGGCTGGCGGCCAGTGCCTGATCAGCCAGTTTCACGCAGTAAGTATGGGTGTCCGTCATTCGCCAGCTCCTCAGGTATCAGTCTCAGTCAGACCGAACATTGTAGCACGATCTGCAGGTGGGTAACGAAAAAGCCCCGACCATCGGCCGGGGCTTTGTGAATTGAATCGACAACAGCACCGGCGGTCAGACCGGGCTTGGGACCGTTTCGAGCACCTGCTGCATGATGCGCGAGGCCCCCATGCCGTCGGCGTCGTGCATGTAGGTCTTGCTGATTACGCGGTGAGCAAACACCGGGATGACGTTGGACACGATGTCATCGGGCACCACGTAGTCACGCTTGTGGATCATGGCCGTGGCCTTGGCGGCCTGGACGAGCATGAGCGCACCACGGGTCGAGACGCCGATCTGCAGTTGATCGTTGTTACGCGTGGCAGCAGCGATACGCACCACGTAGTCGATCAGACTCGGGTCAATCTGGACCTTCTGAACCATGCCCTGAAGCTCGATCAGGTCATCGGCAGTGATGACGGGCTTGAGATCGTTGAGGGCATTGCGCGAAGGCTGGGTTTCCAGAATGCGGGCTTCATCCTCGGCCGAGGGGTAGCCCAGGTGAATACGCATCAGGAAGCGGTCCAGCTGGCTTTCGGGCAGGAAGTAAGTTCCTTCGAACTCGAAGGGGTTCTGCGTGGCCACCACGATGAAGGGCTGGATCAGCTTGCGGGTGTGGCCGTCAACCGAAACCTGCGCTTCGTTCATCGCTTCAAGCAGAGCAGACTGGGTACGCGGGGTGGTGCGGTTGATTTCGTCAGCCAGCACGATGTTGGAGAAGATCGGGCCGGGCTTGAAGATGAACTCACCCTTCTGCTGATCCCACACGGTGACACCGAGGATGTCGCTGGGCAGCATGTCAGGCGTGAGCTGGATTCGGCTGATGGAGCAATCCATGCTGCGGGCCAGCGCCGTGGCCAGCATGGTCTTGCCAACACCGGGAACGTCTTCGATCAGGACATGGCCGCGTGCCAGCAGGGCCACCAGCAGTTTTTCCACCGCTGTCTGGTTGCCCATGAACACACGCTGGATGTTATGGCGAAGTAGCTCAAGTCTCTGCATGAATGGGTTACTCCCGAGAAGATTGCGATGAGTATAACAGGCCTGAGCAAGTTGTGCCCATCGTTATTGCGGTCAAGGTATGTCTTTAGCCGATCAAGTTTTAGTTATAATAATTTTCACGACTCGTTATCTGAGACGGAACGGTGAACTACGAACAGATTTCCAACCGCCTTGAGCAGCTGCTCGCACGCATCCAGACCTACGCGCTTCACGAAGTCATCGTTGAACTGCTGGTGATCTGGATCATCGTGTTCGCGGTGATGCGCATTTTGCGTGGCACACGCGGCGCCCGTGTGGTCAAAGGCATGGCCATTTTTCTCATTGTGGCCACCTTTGTCATGAGTCAGCTCAGCAGAGAAAGCAGCTTTGAAAGGCTGACCTACCTCTACAACAACTTTATCCGCTTCGCGGCGCTGGCGATGGTGATTGCCTTCCAGCCCGAACTGCGAAGAGCCCTTTCCCGCCTGGGCGATGCCCGCCTGTTCCAGAGTCACAGCCGACGAACCGCCAAGGTGATTGAAGAAATCATCCGTTCGGTTTCCTACCTGAGTCGTAACAAGATCGGGGCTCTCATTGCTCTGGAAAGGCAGATCAGCCTGGAGGGCATCTGTGAGTCGGGTACGCAGATTCAGGCAGTCATCACGCATGAACTGCTTAACACCATCTTCTGGCCAGGCAGTGCGCTGCATGACATGGGCGTGGTGATCCGTGGCGAGCAGATCGCTGCGGCGGGGGTTCAGTTTCCCCTGGCTGAAGGTGAACGCTTCGAAACCGAACTGGGCTCACGCCACCGCTCGGCCATCGGACTTTCGCAGGAAGTCGACGCGCTGGTTATCGTCGTCAGTGAAGAAACGGGAACGATCAGCCTGGCTCACAAGGGTGAACTTATCCGCAATCTGTCGCCTGATGACCTGCGCAGTGCGCTGACCCGCGGTCTGCGGCCGGACATGTTCCAGGCCGCCGCCACGCCAGAACCCAAGACGTCTGAGGAACGCTGATGCTGCGTAAATGGCTCACCATGATCGGGACCACGGCGGGTTCCTTCCTTTCGATCACTGCGGTGACGCTGCTGATCTGGCTTTACGCTGAGGGCGAAAACGTCCGCAGACATGAAGCGACCATCGACATCAAGATCATCGGCATGGGCAATCGCCAGATGGTGATTGAGCCCAGCCGCCGTACCTTCCAGATCGCCTTCACGTGTGCGACCGATCAGCTGGCTCCGTTCCGTCAGCTGCTGCAGGATCCGTTTACTCTTGAGGTCAATGAGGACCCCTCGCAGATCTCCCAGATCCTGGTGCTGCGTGATCGGCTGGCCAGTGATCCTCGAATCACTCGACTGGGCATCAACATGGT